>ERZ780208.1322-NODE-1322-length-20337-cov-4.731190_pt1 | contig 20337 bp, 39 predicted proteins | sample MGYA00511167_ERZ780208 | MGnify/ENA primary metagenome ERZ780208 (study PRJEB29588, sample SAMEA2159202) | human gut metagenome | biome: human gut; feature: human-associated habitat; material: faeces | place: Denmark | collected 2008/2010 ...
GAGTAATTTTATCTTACATCAGTTTGGAGGTTTACACAAACTTTAGGATACTCCCAGTCATGCATTTACAACGGTGACATTTATTATGCTTTTACTGATGAATGAATGTTTTATAGCGTGGGCGATCACCCACGCTATTTTTATGTCTGTTTCAAAAACCGCTTTATCTCCATGCGCACGGCATCCTCGCTGTTTCCCGGTCCGAGTTTTTTTGCTGTCTCTCTCCATGTCATACCGTCTATGTATCGATAACGCATGATGTTTCTTTTCCTGCTGTCCTCAATGCTGTCAATGTACTTCTCTACGCTATCTGTTAATGTTTCGAGCTTTTTTTCTATTTCCCACAGCCTCATGTTCTTTTGAAGTAGCAATGTTTTTTTCTTGCTGTATTCCTTATCTGGGAAGCCTTCAACTTTTATCTTCTCTCTTCCGCCTGAACCTCCTTTCACAATGTCGCCGACGCTGTGCATGTTTTCTATCCTGTTTAGCTGTCTCTCCGTCTCCTGAATGCGCTTTTTTACGTCCTCTCTCTCATGCCGTGCTGCCTCGTACTGCGTTAATATGTTTTTTGTCATGCAAGCCTCTTTCTGTTGCACCGGTGCAACTGTTATTCTAGGTACTGTTTTAATGTTTTTAAATTCTGCATGTGTTTTTCCAGAGATTTTTCTAGTTCTTTCATTGTTGTTTTTACTGCTTTTATCTGATCCTCTATGTTGTCTATGTTTTTCTGCACAACGATCATCTCTTTCCTTACTGCGGTTTTTACAATGTCTGGTACTGCTGCATTTTCGCTTTCTGATGTTTCTATGCCTTTATCTTCCGGTGCTGCTGCATGTACGTTTTCTGCTGGTTCGTTGCCGTTTTCCTTTGTGTCTTTTCCGATCATGTCCGCTGTGCCTGCTGCAACTGCTGCCGCTATGCTCTCGGCAGTGTTTTCCTCTGTTGATGTTTTCTCTGTCGTACCGAGTATTTCCGGCGTTTCTGCCGCTTTCTTCCTTCCTCTTTTTGTTGTTTTTATTTTAAATCCCTGCTCCTTTAATGTTCTTATGATCTCTTCCCTGCTGCATGCGTTTAATTCTGCGAGGATGTTTATCTGTGCGCTCTGGTTTACCGCTCTTCTGTAGCTGCCTGCTATCTCTTCCGGTGTCATTTTTAACATGTTTTCTACCTCATGCTTTCAATGTGCTTATTAATCTCATCCGCTGTCTCTGATGGTCCGTAGCTTAATAATTCCGTTGCCGCTCTCGCCATAAGGCTCTTTGTTTTATTTCTTCTGGTTCTCGCATAGAACTTCTCAAGCCGCTTTGTATCCTGGTATAACGAGATCTTTTTATAATCTTCTCCCCAGACTTTTTTATGCCTTTCCACAATCAGTTTTCTGTACGCTTCCGGTATGTCTGCACGTTTTAATATCATGTCTAATGTGTTCAGATCCATATCGGGATCTTTCTCGCTGTTTACGCAACCCGGTGCTAAAATGACTGCTGCAATGTTCTGCATATATTCCTCTGTCTTCTCTCTTTCTTCTGTCACACCCTGTATCGTTTCTTCCAACTCTTTCAGGATCTCGCTGTGTGTATATTCTACTTTGCAGTTTAAGATGTCTCTCATGATCTCCTTATGTGTGCATGTCGCATCTTTTGTGTAATACATTACTCTGTCTCTGTCTGCGCTCCTGTCAATGAATGCCGGGTAAATAAATGCTACATTTGGATTTCCTACGATCCAGTCTCTGTTGATCGGTGTGATCGCATTTTCCTCCTCGTTGTATTCCAGTCCCGGCTTTTCAAGCGATACCGGGCAGATGATGCACTGTATGTATTCGTAAACTTCCTCTGATTCATCTAATTTTCCGTTATCGCTCGTATATTTTAATATGTCGTATGCATCGTGCAACAAGAGGATCAGGTAGTTACCCATGTAATCGTAGTTGCAAATGATTTTATCTATCATTTCATCCACTGCTGCTTCATCTTTCAATTTTCCGTTTGTGAGCCGCTGTAAAAATCCCTGCGTCTGTTTTAAATCCGCCGGATCAAATTCTAATGTCAGCATTTTCTCATCGATCTTCGTTGAGTAGATTTTCTTGATAATGTTTAAATATTTGAACATTTCGGCATCTTCCATGTTCAAAAATGTCTCATTGAATCTTGTTGTGATGTTTTTTTCTGCATCCACGTATGCACCGGCGATACGTGTGATTGTGCATGTTTCAGGCTTTAAGCGTCTGCTCAGTTCTCTGATGTCTTTTGCTGTTGTTTTCATTGTTGTTCTCCTCTCTTTTTTCTTTATCTTTTTAATAACAGTCTGTCGTCAAACCATTTTATTGTGCCACCGCCAAACTTTACTTCCGGCTGTCTGATAATGCTTTTTCCTATATGTTTTACTTCACCGTTTTTTATTACAGTGAAAAAATGCAATGTTGTTTTATCCATGTTTTCAATACCTCCGCTAAAGTTCAGCTTAGTCTTGTTTGAAATGGAAAACCTCTTTGTATTTTTTCTCCTTTTTCCATTCACTTTCAATTTTCATAACTTCTTCAAAAGATAAATCCGTCAATGTCTCGCCCTCACAATCCTTATGAGGTTGTCTGAAATGACCTACTACCGTATATTTATTTCCCATATTTTTCATTCCTTTCTTGATTAAAGTTCAGTTTAAGTGATTATTAATAAAGTTCTATAGTATCTCCAATATGTCCGTCCTCAATTTCTCTTATATGAACTTTCCCATCATTTTCAGCTTTCGCCTTATCATATAATTCACCAAGGATCCTATTCACTGATAATTCCTCAAGCTGTTCTCTGTTTCCGTGAATTCCATTTTTCATTTTTTTGTATCCTCCATTAATTTCTAAGTTAACCAACACATACAACGGCAACTACAGAATTCTTTTTCAGTCCATTATCCTTGCAAAAATCATTCCAAAAATCTTGCAATTCATTTTGTGCTGTTGATGCAGCGTTAACTGTAAATTCTGTTTCCATTATGTCTTTATTTTCCATGTAGCTTATCTGGTATGTTGGCTTATATTTTTCTGCGCATTCCCAGATCCTTTTCTTAAATGCTTGCTTTATAGTCGCCATCTTCAACACTCCTCTGTTCTGTCCTAACTTCTCACCATGCTCAGTACTTCTTACATTTCCGATATACTTCCGGATCAAATTTCTAAGTTTACATATCGAACATGCTTATTTGTCCGGGTACATCATTGCTCTGCATCCACCATAAATATACTTCCTCTCCGCACGTCCACTTTGTGTTCTTTCCTCGGAATCTCCTCATTTCAAGCATCCTATCAAATGCTCTTATATATGCAGTTTTATATTTGGGGAAATCATATATTTCCCGTTCTCTCTGACATTTTTTTGCCAGAGGACAGGCTATACACCCAAGTCTATCATATCCCCAGGAATACATCTCGCAAACCGGTATATTTTCGCCATTGATAACGTTCCATATATCCACTGCTTTCCAGTCAATAATTGGATTAACTACAGTTTTAGCTTTCATCTGGCAGTTTTCAAATAACCGTCTCGTATCGTCATTGTCTGTTATAAGCATTTTTTCATCAGAAACGCCTATGCTTTTATTCGCTGTCTTTCCGAGGACTTCAAATGCACTCCTACTGCTTCTCGCCGAGCTTTCTTCCCATCTAACACCAGTGGCAATCATCCGGTTTGCATTTCCACCTTCTTTCAATTCTGAACAGCAATACCGAACAACCCTCGTTGGTGGCATTAACTTTATAGGAATCAAATTCCACATCGTCACTCGCTGCCCGTTTCCCTTATCATGATAATCTACAGTACACTTAACACCTTTCAATTCTAATCTTCTGAATGTTTCTCTTATATGGTATACCGTAGGTGGCGCATCTACTGTGGTATGTGAATTATGAACCTCAAACGGTATTCCGCTTTGCTCAAACACCCACAGTAATGCGTCCGAATCTTTTCCTCCTGAATACTCACAAACAAGCGGTTTCCCATAATGGGATATGGACATTTCGCTTGCCAGCCTCACACGATCTATTGATCTCTTAATAAAATCTTCCAACACACCACACTACATTTATCCGTGTGGTAAATTTACAATCTGCCTTATAGTCTTTGGGAGTTATTACCGCTGGCCGTTAGCCTTTTCTGGGGCGATACCTAAGCAGCGTGTTAATAGCTGCTATTTCTCAGGCGAACCATGACATTCCATTCTGGCATTTATCAATTTTTACAACCCGGATTCTGATTCCGGGAAACCTCGTTTCACGAGGATAAGTGTTATTCCTTTCTCATAAACATGTCTTTTATCATAGTTATCACCTAAATTCTAAATGTTCAGTTTAGCTATAATTTTCTGTTAAAAATCTGCCACAATAAGGACAGTTAGAGATATGCGATGTTTTGTATAAGACACCAAAATCATCTCTAATTTCAAATGGTTCATTGGCTTTATGCCCCTTACATATACAACATGGTTGTTTTTGCTTTTCAAATTTACTCATATAATTTCTCCCTTAAATTCTAACTATCTTTTTTCAAAACATTGTTCTAAAACCACATCAGTATTAAATACGCTTGTTTTTGAGCAATACCATTTTCCACTATGGTAAGCTGCTAGATTACAATGTTTGCAATTTTCGCAAGATACTTCCTGCTTTTTCTTTTCAAGCATCTCTAATATCGCTTTGTTTTTTATCATAAGATTCCTCCACTAAATTCTAAGTTAACTGTCCAAAGATTTTCTGATTTCTTCGGTCAACTCTGTTTCTTTTCCGTACAGGTTTTCAATTTCCTCTGCCGCACGCTCTAATAAGTCTTTTATTTTTTCTGGTATATATTCCGCGTCTTCAGATTCCTGTGTTTCGACAACATTTAAGACATCTTCTATTATGGCTGTGTAAAAATTATCTACAAAATCTTCTAATTCGATGTCGTTCTCGGCACATCCTTCTACCACACTCATGCATTCAATGCCTAAATCCATTCCCATGTCGCTTAATGTTTTATCTGCTGTTTCGTGTACTACTGTTTTTGTATCCGCATACTCACAGCCAAGAGATAAAATATCTCTTATTTCTTCTATGTCCTTTTTTGTTAATTTTCCCATATATTTCCTCCGAAATTCTAATTTACATAAAATATTTCAGCCATTTTCATTCTGTTTTCATAATCTTCATTGGCTTTCTTAATATCCTGCGCACGGCTGATTGCTGCATAATCTCTCAAATTATATAAAGCAATTCGCTTTGCCTTACTTGGTTTTGGACTTTTTCCGGTCACAATATCATTTAAACCCTGACGTGACAGTTCTGTTATCCCACACATCTCTTCTACCGAAACGCCGAATTTATTTGCAAATTCTTTCGTTTTCATATTGTTTTTATCCTTTCTCTTTACATATTTACTATATTTTGTAAATTCTAATTTAGCTGCTTATTCACTGCGCAACGGCATTCTTCCACTGTTCCGATTGTGTGATACTTCTGGATTTCTTCAAGTGCTGCAATTGCCATTTGTAAAGCACAACTGCATTCATCAGATTCTACTCTCTGAAAATTCAAAGCATCATTCATAAAATTGCATTTTTCAATTGCCTCTTTCTCTGTCATCTTCGAACCTCCATAAATTTCTTACATTTTTAAACATCTGAGCTTTTTCCGAAATGTAAATAACTCACTCTAACAGTTCTAATTTAACTGCTTATCGCCTTTCCAAACTGCATGCTGTCTGCACCATTCTTTATCGCCCTGCGTACACGGTACATCCATTCGTGATTCATATCTGCAAAATTCACATGGTAAATGTTCCTCAGTGAGTAATCTCTTGATATCTGCTTTTGCTGCTGCAAGCTCTCTTTTATATTTTTTTGTGTTTTTACGCATGATACGTGTCTCCCATCTTTGCTACATACTGTCCGTATGTCATACCGGCTTCCCTTGCCTTTACCGCTATATCAACGACTGCTGCATTCGGATTTTCCATATGCACACCGTATTTCCTCTTTTTATCCTTTTCTCTCCATCTACTCTTTTTACACTTATCGCTGCAATACAGACGCTTTGATTTCGTAGCGTCAAATTCTTTCCCACAATATTTACATTTCTTTTGCATGATTCCGCCTCACTTATTCAAAACCTTCCGCATGGATGTCTTTTTACTGATGACTTCCAATGTGTCCTTGCTCTCATATACGACCATCCAGTTTTCCGGTCTTAGTTTATGTGCTGACATGATCTCTTTCTGTGCTCTTGTCGGTTTACTTGGCTGTTTCATATTTCTCCTTTCTTCCGGAAGCCCCAGCTACGCTTCCGGAAATCCTCTGTTGACAGTTACGTGATATATTATTCAAAAGTTGGAAAATCCCATTTTTTATAGACAAGCCCATCTTCTGACCAGTCCGGATACTGCTGCATAAGATGCTCTTTCATGATCTCTAACATTTCCTGCCGGAGTCCTAAGTTGCCATTGTCGAGCAATCCGTGGTGATAACGACAGCCAAGCACACCGTTTTCTTCGATACCAAGTCCGCCCTGGCTTTTATTTATGTAATGCATGATGTCCGGTATCCCTAAAAGCATTTCTGATCTGCACTTGTCCATGTGGTACTGCATTTTACAGAACAGGCACTCATTACCATCCCTTTCTGCGATCAGTTCACAGGTTTCTTTTGGAAAATTGTAGTTGACCTTATTTTTTTTGCTTTTCTTCATTTCTTCACCGCCTGCTGCATCTGCTCAAATATTTTATTGTATTTTCTTTTTCTCCACGGCTTTGGTATTCTCACCCATGCCACCCATAAGAAAAGCCTGATCCTAAACATCATCCTCATCGGCATCTCCTTTGACCAGCTCCTGTAAAGTATCTTTTAAATATTCAACACGATCTAATATGGTTGCCAGCATTCCCTGTGGTATCGTATATTCCCAGTCATTTAGAGTTAAGCGGATAGCTTCAACCGTTCTCTTGGCATCCTCAATGATCTGCTTTTCTGTTTTCTTTTCCGGTAAATATTCCGGGTGGTTCATGATGTCGTCCTGTCCTGGTATCTGCTCCTCTGGTACGCTTTCTTCCGGTTTTGAAACGTTTTCCGGTAAATTTACAACATTTTTGTTAGTTTCGCTGTCATTTATAACGGATTCTGTTACATTTTCCTCTGTATTCTTCGGATCTGGCTTTGGAATCTCCGGATTAACATCATGAAGTGTCTGCTCTTTCGGTGGTTCTGCTGCCTGCTGCACATCATCCTTCTTTTTGATCGTTGAGATAACTTTGCTCTCTTTTCTAGGTGCGGATTTCGGTTGTACCGGTGCAACTTGCTTTTCTTCCGGTAATTTTTCACCATATTCCTTTTCCCAGGATTCTCTCCATGTTCCTGCTGCATGGCTGATCTTCCCAAATGCTTTTTCAATATCCTCTTTGCTATATACCTCGTTCCGGCTCGCATCACGCAGATTTAAAAGTTTCACTTCATCACTGTTTTCTGTGATCGCAAGCATATGTGCACCTGCTCCTGGAATACGGACTGTGTAGACAGCTTGTTCATTCGGTATGAGGTTCTCAATGAAGTGTTTTCCTGTCTCCCCATTCTTAACAGCAGAAGTCCACAGCTTTTCGTATATTTCCGGTGCATCTTTACCTAACTGATACATGGTTTTTTCAAGGTTTGTATCAAGTGACTGCTGCACGCTGTCCTTTTCTTCCAGCATGACCTCTATATCTGTGGTCTTTTTCTCCTCGTCCACGTCTTCTTTAAGCTGCTGGATCTCTGACTTGCTCAGATCCGGTGTCAGTACCTCGTTTACTTCATCCGGCAGTGACAGCATGATCGATAATTTGGCATATCCAAATCCCTGATATTCCTCTTTCAGTTCCGGTGCATATCCACCTTCTGAAAATTTATCATTGATATTCATGAATCTGGATACCTGTGTCTTATCAATCCCGTATTCTGCCTTGGCAAATTCTACGACATTCTGATAGCCGGATTCCGCTAAAATTCTGGTATCGCGCGCCACTTTTAACAGATATCCGATACGGACAAATCCCTCCGCGGTCTTTTTTAACTCTGTGTCAAGCTCCTGCTTGTATTCTGCATAATTTCTGTATTCGATCACTTCGTTCATAATCTTTCTCTCCTTACCCTGCTGCCACCAGCACTCTGTCATTTTTCTTTTCTCTCTGCTCCAACTGATCTTCATAATCTTTCAGATATTTCTTAAAAAACTCTTCGTTCGGCTTTTTGTCATGTGCCCCATACCACTGCACAATATGTGTCCCTCTAATCTCGATCGTGATATATGGTTTTTTAGGCTTTTTCTCGCTTCGGAGAAATAATATCGTACTCCTGCCTTTATCATGGCTTGATAAATAATTATCTCCACCAACACAATGATGTAAGATTCTTCCTTCCATGATGATCTCTCCTGCATCTCGTGCCGGCCGGATGATATAACCGTCTGCTACCGCCTGATATCTCTTACAGAGGCTTTCATAACGTTTTGCGATATTCGCAAATTCCTTATTCTTTTTCTTAATGGTCATCTCGTCTTTTCTGGCGTTCTGTTCCTTTACCATTTCCTGATGTTTCTCCTGCATATCTTTTGGATGGATAAATACCTCATTTGTCATGTCATAGCCGAGCTCTTCACGCATTCTCAGGTAATCACTGTATTCCAGGAATGTCTGCCGGAATTCTTCCTTCGCGTTTGCTGAATCCGTCGGCTTTCCTGTATATTTCCATGTCCTGTTTACCAGCTGCTGCATGGTCATGTACTTAAGCATTCCCGTGATTCTTTTTCCAGAATTCTTATCCCACTTCCCTCTGAACAGGTCTTCCCACTCCGGTTTCCATGAAAAGCCCATTTTTTCTTCGTATTGCAGGATCTCCAAAAGCTCCGTATCTCCCTTTTCCTTTACCAGCCTGTTGATGTTCTCTTTCTTTTCAAGTTTCAACTGCCCGTTTACCGTCCGTTTTTTCCTGTTGACATCTCCATAAATGCTCTCCCTCCATACAAGCCTGCTGACGAGTTTATCCATATGCATCTTCACGTACATCTCAATTGCCGGGTTATTGGCATATGTCATCAGGGCATCAATCTTTGCTACATTTGGTTTGTAATTATCCTGGTAATGCTTTCTGACCACACTAACCAGTTCATCCAGCGGACAGTATTTTAATACCGATTCCTTTACTGTCTGCTCCCATCCTGGAAAAGTCTTTCCCTCGATCACTTTTATGTACGGATATCCTGCTGTTTTCTTTAAACACCATGCATAATCATCCTCACTGTATGTATACAATCTGATTAGTTTGTTTACCTGTCCATACTCCAGAAAAAAACGTGCTACTTCTGTCAGGCTGTTTTCCATTGTTTTGCTCACGCTGCTGGATCTGTGATAATCAAAAATCCGTATGATCAGATTCTTTCCCTTTGTGAGCTGATAGAGATAGAATCGTTTCTTGTCCTGTTCTTTACGTTTTACATACATCCACTCATAAAATGACTGATTTCCACAATAAACGCACCTCGCCGGATGTTCTTTTCTCGGTGTCTCGATCTCCAGTGTTCCGTATTCCGGCATATCTGCTGTCTTTGCATATAAAGTCTTTCCGCATGCCGCGCACTTGATCTCTGCTTCTTTCCCCTTGCGGCGGTAATAGATCAATGGTCTTTTCATCTGCTTTTCGCACCATGATTTAAAATCTTCCGGTAATGGCGGTGTCATTTCCACCAGTCTGTTGATTTCTTCCTCTTCTGTCACTTTCATCAGATCACCTGCTTTCCGAGATAATATTCTCTTATAATCTTCTTTGCTGTCGCAGATCCCGGAATACCGAGTGTTACCTTTCCGGCATTTACACCTGCTGCCTTTTTAATCTTATCCGGCACTGGATACTGATGTGCAAATGACCATTTCAACACTGCTGCAATGCATCCTTCCAGGCTTTTACTTTTTAATCTGACCGCACGAGCCATATCTTCACTTTCTGAACAGCACACCTCGATATAACTGATCCAGTCCTCCATGATCTCGCATGGTTTCAGTTCTTTCACTTCTACTTTCAGTTTTCCAAGTGCGGCCAACAGACTATTCGCCAGCTCCGTCACGATTCCGTTTGCATAATCCTCTGCGTCTGCTGCATCCAGTCCATTCTCCTCTGCCAACACCTTAAGGCTTTCAAGGTCTCCCTCTTCCTTTAATCCCTCTGCGGTCATGTTCAATTCTTCCACGGAGTCAAATTCTCCAAATCTTTCAAATAATGCCATAATTAATTCTCCTTCATCTTGATTTCTTGCCGTAAACTCTCGGTATAAGCGTTTGTCTCGTTCAACAAAATTCTGACAAGATTTCCCTGCATGAGCCTGTCCAGTTCCTGCCATTTATCCCGGTTCTTGATCTCATGACCATCGGACCTCGTCCAGTCGTTCTGTTTCCAGCGTTTTACATACTCTGCATCCTCATATCCGCTGTACAGGTACTTGGATTCCGTGTAGACGGTCAGTATACATTTTTCCCGCATCCTGTGCAGTGCCTTGATAAGCGATTCTAATGTCGATCGGTTTTCATTCATCTGTTGCACCGGTACAACTTCCCTTATTACCGCCGGATACTTGCAGTTTTCCTTATAGTATTCCAGCGCATATCCTATATGTCCGTCCTGCTGCCATCTGCCCCTGATCCCGGTCACTATGTAAATGCTCACTTCCTTCATCCGCTGTCACCTTCTTTCAATCGGATCATCGTGTATCTCCTGTATTTATATCCTGTTACCGGATTGATCCCCTCATGGATCTGTGATATGTAATATCCCTTTTTCGGTTTCGGCTCTGATTTCCACCGTACCAGCTTGTCCACCTTCGGCTCTGGCAGCGGCATATTCCGGCTTGAGTTATAATTGGATTCGCTTATACGTGGTTTTGCCGGGCTTCCATCCGATTTCTTATCTGTTGTATGTTCATCCTTGGTCATGTAGCTTGATAATTTGGAAAAATCTTCATCATAGTATTTACTGTTCCTGATCTCGATTGACCATGTGCCGCCCTTCGTCCATGCTCTCTGTAAAATACTCGCTGTCTCTCCGATCTCATTCACGATCAGATGGATATGCCACGCTCCCTTTGTTCCCCTTTCAATATTCCTGATCCAGAACAATTCCTGTCCACGCTTCTTATATTCCTTTCGCACGCTCCGCATTGCTTTCTGGAAATCTTTCAATGCTCCTGCCATATCCGGCGGTCTGTTCTTTACCTCATATGTCCATGTTGCAAAACAGTCACCGTGAGAAAAATACTCCAACAGCTTCCACCTGCATCGTCTTGCCTTATTCCACGCATTGATCTTCTGTATCTGCTCTTTGGTCGGATTCTTTTTCTTCTCTCTCTTACATCCCGGTGCTCCATATCTCCCATCGTGGTATTCTTCCACATCAATGATCTTTCCACCTTTAAACCTGTGCTGTTTTCTCTTTGTCATATCCCCACCGTGTCCTAAGTTTAATATCTTTATCAAGGCTGAAACGGAGATGAAAAATCCCCGTTTTCCTTGCATTTTCAGGCTTTTTGTGGTAATATAAATATAGAGTTTATGTGTCCTAACAAAAACTCCTGCGATTAAGAAATGGCCGTTTCTTAATCGCTTTTTCTTTTTACCAATGCCATGACATCCTCATATGTCATCCTCTGCATGTCAAAGCCTCTCTTAATGCTCTCAAATCCCGCCTTAATGCATTTCTCTTCATCAAACAATCCTTCTACCGGTTCGTCTCCCTGCCTGTCTCCAAAAAGCTCTGTGCGCTCTTTCTCCGGCAGCCGTATGAACACTGCGACTATCCCTGCCCTTTCCCTTGTCAGCTTTGCTTCTACATATTCCTTTTTTCTGTAATGATGCTGGAATATGTCAGCCTGCAGGATCAGTTTACTTTTTAGGTCTGCATCCTGTATCATCTGGTCCACCTGCTTTCCTGAATGCTTCCTTCACTTTTTTCTCGTTGAACATCTCTAAGAGCCTGTCCAGTGCTTCCCTGTCCATCTCGATGAAGCCGGCCACAAACACTGTGTTTATGTAAGTCCACTTTGCCCTACAGTACTCGCCTGCTGCCATCTCGCTATCAAAAATATCCGGCTGTTTGAAGATCTTTTCCACAACCTCAGTCACGGTCAGCATAGAACACCTCCGTTCTCATAAGATATCTGAAGCCATATAATTTTTCTGTGTTAAACTCTTCCTTTACTTCTTTACGCATGGTCTCATATTCTTCATCTGTGATTACTTTCATGCCCTTCATCAGCGTAAGCATTCCTACCAATTCATTCTGAGATTCCTCGGTAAATTCTGCCTTTATTGGTGCACTAAACTTTATATCATTTAATTGTTTGAGTAAAATATTGAACCATGTTCTATATTCCGCTATCATTTTTTCTTTCATACTCCCTACCTCGTGCAGAAATAATGGTCTCCTACTTTCTTCCACCTTGTTCCATACTTTCCGTAATCTCCGGCGGTAAAATAAAATAACTCTGGGTAGCTTCTCTCCTTTAATTCCTGCTGTACTGCCATTATTGTCTCTTCTGACGGTTCAATCACATTGTCCATCGCGCCATTTGTGAAAGATGAAAACTGGTTGTACTGTGCGATCACATCCTCTATCGTGTTTGGCCAGTCTTTATCGTCCACCCGGTTTAAAATGACATCCACGACCATTTTCTTTCCTTCCAGACTCTGATTCCCGGCTTCCGCCTCTACGCATACTGCAAGCAGTTCCAGACTGTCGTAATAAATCTCTTCTTTTGCCTCGTCAGAACATTTGTTCTTTTCTTCCTGTATCTGTGCTACAGTTTCCCGCACTCCCGGTGCTTGTGCTTCAATATGTACTGACTGTGTGAGCAATACTGCTCCTGCTACTGCTGCCACTAACTTTTTCATATGATTCTCCTTACTGTGGGTTGGCAATTCTCCATTTATCAAATTCTTCTGTATCGAAAATGATCGGGCTGTTCGTTTTTGTTGCGTCAATCTTTCTCGCAAACTTCTGACCTCTTGTGCGATACGCTTTAAACAGGTATTCCCTCGGAAATCCCATTTTTTGAAGTTCTGACAGCCTCATAACTGGTTTTTTATAAGTCATATCTCCGCTCCTTTCAAACCGTGACAATCTGTCACAGTTTCATTAATGCTGCATCTGCAATTCTCTCTTTTCTTCTCTGTCTCTCCGCTGGCACACTGCCGCCATTCCTTCACCGTATCCGAGGAGACGGTTTTTTTCGTTTTCTGAAAGTTTTGGAATGACATCTGCTAATGTTTTTAAAATCTGCTGTTCTCTTTCTGACATAAACTATTCCTCCCTATATATTGTCTGTGTTGTTTTTCCGCACCGCCTGTCCTATAATTTTTTCAGGTGTTCCAGCACCTAAATTTAATAAAGGAGGTGTGCTTATGTGTCTATTCCGTTATGATTATGACTATCAAAACGTTCCTGCTGATCAATGGGATAAGTGCTATTCCATTTTGGAATCTATTTCTGATTCTGGTGTCTATTACAGCATGAATCCGCCCAGAACAGGATATATCCTCGTTGATAAGCGCGTTGATATATCCACTATTAAGTTTCCTGATGGTCTTTGTTTAAACAAGGTTGAGTGAGATCATAAAATTTAATATCCACCATATTGCTTTCGTCCGTGTCGTAGTCTACTACGATGCGGAACTTTTTCTTATCTCTTGTCCGTTCGAAGCATTGACTTGAGATTGCCATGATTATTCCGAGTGCGCTGTCTAATTTAGAGGCTTTAATACTCGCCATTGTGTGTTCGTAATCAATTTTTCTCATTCTCTCTCCTTTCTTGTGTGCTTGGTTTGTTTGTTTCTGTGTGTTACAATTCCCTTACAGGACGTTTTAATGTCTGAGTATAAACACGAAAGAAGGTATTTTATGCCATCTCCCTTTTCACTTTTGCTTGAAACTCATGGACAAACCTATGACGTAGAACGTGATTCCGTAATTATCGGTTCCTACGATGGAATCTCGAATCACGAAAAATCTACTCACAAACCTTATATTGGTTTTGAACCCAAAACTGACATACAACGTGGCGACTGGGTTATTAATTCCGAAAATGAGCGTTTCTATATCAAAGACACTATTACGGATTATTTTATGAAAGAGCCTAGTCAACTGAAGGCTTTCTATTTAACCGAAAACGAATATTTGCATTCTACCCCGTCTGGCAGCAATATATTTCATATTGAAAATGCATATGGTTCAGTTATTGGAACTCAATCTCATGTTGTTCTGAATTACAACGACACTATTCAAAATGCCAAACAGCAAATATCTGCCTCCTCTTCTTCTGACAAAGAAGATTTACAGAAAATTGTCTCTCTTTTGGAAATGATCGTTAATAATCAGGTTCCACCTCAAAAAGGTTTGTTTTCAAAATTTTCCGCCGTCATGGAACGTAATTCATGGATAACTAGCACTGTTTCTTCGGTGATTCTAAACTGGCTGATAACTCAAACGTAGGAGCATTTTCTTTAATCGTTATTGAAAGCTCTGTAGAACCATCTGCGGAGCTTTTAATATTGTAGTCAGCTACTTCTATTTGAGTTTCTCCGATCTGCATTAAACTCCGATTGTCAACTCTAACTATTTTGACATCCAACTTCCCTCTCCTTTCTTGTGTGCTTGGTTTGTTGGTTTCTGTGTGTTACAATCTCCTTACAGGATGTTTCAACATCCGAGTGTAAATGAGGGGAGATTTTTATGTCTGATTTTTATGCCAAAATATGTACTAATGGACATTCCATTGTTGAACGGTATCCTCTGCGTTCTGTTAAATATTGTGAAAAATGTGGTGCGCAATTGATTTCTAAATGCCCTGTCTGCGATTCAGTGATTAAAGAGTGGCATATTAACGCAAATGTTTTCTACATCCCAAGTTTTGAAAAGCCTTTATATTGTCGGTCGTGCGGGAATCCTTACCCTTGGACTTCGGCTGCGATAGAAGCAACATCTGCAATGATTTTTGAGGATTCTCGATTATCTGAATTAGAGAAGAAAAATCTTGTAGATTCTCTTTCAGATATTATTGTCGAGACGCCCCGGACTAAAGTTGCAACTATAAAAATCAAAAAAGGCTTACTTGCATGTGGTAAATTCACTGTCGAAAGTCTCCGCCAGTTCATAATTGATTTTGGTTGCGAACTTGCTAAATCATATCTTGGTCTTTGATTCTTTGATGAAGAGCCTATATCCAGGGCAGCTATCATTTCCGCAATTGTAGTTGTCCTCATTCTTCATCCAACACTTACATGTCTCTTTTATTTTTTTTCCGCATTTGTTACAGAAATTTGCTGAATCGGATATATTTGTATTTCCACAATTCTGGCATTTCGTACTCGTCTCTTCCCCCTCCTTTCTTGTGTGCTCCCTGTGTTGTTTTTCCACACCTCCCGCTCTATAATTTTCTTAGGTGTCCAGCCACCTAATACTTAAGAGAGGAGGTGTCTGCTATGACTTCTGTAAAATGTCCTGAATGTGGAAAAACGATCCCAAAGGATAAAGTGTCTTGCCCGTTCTGTGGTGCTGCTCGTAGTGACATTTTTGAGAACTGCTGCATAAACAAGGAGTGTTCCGGCTATATGGAAATACTGCCTCATTCCTGTGATTTCTGTCCTATATGTCACGAGAAAACTGCCGAGCGGCAAGTTACTGATCTGATTTGTTAGCCACTCCGGTAATCTCCAGCGCCTCTTTTATGGTGCTGGAGATATCTGATCCACAATACCCACAGTAATTTCCTCTGTAAGGCACTCCGCTCTTAATTGCTTTCTTTCTCAAGAGTGGACGTTTGCAATTTGGGCATACCATAAATTTTTCAAATACCTTCATGCCATATTATGGTTTTCGGGAACTTGTCTGGACGGCTTTCTCTGAACTTTTTAAGTCGTTCCTGGTTTCTTTCCAAATATTCCCTGATTCTTGCACCGCAATGTGTACAGTATGTTTCCGGTTCATTCTCCTTAAACTGCACTGCGAGCCACCTTCCTATCCTTGCACCGCATTGTGGGCATCTGCACCATGATTTTTCTTTGTCTGTCTCTGAGATTGCTGTCTCCATATAGACTAATGCTCCGTACATCCATTTCCTCCTTTCTTGTGTGCTTAGTTTGTTGCTTCTAGCACTATATTATGCTCTGTTAGCACTTTTGTCAATCCCCTTTTTGTTGTTTTTAGCACTTTTTGTTGCTTTTAGCACTTTTTGTATTGACTTTTTTATGAAGTGCTTTTATATTGGAGACAGAGAGAGGAGATGATTTGATGAATGAACGCTTAAAAAAACTGCGGAAAGCGTTAGACATTACTCAGCAGGAATTCGCTGATAGAATCGGCATTAAGCGTAACTCTTTTGCGAATTATGAGACTGGTCGGAACACTCCTATAGATGCGATCATCGTTTCTATATGTAGAGAATTTGATGTAAATGAAGAGTGGCTCCGTACCGGGAAAGGTGATATGTTTCTGCCACTCGACCGGAACGCAGACATTGCCAGACTGACCAAGCTTCTTTTAAATGAGGAAAGCGATTCTTTTAAAAACCGTTTTATCTCTATGCTGGCAAATTTAAGTGTTGAGGAATGGGAGTTTCTGGAGCGTAAAGCGATGGAACTTGCAGAAAAGAAGTGATTATTGAAGAAAGGACTAGGTTTTAATGGGTGATCGTTTAAAGCAATTACGGAAGGCTCTTAATTTAACACAACAGGAATTTGCTGATCGAATTGGTATTTCCCGCGGAAACATTGGAGCATACGAAGTTGGCAAAAATGCTCTTAGTGATGCGGTTGTTTCCCTTATATGCAAAGAATTTAGTGTGAATGAAGAGTGGCTCCGTACTGGAGAAGGTGATATGTTCCTGCCGGTTGAACAGGACACTGATATTGAAAAATTAGCCCGACTGCTCGCTCGTGAAGAAAATAGCTCGTTCAAAAAGCAGTTTGTATCTATGTTTGTTTCCGAGCTTGAAAGCTTGAGTGATGAACAATGGGAAGATTTCGAACGCTTTGTAAAACGGCTTGCAGAAACAAAGCAGGACTAAGCTTTCACTTAGTCCTGTCCTTCCAGAAGAGTTTTTAAAAGGCGGTGGATGTAATCAAGGTATCTTTTGTCGTTCATCCTCTCCACCATTTTAATAATTTCTTCTTTTGTATGATCCATGAGACCGCCCCCTTTTCTTTATCTTATCGTTTCGACGGTTTTATGCAATAGTATCCGGTCACATTTCCATAATTCGGGAAATCGGTACGAAACTGATGATTTTATCATCGAAAAATGATACGATTTATTTGTATTCGCTGTCAAAAAGGTCCGTGATCCTTACATCCAGTGCCTTTGCGATTGCTTCCAGTTGATACAGGGTTGGAGAGGTTTTTCCGTTCTCAATATTATTGAGGGCGGTCTTACTTATCCCGGACAGCTCTTCTAATTGTTTTAATGTGATTCCTTTTGCTGTCCGGGTTTCCCATGTCTTAACTGTCATTCCATTATTTTATCAGTGATGCGTAATTTTATCGACGGAAAATTTTGGAAATTTGGTTGCACCGGTGCAACTGCTGCAAAATTATTTTTGTAGCTTAATATAATGTAAAGTGAATTATTGTGAATTATTTTTTAACTTTTTGCAGTTTTATTGACACTGAAATATTTTCATGCTATTATGACAACACATCGAATATTTATATTTAGTGTGCATATAATAACTTGGAACGTACTCCGGTGTCCTTCGGGCCCGGGGTCTTTTTATTTGTTACGGAGGAAAAATGCCAGAAAAAATTTTTAAAACATATGATGAAATGATTTCACTACTTATATCCCGTGGTATTGATATTGCTTCTCCTGATCAACGCAGTTATGCAAAAAAACGTCTACAGCATGAAGGGTATTATAACCTAATCAATGGGTATAAAATGCTATTCTTAAACTCCAAAACTTCTCCCAATGAGGAAGATACTTATAAAGCTGGTACGACTGTTAAGGAGATATACTCTCTGTATAATTTTGATCGAAGACTACGTGGTTTATTTCTGAAAAATGTATTGCTTATTGAAACAAATATTAAAAGCTTAATTTCTTATACTTTTTCTGAAAAATACGGACATGACAATTATTTAATTTACTCAAATTTTGATACTGCAAAAAGAGATTCTAATAAGAATGTGACTGCTCTCATAGCCGATATACAGAAGCAGATCGCAGGGCGTTATTCAGATCCAAGCATATCGCACTACTTGAAATGCTACGGTTATGTGCCTTTATGGGTTTTGAATAATATTCTTACACTTGGAACTATCAGTAAGTTTTATAGTTTAATGAAGCAACCGGAGCGGCAGGAAATATCAAGAGTCTTTCATATTAACGATGCAGAACTTGAATCATTTTTGTTTTACTTATCAAAAATAAGAAACTTTTGTGCGCATGGTAACCGTTTGTACTGTTTTAAAAGTCGTGCGCCAATTCCAACCGTTTCTTTACATGATTCACTGGATTTATCTCAAAATACTGACGGTCAATATATACAGGGAAAGACAGATTTGTTTGCAGTAATGATTATTTTTAAACTCCTGCTGCCTAAAAATGTCTTTAAGATTCTTGTAAAAAGTGTAAATCATGAGCTTGATAATCTTCGTATGAATTTGTCTGTTTTATCCGAGCAAGATGTTTTAAACGCAATGGGATTTCCTCTTGATTGGAAAAACAAACTGCTCATGTAGCATAAATGTTTTTACCGTTTTGTTGACATCGACAAAACGGGGACAGATTGTCACCATTTAAAAATGCCCCCAGCACTGCAAATACCGGAGGCACAAGCTCTCGAATGATACGATAGCCCTAGCAAGCATATTGTATCATTCTAAAGCAGCTACCGCAAGCGTTTATCTGCGCTGGCTGTTATTTTTATACCCATTTTTAAGGAGGATGCAATATGGCAAAAGCAAAATACAAACAAGGAAAAGATGGACTATACCGCACCAAAGCGTGGGATGGTACATTTAACCCGGACGGCACCAAGCATCGGATCAATCTCTATTCTAGTAAATCCAGCCGTGATCTGGAAAATAAGGTGAATGCTCTGAAAGAGGAAATCCGCACCGGGCAAAGTCGGCTTCCAAATGAATATCTGTTTCAGGATTATGCTAGACATTGGCTGCTGGCTAAGAAGAGTGTGCGCGAGAAGAATACGCAGACCATGTATGATAATATCGTTGAGGTTCACTTTTCCTTTCTTGCGGATGTGAGACTCTCCGATATCCGTCACAGTCATTTTGAGCAGGCGATCGCAAACGCTGTCGACAAGCCTCGTACCTGCCAGCTTATTTATATCACTTTCCGGCAGATTATGCGTATGGCTGTTTCCGATCACTTTATCACCAAGGATGATTTTGAACAGATCTGTGATGACATTGCACTGCCTAAATATAAACGACAGGAAAAACGACCACTCTCTGATGTTGAGAAGTCCGCTTTAAAGGATTGTTTCTCTTCCGGTGTATTTACGAGCCGGGAACGTGCTTTTCTTACGCTTATTTATTACTGTGGGCTTCGCAAAGGGGAAGCTCTTGCGCTCACCCGGTTTGATTTTCATTTTGATAATTCCGGCGACACCATCTCCATCAACAGGGTTCTTATCTTTGATAAAAATGATCCTGAGATCAAAGACTATCCGAAAACTGATAATGGTGTCAGAACCATTCCTTTGCCCCATACAGCCGGTATTTTTATGAGAGAGTATATTTCTACCCTTGATGGCGCAAATCTGTTCTGCTGCCGCACATGCTCTCATATTACAAAATCTTCTTATGATAAAATGTGGGCTTCCATCATCCGTAAGATGAATACTGCTGCCGGAGGCACAAAAGCATTCCCTCTGGTAGATGATCTTACCGCTCATATCTTCCGGCATAACTACTGCACCCAGCTTTGCTATAAAGTTCCTGAGATCAGTATTAAGAAAATTGCACAGCTCATGGGGGATACGATTGCTGTTGTGCTGAATGTTTACAATCACATTGTTGAGGAAAAAGAGAACGTTGCAGACGCTGTCTCGGATGCACTGGCTATGTAATAATTTTTTATGGATTTTTCTTAGACATTTTTTAGACATCTCTGTTTTTAAATGCTGTTTTAGACATTATTTAGACATTTAGAACCTATTACTTGTGATTACTTTTTATCACATAAAAAATAGCGGCAAGCCTTGATTTTACTGGCTGAACCGCTATTTTTAAGTCATGAGACATCGGGGATTCGAACCCCGGACAACTTGATTAAAAGTCAAGTGCTCTA
>ERZ780208.1323-NODE-1323-length-20328-cov-9.437972_pt1 | contig 20328 bp, 19 predicted proteins | sample MGYA00511167_ERZ780208 | MGnify/ENA primary metagenome ERZ780208 (study PRJEB29588, sample SAMEA2159202) | human gut metagenome | biome: human gut; feature: human-associated habitat; material: faeces | place: Denmark | collected 2008/2010 ...
ATTACAAATCACGTGCTCTGGCCAACTGAGCTAAAGAGGCAAATCCTTGCAGCCGTAAGGCTTATCATTTAGGACTTGTTCTAAAACGGCTGCAAAGATAGGCATTATTTTTTAATCTCCAAAACTTTTGCGAGTTTTTTTTATCTTTCGCGCAGTTTTTCCTTAAATTTAGCCAGTTGAACCCTCATAGCATCGATGCAAAGGTCTATTCCTTCTTCAAAAGTATCACATGTTTTTTCAACAAACAAAGTGTTCCCCGGAACCGACACGGTCATGCTTGTTTCCTTATTTAGTGCAGTGGCGGGCTTTACTACTTTCAGTTGCACCTCTACTTTCTGGATGTCCTCAAATGATTTTTCCAACTTGGCTGTCTTCTTTTCAATGAACGCCTGCAGTTTCTCGGTAGCGTCGAAATGTATCGACTGAACTTTTACTTCCATAGTACCTCCTTTTAATTTAGGTTAAGCCCTTGGGTGGGCATTTGAATATACACGCTTCAATTGCTCGAAAGTCGTATGCGTATAAATCTCCGTTGTGGAAAGACTTTCATGTCCGAGCAACTTCCGCACACTTTCCAGTCCTGCATCATGATTGAGCATTGCTGTGGCGAACGAATGCCGCAGCACGTGCGGCGAACGCTTTTTCAGAGTACAGACAGTCGCGAGCGCGGCCTTGACCTTTTGTCTGACCGTAGCATTGCTGAATCTTCGTCCTTTTGAAGTAAGGAAAAAAGCATCCTCCACCCCATCGACGCCAGATACCTCCGCATCACGCTTATATATATATGTGCACAATGTTTCGCGAAGCTCGTCACCGAACGGAATAACACGTTGCTTGTTTCTCTTTCCGGTAACCTTAAGCTCACTGTTCGCCAAATCCACCGATGCGTTATCAAGTCCCGTCAGTTCCGAGAGTCTCACACCCGTCTCATAGAATACCATAAGCATGGTGCGCAGACACACATCACCATAAGCGTCCGACCATCTTTCCGGGTCAAGCAACCTGTCCATCTCCTCTTCTCTAAGGAAATAAGGGAGCGACAATTTCTTCTTCGGACCGTAAATCCCACGCGAAGGATCATGTCCCACAAAGCCTCTGGATAACGCAAAACGATAAAGGGAACGCACTGCACTCAATCGTCTGTTAATTGAAGCTGCGGTGTTTCCTTTATCCATCATGCTCTCCATCCAGTCACGGATAATATCAGAATCGACAGATTCCCAAGAGAGATGAGTATCCAAATTTTTGAAATACGATTCAAATGCTCTCGCATCCTCACCGTAACTCTTCACTGTCAGCGCAGAACGGTTGCGTTCGTACTGCAGATAGTTCAAAAATTCCTTTATCATCATCAATCCGTTGCTCAAATCACAATATATTTCGGCAACGAATATACAGAATAAAATTCAAACTACCAAATTTTCAGAGGTATTTTTTCAATCCTCTGCTGCGCGTAATTTCTGTACATAGATGGCATGCTCCATCTTGAGCCTCTTCAGTACAGACGGTTTGTTATACTGCTGACGCTTGCGCAGTTCCTTCATAACGCCTGTCTTTTCAAATTTTCTCTTAAACTTCTTGAGAGCTCTTTCGATATTCTCACCATCTTTAACTGGTACAATTATCATGCTATTTTTGTTTTTAATTATTTATGATATATTTTTTGTTTTTCGGGCTTCCGCCACAAAATGCGGTGCAAAATTACACTTTATTTTTGAACCCGACAACTTTTCCCGTTTATTTTTTATCCATTCATGCCAACTTTTCTCCATCTCCATAGGTTTATCATATAATACATTAATATATTATGCCATAAATCCTTAAACACCTGATTCGAAAGTAACAGGCAAACATAAAGTCACCTCCAATCAAAATCCCATCATACCGCAAAAACTGTATTATTTCTTAATCATAGCATCTTGGTTCCTCTTCAGAGCTGCTATTGCCAGACATATCGGCATCTGTCATTGCCAAGAACAAGGCTGTTTGAAGCGATAATAAACGGGAAGTAATGTTATATCAGCAGTTCGGAAGATCGCAGAAAAAACCGGCAAAAAGTAAATATCAGCACGGGAGTTCTAATGTAAAACCGGATTTAATAAATAACGTGAGTTCGATGAAATATAAGTGTTTGAAGATTTGGTGATTAGCGAAAATTGCTGTAACTTTATAGTGCTAAAATACAAAGACTTACAAACAATAATCGCTATGATCACCGAGGACAAAGTTACAGAATTATTTTGTATGGCAGACGATTTCTGCAAGTTTTTTGATGCTATGATGAAGAAATACATATTGAAATCTGATAATAAGCGTGCTTATCACCGCGATTCAACCATGTCAAAGTCTGAAATTATGCTTATTATGATAATGTTTCATGACTCTGGTTATCGTTGCCTAAAGCATTTTTATGTAGAAAAAGTCTGCAAGCACCTTCGCCACCTCTTCCCCAAGGTTGTCTCCTACAACCGCTTCGTGGAACTTGAAAAGAAGGTTGCCGTCCCCTTGGCCTTATTTATAAAGAAGGTATTGCTGGGTAAGTGTACAGGCATAAGCTTTGTCGACAGCACTCCGTTGAGGGTGTGTAGGAACCAAAGGATACATATCCACAAAGTATTCAAGGGCATTGCGCAAAGAGGCAAATGTTCCATGGGATGGTTCTTTGGCTTCAAACTGCACTTGATTTGCAACGAGAAGGGCGAGATTCTGAATTTCATGATAACTCCAGGTGACGTAGATGACCGCAAACCGCTTGAGTACAAGGCTTTTGTTGAATTCATTTACGGAAAGCTCGTCGGTGACAAAGGCTATATCGGAAAGAATCTCTTCCAAAGGCTCTTTGTCGATGGCATACAACTTATCACAAAATTGAAAAGCAACATGAAAGGTGCGTTGATGAGTGTCTCCGACAAGCTTCTTCTCAGAAAGAGGGCTATAATTGAAACCGTGAATGACGAATTGAAAAACATCGCACAAGTGGAGCATTCAAGGCACAGGAGTTTTGAGAATTTCATAGTAAACATGCTTGGGGCAATTGCCGCTTATTGCGTGTTCCCTAAAAAGCCTTGCATCCATGTACAACGCACATTGGATACACAGCTTGCCTTATTCTAAATTCATCGAACTCACGTTAAATAATATGCAAATTAAAATATCACCATTCAGACGAACTTTACAAAAAATTCCATATACTTGCAACCGGATAGAGGCAACTCTACCCAAGACATATCAGAAAGAAACGTTATACTTATCTCAAAGTCGGGAACGTAGGAAATTCAAGACTTATTCAGAGAGAGAGCATAGTGGTTCTCGCGCTATAGCGTGGGCTGCTATTACCATATCCTGAATAAAGGTTTTCCTACGACCTCCGACTTAAGACGTGGTAGCATTGCAGTTCCACGCTTGAGCCGACAATAAATCTATATCAATCTGATAATCAATCTTGACACGATATGTTAATTGCTAATTGATACCACAAAGTTCCCATAAGATATATTTTTCGGATATCAAAATATCCCTTTTAATATGTCTGGTATCATGCCTATTATGATTCTTTATTTTTCAATAATACGGGCACTGGTATATTAATCAGATAGAACATTGACAAATTCCGTAAAGGTTTGGTGCATAGTTTATTCAGACTCCTATTTATAAATGGATTATACACGTCATTGCCCTCTTCCGGATAGATTATCACACATGGAACAGAAGGAATAGGAGAATCTTCTTCAAGATTATCATATCCCAAGTATTTTAATATTGGCAAATCCCTACTGTAACCACTCAACTGCCTGATTACATAAGTGTCGAGAAATCCTTTTTCGTATTTAGGGATGTATTTGGTGTCAAGTATTGCTTTAAAGTCTTTTGACTTATACAAGAAATCTGGATAGCCGGTCTTACCCTTGAATTGGTATGTTATTTTGTCATGATATGCCTCATGTAATAAACCATAGACATAATGTTCGTATAGCAAAGACATGTCCAGCACAAAAGGTGTTATCTTGTTGTTGGTAACACTTGCTTTGTTAATGCTGTAATCAAAACATTTGAGTATTGTTTTCGCCAAACGTACAGCCTCCGAATGTTCGTTGAATAGCTTACTTGAACGTATTTGCCTTACTGCTTTCATGTCTACGTAATCACTCACGTCTTCAAACTTTTTCAAAGACTTTGCTGTTAATATTTTAAGATACGACAGATGATAGTTGGCCATGTTACCGATTAAAGTCTTTGAAAAAAGAAGTGCTTTTTTCAAAAGACGGTTTTCAGGAATATCAGTAGAATATTCATCGTATTCACAGTATATCCTGTCATATCTCTTTGTCGCTATATTCAGTCTCTCGTTTTTGAGTAATTTAATATGTCCTTTTACTTTTTTGAGATTCTCATGACGATGAACATACCCCCTTTTTAAAGATTTAATACGATTCACCACGCTAATAAAATGAATCACAATAAGAGGACTGATCACGCTATTCAGTGACGGTGATTCTATTTGCGGCTTGTCTAAATCAATCTTGTATATTTCGTTAAACGAATCCAACGCAAGATCGGAAGTGAAACAAGCCATGAACATACTGAGGAAATCTATATTCTCTATTCCTCGTTTGGGTGTCACAATCAAAGATTCCTTATTATCAATCCATTCGGCTCCAATTTTAAAAGAAGCATAATATCCACAAGACTTACTATCCATGGGTTTATCCCATTTAATAAGATCAAGATTGTTGTATCTCTCATCATATTCAACGGGGAAACCATCCAATATCAATTGCTCGTGTTCTAGTAGTTGTATCATATCAAACTATCGTATTCTGTATCCACTGCTTTTTCCACAACTTGCATTGGTTGTAAATTAGACCATGCTTGAAAAGCTTTAGTCTTCTCTTCATTCGAGACGTTTATAATACCATCGCTAATGTATTCTGCAATGAGTGGAAGTATTTCAAACTCTACTTTATTTACCAATTCATCTTCGGAAGAAGCCATAAAATAGCTATGACCCACCATTAAGTCATCTATACCAAAATCCCCACATTGATGTTTAGGATTCATGATAAAGGACTTAATATCATTGAACAATCCTATAGCCTTTATCTTTAGCTCTTGATTATTTAATTTATTATAATGTTTTTCAATGACATCCAGATTAGATTGCAGAGTGACAAATGCAAAACGCCTGCGAAGAGCATAGTCTAAAGTTCCAGTACTTCTATCAGTCGTATTCATTGTACCGATAATGTAAAGATTACTTGGAACACCAAACAATGTTTTTGAATAAGGTAACAATACTTTTAACGGATGCTGTCCTTTATCGCGTTTGTCAGATTCTAGTAGTGTTATCAATTCTCCAAATATTTTTGAAATATTACCTCTATTTATTTCATCAATAATGAGAACAACCGACTTATTTGCCTTTACATGATATTCCTTTTTAACAGCCTCAATGAATGCTTGGGCATATTGCTGCCAATTATTTTCACTTCCTTTACCTAAAGCCTGAAGTTTTATTTTTTCGATATTTAAGGGAGAAGGAGTATACTCTTTCTCTCGCTTGCTAGTTGATTTTGTACTTCTACAGTTTATCGTTGTATTTCCATCATTCCACCAGACATAAAGAGAAGATCTTCCAGAAATGGTTGGTATTTCCTTTCTGTTTTCGAATCCATTGATTTGTTGGAGGTAATCATCTATACATTCAATAATATCCTTGCTTTCGTCTGTAACTACTGCGTTGCATGCACGTTTAAATATACCATCTTCAGGTTCGTATGCAATACCTATACTATCCCCATTCGCATTTGCCTGAACATGGGGTTTTAATCCCTCAACAAAATCTTCATAATCAAGTGATTGATGAAATGTAGTAAAGAATATTCGATTATCAAGTAACTCATTATACCTATTCATAACTGCAACATGATCCGTCAGATCTACATCACTTACCCCAAGCACATCAAGAGCTATTGCTGCAGTATTATAAGTTTTTCCTGTACCAGGTGCACCTTGTAATATTATATTGTGCTTTGATCTAAGCAAATTAGCACATTTATCTGTAAATGCATTATTATTCATGTATGCTAACCAGTCTTTTATATATTTATATTGTTCAGTATTTTTACTGCATGATGAAAATGTCCCTTGTGAGAAAAGCCTTGACTGAGGCTGTTTGTAGTCATCTGCCCATGATAAAATTTTTACCTTCCTAAAATTTACATTTATATATTTTGCTGTTAGATTAGCATCAGTAAAGTTTTGTCCTATAATCTGACATAAGGCTATTGCCTGATTACCTTTTCTAACAAGAACGATATTACCATTATCTATGTTTTTGAAATTTCTACATTGACCATCATCCCACTCGCCAGTACCAATAACCGGCTCCGGTTCTAGAAGCATTAATGTTGAGTTAATTTGAGTACCACCTTTTCCCTCAGGAAGATGCATTTGTATATGCCAATATTTATCAAATTCCAAATTTTGTGGAGCATACTTAGTCTTATTTCTTGATATCCGAATAATTTCATCAACCGTTATATCATTAGATATCCAGTATTTTTTTTGATTAGATGATACTCCATATTTTGATAGTTCATTTTGGAATAGCAAATCAAGTCTTTCATCTTGCACCTTTTGATAGTAAGCTTTGATTTTCTCATCAGTCTGCGTCCCATCTCCATGGTTCTCTTCATGTTTTTCTTTTGAATTATTAAGATACCCAACGAATCGACTTGGGGCGAAACATATCATCGAGTCGATAATTTCAACAACATAATTTTTACCTCTAATCATTTTTTCAATAGCCCAAGACTTATATTCATCGCCTTGTTCTCCTTGTAAATATGAATAAAGAGTCCTTATGTTGGAAACTATATCTTCTTGCGTTTCAATGAAATCATATCTGTCCATAAATATCAAGTGTAATCTATTAAGTTTAGATGAATTAATCAAATCATCATTTCAGATTGTGCCATTTCCATAGCCGCGAGTTTTAACTCATTTTCATTTTCTACTACATCCAATATTTTGTCTGCTAGCCACAGGGTGAGAAGTTCATTCTTGTCTATCTTGAAATATTCTGCCAATTGTATTACTTGTGTCCGTTTAGCTCGTCTGTCTCCGCGCTCTATTTTGCTGAACATCGGAGTATCTATTTCAAGCAAGGCTGCCAACTGCCTTTGTAGTACTCCGTGCTCTACTCTTAATTCTTTTATTCTTTCTCCTAATAACATACTTTTCAATTTACGAGTTTGACATGAATTAACCGGATTATTATTGTCCGCTATAATATGACGGAATCCGTTATAATTTCCGCTATAACTGGAATAAACCGTCAAAATCTTCCGTTATGACTATTCTTTTAAGAACCATATCCGTCCTTTCGCATAAATAAGCTTATCCACACTTAGTGCGCTAAGTATATCTCCTAAAAGTCTTAATTGCTGTTCATGCGTCTTAACTTGTGGCATTACATCTTTGACATATTCATAAATGCTATCACGTTTCGCTCCATCTGTACCAGCATTCTTAAGATACTGCAAAATCATTTGTTTGATTTTCTCCTTATCAAGTCCTTTTTGTCTGGTATAACCTTGCAGTTGACGAGTAGCCTTTGCAATCCCTAAAGAGATTGTATAATTGGGGGCTTCGCCCTCAATGAGTCCTCTGTTCAGTAAATCCTGCGCAACATCCTCATGAATGGTTCTTCCTTTCTGAACAGCATCTAATGATATGCAATCCCACAAGGTTAGTGAATTGTTGGTTTTGAGCAAGTTGGTGTATCTTTTATTTATCTCATTGCCGTAAATACGTACCGACACTTTTCTGTTTTTTGCATCAATTTCATAATCCGGCATTGGAAAATGACGACGCCATTGTTCATTGAACATCTTCTTTATGCCTCTACTTACTGTATCTATCATGTTGAAATCAACCATTGCCCTACAAAGACACTCATTGCGGAAATATGCTTGAGGCTCTTCATTTGTTAAAGCATTTTCCAAAGTACCAGGAATGAAACTCCCTGCATTGGAGTAATAAAGGTAAGTCGGATTTTCTACAAAATTGATTCGCTGCTGCAGCGTGTAATCTTGATGGGCAATGCAGTTATGAAGAGCTTCACGGATAGTATAGTCGTCATATTGCTTCATCGTGTCTGGGAAGAGCGTGCCTCCCGGCATTTCACGCATGGTTAGATTTTCAATCTTTGATAAGATCTCATCTACGGTTAATATAAATGGTACGGTGAAGTGTTCATAATCCACAACATCTTGCTTTTCATCCCGTCTCGTCCAAGTCACCTGAGCAACAGCTGGACGTAGCTTGAAAGCGGATTCATATTTACCAAGAAGAATAATTGCAGCACGAGTGATTCCTCCGTTCTTCATTATGCCGCACTTGCTCAAGAATGTTTCCACTGTCCATGCATTTACTTCGGCTTCAGGGATTCTGCTGTGTACTTTCTTGAACATCATACGAGCTTTAGCTATGGCAACTTCATCAAGGTCGTCAATCGTTGCATCAGATACAATTTGTGCCGACCAATCCGTTTCACTGAAAATCGGTTCATCAAGAATTGCACTCATGCGTTCAGTAGTCATCTCTACGAGAGAATCCTCAATTCGCTGCCACGCTTTATTATGGGCAAACACGGGTCGCTTAGGTAGATGTTTAGGAATATGGATAACCCATATTTTACGGTTAGTATCATCTGTGATGAACTCATCTATATCCAGACCTTCTGTTGAAAGATTTACGCATCTTTCTGTCAGTCGCAATATTGCCTTTTGCCTATCATAATTGTATGTGTCCGTTCCGACAATCTCTAATGTTTTATCGTGCACACCAATCACCAAGTGTCCACCTTCCATATTTGCAATGGCTGACACATACGAAATGACATCATCTTTTTCATTTCCGCAGAATGAGTTCTTTAAGTTCTTAAATTCCTTCCACTCGCAGCGTGCATTTTCCTGTGGATAGTTGCGAAGGAGGTATTCTTGTAGTTCTGACTCTTGCATAATTACCCAATTATACTTTCACTTTCATCATTATGTTTCTCAGCATTTCGGATGACGCATTCTTTACTTGTATTGGCATAGCAGTAGACACAGAAATGACGACAAGTATTATACATTCCAATATCTTTACTCACCATACATCCGCAAACCTTGCGTTGACCGGAATCCTTTACATTTTTCGTCTTCTGTGGGATTGGCGGAAGTTCTCCAAACATATCTCTTTCCGGCCATTTCAATGTATGTAGATAATAAACTAATTCTTTGTCGTCAGAAAATATACGTTTCATTAGTTCACCGTCAATACAACGATTATGTTCTATGCCATAGGACTCCAGATCTATATCTTCAGCACAAGTTGCCATTTCAACATTCCATCCTTGTTCTTCCCAAATGAATCGGATTTTCTGAAGACCTTCAACAATTTCTATTCGCTGAGCATAGTTTGCTTCGGCATTTTCAACATCCTCTTTCGTAAAGAACGTGGTTTCTTTTACGAGATTATTTTGAACTTTTCGATATGCTTTTACGTCTATAAAACTGAAAACCAATTTGTCAGTATATCCTTTCAGTTTATTGCCGACATTCCATATTCTTTTAAGCAACTCTCTTGGACTTATAGTCGGAGTAATTATTAGTGGATCAAATCTCCAAATGACTCGTTCTTTACCAATCATCAAAGACAATTGCTTAAATGTTTCGACTCTTTCATCAACAGATGCTACGTTAGGTTCAAATCCTTCATTAACATAATCATTCAATGTAACTTGGAAATAATAGTGTATTCCCATTTCATCAAGGATATGCAAGTATGGTAGAATAGGTTTTGGATTCTTTGTCCAAAATACTATCACCTTGCAATTCTTGAAAGAGATATACATTTTTTGTTGGTTGAAAGGATTGTACCAAGCGCAATAACCTTTTGCCAAACGGTAGAAAAACCATTTGGCATAAAAAGCAGGTATATCGGTTGAACGACTGGCAGAGACAATGACAGGAGCTGTAGCTTCTACTTGCTCACCAACATCGTTCGTGATAAGTATCTTATCTGTTGGCATATCTATCATATAATTCTTGTTTAAGTCTTTCTAACAAAGCCTTATTCTCCATCGTTGAAGGTATCCATGAAGGATTATTTCCTTTTGTAAATGTACATTTATTGATAAAATGCTTTATCGTATTATTATTTGTCCGAGGACTATCTTCCCGACCATAATAATAACCATTAGGAGCATAATCCTTCTGGAAAAAGATTATTTTTCTTGCTAAGACATCACGAACTTCATTTGGAAGATAAGATCTAGACAATATAAAATTACTGGCATTGATATCATCAACAAAATTAGCTGAAGTCGCATTGATAGGACGGAGCTTACGTTGTCCTTCTGAAGCGCCAGAAATAGTAAATCTATTCTCTGTTATGGGAGTTTGCGTAGATAGCTTAGAAGTTGAAAGGCTATTAGTCTTTATAAGGGCGGCAATTTTCTTGTATGCATTAGATGACCGATCTGGAAAGTAGTTATCGAGTATACATAAGAAAGCCTCGGGATCCTGTCGCTTTGCTTCTAATTTAATTGCAATATCAATTTTGTCTTTCTGAGTCTTCAGATTCTTCTGCCCAATTGTTTGATATATTTTTTCTTTGAACTCTTCTGGAGTATAAACTCCAGTATCTCCCGCAAAATTTGCTTGAAGAAGATTCTTATATGCTTTTGTGCGTGTAAAATTAGGAAAGTTTTCTAATATATACATGAAAGTTTTAGGGCTTTGTACGGCATCTTCAAGTGCTGCCGTTTCAGAAATAGCTTTAACAGACTTTTCTTGTTTGTTCTTTTTAGGCTCAATTTCATGAGTCTGCCCCATTAATGTTGATGGTATAACACAACTTAAACTTCCAGAACTATAATTGGATATAACAGGAAGAGTAAGATTCGAAAGATTAAATCCAAACAGTAATTCATGCAGTTTTGCATAGAAATCCACATAATAGTCCTTTGAGGCATTTATCAACGATGATGTAAATGTTTTGGGCAAGGCTGCAAATCCGCGTGTCGCACCATAAATACCAAGTGCGAATCGGTAGTCACTGAATCCACATTGTAACATGTAATCATTAAGCCTGTCAATATCTTCTCCTTTCTGACAAAATGCAGCAAACGACTGCATTATTTCGTTGTCAAGAGAAAATATATCAAAACTTTCACCTTTTTGCATATTAAAGAGAAGCCCATTAATGTATGCTTGGAAAGAAGAGCCCTCCCATTCGTTTTCCATATACCCTTTAAGCTTAGCTCCACCGACAAATGCTATGGACAGAGCCTCTTCTGTACCTTTTTCCTGCATAAATTTCTTATAGTCACCTTCAATTAGAGAATTTAGCAGAGTTGCATAGAATTTGCCTTTACCAACAAGTTCATCTATAACTTCGATCTTTCCATCTTGGACGGTTATTAACTTTTTTATGTCTTTCTTTGTAGATTGTGCTAATTCTTGTAGTTCAACTTTTCTGACAGCATCAAAAAGTCGTTTGGTTTCGTTGTTGTACGAATCCGTTATAGACAGCGCACTAGAATACAAACAATTGTACAAATCATTAGCATCATATGTAGGGCGCAGATTTAGTGACCTATAAAACGTATCTTCAAGTCTCAAATCTTTTAGGACATTTTTCAGTGTAGCAACATCAAGTCCAGTTGATGGACTGACGAGTCTAGATAAAATCAGTTTCTCATTATAAGTTGAGTTTTCATCAACTTTTGCATATAATTCATTAAACTCTCTGACATAGGACATGAGCGTTTCATCTTGCAAATCTGTTGGGCGCCGATTGGGAGAGTTAACAATTGCAGAAAGTGTATTCTTCATCTTTCTGGAAAGTAGTTTCAAGCGACTTATCTCCTTACTAACTGACAAATTTGCCCCAATAAGGTAGCATATAATACAACCTTTTACACGATCAATGTGTAAGTCATCGTTAGGATTTACAGGTAAAATTTGATCAGTATTGGCCTTGAGAGACGGTTTCCAGTCAAAGTAATCTTTTGGAGTAAACAGATTAGCCAAAAAGTCAGACTTTTCCTGTCGAACCACAAAACTAGCACGATATAGTTTACTGTATTTGTTCTCAAGACTTTGCTCAGCTTTCGTTAATACAGACTGAAGATCTTGATCGCTTTCAAAAAACACTCTACATCTAAAAGGATTTAGATATATAGTTGAATTTGACGCAAACACTTCAACATCATCCTTTTTCGTTACAAGAGCAAATTGGTTCTCCTTGTAATCTTTTGTTTCTATTTCTATTACAAGGGGCGTATTCTCCATATCCTCATTTTCAACATGATAATGCGGATATTTAGAATATAGCAAAATGACATTATCTAAGTCATTTGCTTCAACTCGATAATATCTTTTATTTCCAAATCCCCTTTTAGCATAAAAAGACGCTGGAGAAATAGATTCTGTTGAAAAGATATTATTGAAGTTTAATGTACACGTAGGAATATATAGTTTCATATATGTGAATAAACTTAAAGTGTGAGAGTTGGACCAGTTGAAAGAGAATCATCGTACAAGTCTGTAGGTACATCATCGAAGAAGCATGATAGGTTTCCTGAATGCATAATGTAAAGAGATCGATATGTCCTTGTTATTGCTACATACAGAGGGTTTCTGTCATCAGCCCCTTCCGCAGTACATTCTGGAATGAAAACATTCTCAAACTGCAACCCCTTAGAACTATGATACGTCATAAGTTTTGGATTGTCAGAAGTGAAATCCAGTTCGTCCTTATGTCTGTGTGATTTTGCTTCAACTTCAATTCCTTTATTTGTAAAATAGTCATATGCTTCGTCAACCTCGTTATTGTTGCGAAAGAGAATACCAACGTCCTCCATACCTTTGTTTTTTATGAGGTTAGCAATGGCTGCAAATTGTTCTTGTTTTGTATTATATTTCAAAATTTTTGGTTTCTCAGTTCCTTCTTCTGTACAACGTTCTTCTAGTTCATCACTTTCAGAGTTGAGATACTGTGCAACACGAGCAATTTTTTTCGGTAAACGGTGATTAAACACCAACTGTTCTACAGGGAACTTTGTAAAATACTGAATGTCCTCCATTGAAACAGTTTGCTTATCTTTTAAGAATTTATATAGCTGCTGTGCTGTATCGCCATACACAAGTAAAGCTTTACGTGTCTTTGATTTTAAAAGTTCAATATCATCACGAGAAAAATCCTGAGCTTCATCAACAATTACATAATCATAGGACCCCTTCTTCCATACGCCACGCTGAAACTCTCCATAATCATTTTTCTCCCATTGGAAACAGGCATCAAAATTAACCACATTGCTTTCACGTAAACCAACTTGTTTAATGCCATCACTCATATACTGACGAAGTGCTTTCGTATATACTACATATAAGTAAGAGCCCTTGCCACCCTCTTGTATCTGTTTTGCTTTCCACAAGGCAAGGATTGACTTTCCACTACCGGCACATCCCTTAACAATATAAGAGTGATCTGTCTTCTTGTTAATCACCTTTACTTGGTAATCATCTAGTTCGGAATCTTTAACGTAAAAACTTCTCTTAGCCATGATTATATTATAGATTTATATTGAAACTGTCAATTATTATTTTATTGTTTTTAGATTGGCTACAAATCGCCGAATCGTCATTTTGCTTATATTTGGTGGGGTGTATGACATGGGCAAAGTTTGCTATTTCCATCTCTTGCATGATAGTCGTTTTAAGAGGTTTCTTACATAGCACTCGATAACACACTCGGCTTTCGTCATTTGATTTGCGAGAGTGACTTACGCTGAATGTTTGCTGCATAAAACAAAGGTCTCTGCACTCGTCATAACAAGCGCATGACAACGGCAGAAGCGTCTCTATAGTTCTGCTTTTACGAACGCAGTCATTTATTGAGCTATTCATTAACTGAGGATAGAAATATCCTGAATGTTCGTCTTTAGTTGTTACATCAAGCATTATCAGCAAACCGTTCTCATGAAGATAGGTCGCAAGCATCTTTGCCATTATTGCGTATGCATTGGTTGGTAGCACTTCTTTAGAAATCAACTCACAAACCACTTTATCACAAAGGATGAAATGAAAATTTTTCTTGCCGAATGCAAGATTTTCCATGTCTTCACTATTGTTTAACGTCTGGTTTAATGTACTCAGTTCGACTTGTACTTTTTTATTTGGATTACTCTCTACCAAATCCTTGAGTATGACTAAAGCACCATCATTACCGTCTATTGCTGTGACGTTTATTTTTGCATGTGTTAAATGCTTCCCAATTGCTGTAATAAAGCCGAGAATTTCACCACCTGTACCGCAACCGCAATCCAATACGCTAATCTCATCTTGTTTCAACATTTCCTTCAAGCATTTATTCTGCAAAAGATTATCGACAATACAAAACATCTCTGCATAACTGCGAGGGAAATAAGTACCAAGATAGACTTTAAGTTCTTCTTCGTTGAGATCAAGATTATACTCATAACGCTCATGCTCTGGAGCATAAATAGCTTGATGGTCATTGAAAATCTTTTTGTCAAGCCAATGTGGCAGAATTGTCTTTGACTTTCGGAAACAAACGTTCGAATTAGTATTTGACAGTCCTTTTGATTGATGTGCTTCGACAACACCAGATGAATTGTCACTTTCGGTTGCAATTCTCTCGCCTTCTTCCCAAAAGATTGTAGAAGGTGAAATGGCTTTAACAGCATGATTAGTGAACTTTGCGAGTTTTGCACAATGTTCACCTATGCCATCTGCATTTATTGTCACAACATATTCTTGAGTTAACTTTATTCCGTGTGCTGCAAAAGATGAAGATGCCCTTGTGCTGTCAAGCACCTTGACAGTAAAATTGTCGAGATTGAGCGATAATTTTACTATCCTTTTCACGAAATTCGAAAGTGCAATACTATTTTCATCCTCGACAACAAAAGAATCAAAGTTTAACATTACCTCTTTCTTCTTTTGTTTTTTCTCTTTAGTGAGGAGCTCGTACTTCTTTATATCTTCGAACAACTCTATTTTCTCAATTGGCTCTGCTGGTTTATCATAAGTAGCATTGCTGAATTCCGTCAGGTAGAAGGGATTTAGGTTGAGAGTTTCCGCAAGTTTAACGATTCCGAGTGGGTCAAGATCGGTGTGAGGACAAGTGATGTCATCCAACTTTTCAATGAAATGTTCGCTATCAGTAATATGAAGCCAAGACTTGTTGGTGGCACTTAAATTGTTCTCCAACTCTATTGGTTGATGAAAAACAATAAGGTGTGGCACATCTTTGATTTGATTCTTTTCAACACCTAAGACTTTAAGCTCTTTCTTTACCGTAGAATGATTTATTCGAGCTTGTTGAAGAACAGTCTTTCTCGAACCTCCCTTAATAATTTTACCATTGCATGTCCATTCTCCATTTTCATTGGCAACAATTTTACCCCCATAATTTTTGAATTCTATAGAAATAATAGCGTCTTTCTTTATAAAGAGAGCATCTAACTCGCATCCAATATTATAGTTGCCTGCGAACACACAGAATTCATTCGAATCCTCATAGTGAGCTTTAAGTTGCTCACAGAGAAACCGAAACTGCTCACGCTCTGCAGTTGTATCAAAGTTTCCTACTCTGAATGCTAAAAGTCCTCCCATTGCAAAAAAAACAATATTATTTATGTAAACTAAATGGCCATCATTTCTTTGCTGACTTTTCCGATGAAGAATTGTCAGTTTTTGACTACAAAGGTACATAAAATATTGCAAAAGCTTGCAAGCACGGATAAGAATCTGCAATAAATATGATTACTATCAATCAATTATCTTCGTTTTGCTGCGGTATGTCTCTTTGCTATGTTATCATTCCAAGGAAGTTCGGAAGAAGAGCTACCCGATCCGGTGCCGACATGAACCTCTGCTTGTCCACCGGCGGCAAGAATGAAAGCAGCGCCCAGCAGTTCCGCCTGTTTCCCGCTTACCTGCTCCTGAGGTTCGAATACGGCGTTGACAAATTCCTCGTCCGTGATCTGTCCGTTGAAATGTCTTTGGGCCACATCATAGTCTATCTGGAATTTTGTGTCCTCAAAAAGTTCCTCTCCGACCCGTGTCCAGATGTGGAGCGACGGATTCCGGTAGTTGGACACGTTGATTCGGACAAGCTCGGCACCGGATGACAGGCTGTAACGCTGAGGATTTGCCTTGCGGTCAAGTAGGTCTATCTGTTTCCGTTGCCTGTCTATGACGGCATCTTTCTCTTCTGACTGCCGTTCGGCGGTTTCCGCCCTGCGGATGGCTTTGTCTATCTCCGTTTGATAACCGTTCCGCAGTTTCCCGATATCCGCCTTGTGCCGCTCCTGAAACCGTGACCTTTCTGCCTGAAGTTCCTTAATCTGTTTATTGAGTTCGGCAATCAGTCTGTCATTGTCCTCGAGTTCCTTCTTTGACTTGGCAAGGTCTCCTTTGCCGAACCATGCGAGGATGGTGTTCCTGCCCTCCTGCGCTTTCTCTACATCGGCCTGCAACTTGGCTATGTCTTCCTCGTACCGAATTACCTGCTGCCTGTAATAATCCGAATTGGCCTGATGCTTTGCAGTGGAGCCGACAATGCCACGCTGCAACCCGAACGGTTTCATGGCCACTGCGTAACTGTTCTGGTATTCGTACAATTTGGTGCGCCGCATCACATCATCCGCCGACAGGCGGGGACCGGATTTCGTCTCGTACTTCTTCTTACCCTCCCGCTTCCTGCGGACGCGCTCCTCAGTTACAATGGGAACGACGGTGGCGTGCAAGTGCGGTGTCTTCTCGTCCATGTGCAGCACGCAGGACACAAGGTTGTCATCACCAAAGTTCTCCCTTAGCCATTTGAGATTGGCATCGATCCAACTGTCCAGTCTGCCGCCATTGGCAATCTTCATCATCTGCTCATGCGTCCCGGTCAGGATGACACGGATGGCTTTTGTCTGGTTCTTGCCGACTTTGCGGCGCAGCCCGGCGGTGTCGATACGGCGCTGTATCGCCTCGGTACGGTTGGACACACCTTCGGGAAAACTGACCAGTTCCCGGTTCAGATGTGTCCTGCCTGCATCGGCATTTGCCGGAACATATTTCTTCCCCTTGGCATCCTTTCTTTCTATATGGCATGACATTCCGCTGTCATTGCCGCTGCCACGCTGCAGGTGGCAGACCGCGTATTGTGTATTGCTCATACTCTATTTGTTATATGATTGTTGTTTCTGTTGTAAAATCCCGTCCTGTTGCCGGAGGCATATACCTGGCTTCCGAAGATTCCCTTCGGCTTATGGGCTTTTTGACTGCCGGACGCGGAGCGGAGGCGGTGAAAATGCCCTAATAGATTACGGGATTTTACAACCCCTTTTTCATGGGACAGCAAGCTGTCCGATGCCTTTCCGTCATTCCACCCTCCCTGCATCCACCAGTTCGAGTCCAAAGGTGTCAATGAAGGTCTGCAGTACGGGGTTGCGTTCTATCATCTGTTGAAGGATCATCTGCGGTGTGTCCTCCATCAGCAGGAAGTCGGCGATGTCCAGTCCGGCTTCACGCTGCGCACCGGTCGCAATCTTCTCCAGCATGTCGGAGCAGGTGGCACGCCTGCAAAAGGATTCCAGCATCGGCAGCCGTTGCCTCCATTCTTCCGTCGCCTTGAGGTCGGGGAAGAGGACAACCTCCCGGCCGCCCAATACCTGCATGGCCTCGCTGTTGAAGCACCCGTGCATCCCTCCGGTGGCAAGCCAGATGAAGTCCGGGATGAAAAGGGCGGCAACCAGCGTCGTCTTCTCGCTCTCGACAACGGCTACGGGCTTGGCGGACATGGCGGCGGAAGTGTCCGACAGCAGGTGCTCTCCGAACAGGCACTGCTTCATCCTGAAGTCCGGCACCTTCCTTACCGAATGTACCCAGCTTACCTGGTTGAAAGGCTCCTTGATACGATGTCCGGTTGCGGAATCGTAGCCCATGATCTTGCCCGCACGCACATTGCCGTCCCGGTCTGTCTGCCAGAATACGGCCGCCCCGTTCCACATCCTTGACGTGCCGACCCTGTAGAGGCGGAACAGCCAGTCCGTATCCTCCTTGCCGGCCACCTTGGTGAAGTAGCGATATAAGGGGTTGATGTCGTACCTGCGCATGGACTGCTCCACCCAATCAGAGGGAAGAAAGGATATTTGTGGCTTCTGTTCGGGCACTGGTATCGCTGCCGGTCTTGCAGCTGTTGGGGTGCGGAAGTTCTTCTCCTGCTCATTCAACCTCTCCTTGACGGCCGGATTGTCCCGGAAATATTCCTTCGGAGTATAGTGGTAGCCGCAGCTGTTGATGTGGTCACAGATACCCACGTTGTCAGGGAAGGAAATCTCTCCCGCCTCGTCGATATAACGGGTAAAGCAGGACTTCCTGCCGCACTCCGGACAAGCTGTCTTGCTGCCCGGACGGTATTTCTGAAGATGGAATCTGTATCCGTTCATGATGCTCTCTTTTGTGGATTCCTGCAAATGAAAACGGCCATTTGCAGTCTGCAGTTCTTGCAGTCTTGCAGGAATTTTACCTTTCCGGTACTCCGAGACTGCAAAACTGCAAAGACTGCAGGCTGCAACAAGGGGTCATCCGTTGCAGTTTCGGGTTGGCGGTTCATTTTCGTTTTCATTAGATTTGCCAGATTTATCATATCTGATTTTCTCATAATGCCCGACCTTGGCCTTACGCAGTAGCCTGCTCCGGCACAACTCCTTGAGGTAGTTCATCACCGTGCGCTCGCTGACATTCTGCTGTTCCCTGCCTGTGGCGATGGCCGTCTTTGTGTCGAACGTGTTCGGCAGCAATGACAGCAGTACCTTGGGCGGTTCCTCGCACATGTCCTCCGCCACGAATGAGCGGATGCGGCGGTACGAGTCCTCGAAGTAGCCGTTCAGCCGGATGGCGGCCTTTACCGATGCCGTATCCACAGACTGCAGGTGGCTCTCGTCGATGGCATACCGCAACACCTGCATGAGCAGGGCCAGCAGTGCCACTTGCGCCGGATGCTTCATCTCGCGACTCTCCACTTGGGCGTCGTCCTCTATCCGGTTGATGCGTTCCACTTTCCTGTTCCACCAAGAGAAGAAATATTCCCTTGCCTCCCTGTCCATAGACAGCACATGGGGCATCCTTTCTTCCTCTCCCGTGTCATAGTCCAAGGCGAGTACCTTGCCAAGTATCTGTTCCCATCGTGCCGCCGCCATGGAAGCCCTGTCCTCCCCGCCATCATCCCAATCGGTCCATTTTGGCACTTCACGTGACTTGGGCAGCACGAACAGGATGCGGTCGAGCAGTCCGTTCTCCTCAAAGCCCTTCGAGAGCAGTTCATGTATGCGCTTGGTCTGCGTGGTCCCGACGATATTGATGCACGGCTGCTCTATATGGACAGGTATCGTACTGCTCACCCTTGTCACGTCCAAAGCCCCGCCACTCCATGCCGTGAGCAGCTGTTCTATGAGTTGTCCGTTAGTATAGCGGTTGGCGGAGTTGAACATGCCCATTATCTCGTCCACCAGAATGACCACGCTGCGGGGATTGCTGTTATGTGTCAGCAGTAGCGATTCCGGAGTGAAGTCGGAAACGACGGTGCGTCGCAGTACGGGCTTCCTGCCGCTCTCCCCGGCGGCCTTCCATGCCTCCAGTTCCGACTCATACGCCCTGAACAGGGCGTAGTCGTGTTTCCGTATGGGGCGGTATGCCGCCTCCAGCGGCGGTGTCTTGCCCAGTCCCGGCCTGCCCACGAGGATGATGTAGAGGGCGGCGTTGCTCTGCCACTCGCCTTTGATGCGGATACGGTAGGTGCCTCCCAATGCGGCCGATACCGCCGACAGCATGGCCGTCGCGATGAACTCGGTCTTGTAGTTCTCGTACCGGTCCATGTCGAGTATGACGGACTGCACGGCCTGCGGAAAGACATCCAGAGGGAAGCCTGTATCACTGACATGCTCCGCCTCCATGCGGATCATGTTGCACAGTTCAAGTCGGGTGTTTGTCATGTCAGCCATTTTTCTTCTTGCAATAGGATGTCACACTCTCGGACTTGCCTCCCGTCTGCACGCGGCGGACATCCGATCTGGCATACATGTTCTTGTTGCCCACCTTGACGGGGACGAGGTAGCCGCGCTTCGCCCACAGGTTGAGCGTCCCCTCGCACACGTTCAGCAGCTCACGCACCTGTCTTGTGTTGAGCCATGTCTCTTCCGCCACACGCCGCATCTCCGCATTCAGTTCTTCCTGCCGGTCCGCAATCGTGCGCTGCACG
>ERZ780208.1327-NODE-1327-length-20292-cov-3.429906_pt1 | contig 20292 bp, 16 predicted proteins | sample MGYA00511167_ERZ780208 | MGnify/ENA primary metagenome ERZ780208 (study PRJEB29588, sample SAMEA2159202) | human gut metagenome | biome: human gut; feature: human-associated habitat; material: faeces | place: Denmark | collected 2008/2010 ...
TTACAATATAATCTCCATTATTAACCTCTGATTCTTCAACATCGAATGAAAAATACTCCCGAACAAGATATTCCGATAAACACGCACCGATACCCTATCTCCCTGTTAAATTAAATAAAGCCGGGCATACATGATTAAATTTATTATATCTTTACTCAACTTAAAACAAGCAAAACATCATGCCCAAGAACAAAATAATTCTATTCTGTTTTCTGTTTTCATGGATAGGACTACACCCTATCGCTGCTATTAGCTTGGAAAAACAATCGACCGTCGGACAAAAGATTCGTCAGGCCATACAAGGGAAAAATGCAACGGTTGGCGTAGCATTCTCGATCGACGGACAATTATTTACGTTTAACGACGAACATCGATATCCGCTAATGAGTGTTTTTAAACTCCATGTTGCCATAGCAGCTCTTCAAAAAATGGAAAACGAATGTATCGCTCTGGACTCTTTACGCTTCATCGAATCGTCTCAAATACACAAAGACACTTATAGCCCACTAAGAGAATTATACCCCGAAAGAAACTTTTATCTTTCTTACGCCGACCTCATGCGCTATGCCGTTTCTCAAAGCGACAACAACGCTTGCGACATTCTCATAGACTATCTCGGCGGTATCGATATCGTGAAAGACCGAATCGACAAATTAGGTATCACAAACTACAATCTCACCGAAACCGAAGAAACCATGCACTCTCGCATATCCAATTGCTATAACAATTGGAGCACACCTTCGTCTACACTTCAACTATTGGAAAAACTCTACAACGAACCGATACTGAATGAAACACATACCGAATTTCTAAAAAATATTTTGATAGAAACTTCTACCGGAAAAGATAAAATAAAAGCCGGATTGCCCGATAATATTGTCTTAGGACACAAAACAGGCAGCTCCGACCGTTTGGATGACGGAACAAAAATCGGCGACAACGATACCGGCGTAATCTATCTCCCGAACGGAAAATTATGCTTTCTCGCTATTTTCATCAAAGACTCTCGTGAGAGCGACCAAACCAATGCACAAATTATCGCCGATATCGCAAGAATCATTTACAATTCCGCGGTTCAAAAATAAGAAACATGAAACGCCCTTTCACATACATCATTCTACTTTATCTTTTAACCATCGGTTGTTCCGGGAAATCCGCTTCTGTTATCGGCGGGGCTAACGGATCTACCGAAATTATCGTTGCTGACTGTGATACCGATACGATTTTAACAGGAGATGACTTAGAAAAATTCGACAGTCTTTTCAACGCATGGGTAAACAATCACAACACCAACCCGATAACCCGCCTCAGCAGCAACACGAATGATGCGAAAAAATTGGAACAATTTCCGCAATTACTAAACATGGGGAAAAAAATCATTCCCTGTATCATCACCCGATTGCCCGACAAAAACCTATTTTGGACATTAACGCTATATGACGAACTGCAAGACATCGATAGCTTAAAGTCATTCGACTATACCCGAGGCGAACAATTCAGAGCACAAGAAACCCTCCGGAAATATGTAGAAGCTAAGTTACACAAGAAGAAACGGGTATTCAATTCAGATCAAGAAAAAATAAAAGCTATTCGAGAATTGGCTAAGGAGTATGGCTGGGAAGAAGATTCTACGCTCTCTCCCCGCGAAAAAGACTCCATACTCCTCAACTTAGATTACGAAATCACAGAGGAAACATTCAAATTTTACAAAAATGGAAATAACGAGGAGTAAAATACTAATCATAATGGGCATTATCATGCTCATAGGATTCATCACAATAGGGTTTTTCATTTTTCCGATAGGCATTACCCTATGCTCCATAATCGGATTATGTTATGGAATTATAGGCAAAGACAAATTATTCACCCGATGGTCATTCATCGGGTTATCGGTAGGAATCATTTTTTTAATCTACACCTATTACGTTATACAAGGAATGTAAAGAACTATTCCCCAATATAAAATGAAAGCACCGTATATTATTGATATACGGTGCTTTCATTTTATATCATCGTCGTTTTCACTCAAACATATGACGCAATCTACTGAATATTCGCTGTTTAGCTGTGAGTGTAGGCTGTATATTGGGTGCAGTTTTCAAATCCTCGAAATGCTTCTTTTCGCTAGCATTGAGGTTTTCTGGAATGTAAACCGATACATTTACAATCAAGTCACCTACTCCATAACGATTAACCGAAGGCAATCCTTTTCCCCTAAGCCGGAATATTTTTCCGGGTTGAGTACCGGGATCCACTTTTATACGAGCCTTACCATCAAGAGTAGGAACTTCGATAGAACCGCCCAATACGGCAGTCGGCAAATCGAGCAACAAATTATATATCAAATCGTTCTCGTCGCGCAGTAAATCGGGATGCGGTTCCTCTTCGATTAAAATCAACAAATCACCATTCACACCGCCATGACGAGCAGCATTCCCTTTGCCCGCCATAGAGAGTTGCATACCTTCGGATACCCCGGCCGGAATATTCAACGTGATTACCTCTTCTTCACGTACGATACCTTCCCCAGCACAATGCGGACACTTCTTCGTAATAATACGGCCCTCTCCACCGCAGTCGGGACACGTAGTCGTCGATTGCATAGCTCCGAGAAAAGTCTGTTGTACCCGTGTCACTACTCCCGACCCGTTACATTTCGAACACGTCGTATAAGCCGTACCGTTCTCTGCACCCGTACCGTTACAATGAGAACAGCTCACATACTTAGGAACCTTTATTTTTTTCTCGACACCGGTAGCGATCTCTTTCAATGTCAGTTTCACCTTTACTCGTAAATCCGAACCTTTATTGACATGACGACGTCCCCCTCGTGAGCCGCCCCCGAAGCCTTCGAATCCGCCGAATCCACCACCGAAAATATCGCCGAAATGCGAGAAAATATCCTCCATAGACATACCGCCGCCACTGAAACCGCCACCGGCAGCACCACCTAACCCTTGATGCCCGAACTGGTCGTAACGAGCCCGCTTATCCGCATCACTCAATACTTCATACGCTTCGGCAGCCTCTTTAAACTTTTCCTCAGCCTCTTTGTTTCCGGGGTTCTTATCCGGGTGATATTGGATAGCTTTTTTACGGTATGCCTTTTTTATCTCCTCGGCCGTCGCATTTTTAGCGACACCCAGCACTTCATAATAATCTCTTTTTTCCATTGCTCCCTGTCCTATAATTTATTCTCCTACCACGACTTTGGCAAAGCGAATAACTTTGTCATTGAGCGTATATCCCTTTTGTACGGTATCTATCACTTTACCTTTTTGAGCCGGATCCGAAGCCGGGAACATCGTCACAGCCTCGTGATATTCTGTATCGAAATCCGCTCCCTCCGTAGGAATCTCCTTTACGCCGTTTTGTTCTAGATAGCTTTTGAATTTATTATATATCAAGCTCATTCCCTCTTTCACAGCCGCTAAATCATTACTTTCTTCCACAGCTGCCAATCCGCGTTCAAAATCGTCGATAACCGGCAGAATAGCTTTCATGCAATTCTCACCGCCATTCTTGATCAACTCCGATTTCTCACGCAACGTCCGTTTCCTGAAATTATCGAACTCGGCCATCAATAGCAAATAATCCTTCTGCATTTTCTCGATAGTCGCCTTCAAAGTTTCCAATTCGGCTGACAATCTGGCAGCCTCATCAGCCTCGCCTTCTTCACCGCCCTCCTCGGAACCTGTTTCTTCCGAAACTTCGGGTTCTTGGTTCAACGACTCTTTCTTCTCCTTTTCAGAAGCCTCATCTACAATATTTTGCGATTTTTCGCATTCTTTCTTTTCGGCCATATTTATAATTTTTCTTTTGTTACATTTTCATTTTCATCACGCTCATATCATCATTACCAATGAGCACCATTATAGTATCAAAAACACTGCCAAACAAGCCCAAACTGCACTTTTGTCAGAGTGCACTGCCACCTTCCCAATGTTTTCATTTCTATCCATTACCTGCAAAAAAGCAATTCCCTTTCTCCAAAAGAAAAAGAGCAGGGCAAACCTGCTCTTTTTATATCCTGTTCAAAAATAATAATTGTTCTTTAAACGTAAAAATCCGACACTAATCAAACTTCGGCACTATCTCGAATATCTCCACTGGCCCTTCTATTTGTACTTCGGAAACTCCCTCGGCCAACTCGACCTTAAAAAACGACGAATCGATAACCGACTCAACCGCCAACGAACCATCGGGCCTAAACTGTCTCAAATGCACGACAGGAGCTCCATTCCCCGTCTCCGGCAATTCATTCACCAACAAAGTATATCCCTCGGTCCGAGGAGCGACCCCGAAAGAAAAAGTTCCATTATTTCGATAACTTGTGCCTATTTGCTGATCAAACGCATAAAGAGCTTGCTGTACATCGTCGGACTTTAAGCTGAAACCCAAATGTTCCACTCTGGGAGGATTCACTTCGAATGAACGAACCGATGCGTAATTCGTGCGAGTAGATTCGAGTCTTTTCAATCGAACATATCTGGCCTTTACAGGCTCCCCATTCCAACGAACGATATACTGTTTATTCAACTCTTCCGTCAACGGAGTCCATGCTTTACCATCAATCGAATATTCCACTACGGCATGGTCGAAATAATCGACATCGTCCACAGAATTACGCCCCTGCAAAATAGAAACTTCGGTCACATCTTTGACACTTCCCAAATCAACCCCGATCCAATCGCCGGCTTTTTGAGCGATTCCCGATGTATAATAAGTCGTAGTATCGTGATCGAACATTAACTTGCTCAACGTGGTTTTCGCATTATGGAACGAACCTATACCCCTATAACAGATAGGAGTCTCGCCCGACAACCGAGTTAAGAAGCCGTATGCCATATCGTCCATAGCATTTTCATAAAATGGTTGCAGTTTCATGGTCCCGCTTTTATGAGCCTCATAATCTTCTCGATCCTTCTTACTCATCAAGTTCCGAATATACTTATTCCAAAAATCGGCATCATCTTTACCATCACGATAAACACGGGCAAGTTCCAAAGACCGTTTTCCTCTCGTACCCAACTTTCCGAATTCTTGGAGCCACGGAGTCAACTCACTCATCAGACCTTTATTGGTGCAACCTTTCTCTATTTCGGCAGGAGCTTTCTCTACCTTATCGAATTCTGCCCAAAGAGCCTGAGCCTCCGTTTCATTCCAATCACCGATTCTGAAAGTCTTGGTTTCCCACGATTCATCGCGGCGATAACCGGTCTCCGTATCGCAAGAATGAATAGCGAATGTCCGGTAGGCCTCCCTTGCTTTCGGCATCAATTCGCCGAGTCCTCTCTCCCAATTATCAATAGGATTATAAGCCGCTATATTCCAAGTATAATCGGCAACCCCGTATAAAGCCAATTTCGAAGCCTCTCCATGTTCCATCGGATTACTTGCTATTCCGCAAAGATCATTGGAATCCAACGAAGTATTCAAGCCATAAACAGGTCCTTGCAAAATAATATTGCGCACATAGTCGGTAACCGGATAATTCCACCAAAAATATGCCGGCCGCTTAATTCTGGAATTAACCCAATCCAAAGTCTCCGGTGTTAAGTCGCTGCATACTACGTCTCCTGTCCAAAACACTTCTATCGACGGATCAAGAGTTTCTCCATAAATAGCAAGACTTCCTTGCGGTGTGGGGTTTGCCCAAAGCTTGGAATAATCGGTCGGACAAACCGTTAAATATGCTACATCGCCTTTGGACTTCACAAAATCCTTAGTCAATCTATTCAAAAGCTCCGTCTGTCTCACCGGATTTGTCCCTTCGCCCGATATATCGTCGAAAAAGAGGGCGAAAGCCCGTACACCGAGGTCATACATCAAATTAAATTTATTAACGAGGTTTTGATAATCCTCCTCGTTCCATTTAATATCTTGTCCCGGGTGTATCGCCCCGACAAAATCGACCCGATTACGTTTACAAGCCTCTATCAATTCTTTGATATTTCCGGCCTCTTTTTCGGGATATGGAAGCCTCCAATTCGGACAACTGTGGTACGGATCGTCTTTCGGACCGTACAAATAACTATTCATCTTGAACTTTCCATAGAAATCTATCAAAGACATTCTCACCTCATGAGACCACGGCGTTCCATAAAATCCTTCTACTACTCCCCGGTATTTCAAATCGGGGTAATCGTCGATTTCCACATATGGTAATTCACCCGTTACAGTCGCAGGACTCTCGACTAACTGGCGAAGGGTCTGCAAACCGTAAAAAGCTCCCCGCTCGTCATAACCGACGATCGATATACCATTCTTTCCGATATTCATGCGATATGCACCCGAAACAGGTTTTACCCCATACTTAGCCGAAGCCTTCGAACCAAAATCGACGGAGAGTTTTACCCCCTTCTTGTTAAAAGTGACAAAATCCAAATCCTCGGAAAATTTTCCATGCTTATCTTTTAGACACACTCCACCCGAAATATCGAGCCTCCCGGTTGGGTCGAGAACCAGTTTATGAGGAGTAGGGTTAATAATTATCCCTTTATGATCCAATTTTTTACCCGGCACAGCAAAAACGTCTTGCGCTTCCGATCTCTGCGATGCCAAATCGAACTCCGATTCCTGCGCCGAAAAGGTTCCGCACATCAACAAACCGATGCATACCATCAGCGACTTTCTACAATCTATCATTTTCATAAAACTAATTTAAGCATGGAAATTTTACTATCTATCAAATAAACCCCATTAACGGGGTTATCCCTAGCGTTTTTTCAAAAATTTCTTGCTCAACCACCGTCTCACCGGCTCGTCATAAAGTTTCAAACAAAGATAGGCTACCAATATATTCCATACATAAACACACAAGGCTACTTGCCACGTTTCCCCGAATGTAAAATACTGGTTCTCAATCAACCAAGAATAGAACAAATACATAAACGGGTAATGCGTGATATAAAGCGGGAAAGAAATATCTCCCAAAAATTTACATATCCGCGTAGATGTTTTATCGGTCGTGTTTCCCGACGCACCCAATATAATGAGAACAGGAAATACCACGACTATACAAAATGCCTCAAAAAGACCATTCATACATATAGGTTCGACCCCTTCTACATAAGGAACACAAAACAAAACCAACAATACGAAAGAGCATATCCAGAATGCCCCTCTCACTTTCACCGGTTTGAAATTACGAGACAACAACAGTCCCAAAGAAAACGGGAAAAGCATTCGCAACAGTCCACCCACAAAATTCACCGAATCGAGCGTCCAGCCTACCCCTATCATGCCATACCCCGATACATCGAAGATAGCGAAACAAGCCAGACAGATTCCCAGTAATACGACAAAAACAGTTAACGCCTTAGTAGACAAACGACGAATAAACAAAGCATACAAAATATTACCGATATACTCGAAAAATAATGACCAACTGGGACCGTTCAAAGGAAACATTTCACCATTACCCCGAACCTCATAACCTGCACCCGGATAGGCCGGAATGAAAAACATCGCGAAAAGCAAAGCCCACATCACCATCGACGTAGCCACATGAGTCCCGTCCCACTGTTCGCTACCCTGTATACAAAATGTAATCACACCTAAAACTGCACCCATGACAACCATCGGGTGAAGACGAATCAACCGCCGCTTAAAGAAATTTTTTACCGTTAGGCTCTTTCCCCAACGATCGTCATAGGCATAACCGATAACGAACCCCGATAAAATAAAAAAGAAATCCACGGCAAAATATCCATGATTGATGCTTTCTATAAGAGTACCACCGGCAAAAGCATACCCTTCGAAGACATGATACCACACGACCAAAAGCGCGGCTACACCACGCAATCCGTCAAGCAACTCATAATGAGGTTTGGTATCTGAAAACGCAGCAGAAGAAATTTGTTGCATAATGAATTGGTAATTTAGATTTTTGATTTTAGTGATGATTAATATTACGGCAAAATTACAGGACTTATATAATTTAAAATTTGTCCTATGTCAAAAAATCCTCTGAAAGATCATTTTCGGGCTCCCCTGAGACGACTGAGCGTCGAGAGTGTTATACCCAAATACGATGCAATATACCCAAGTTGAGCTCGCTGGTTCACCTGAGGGAATTGCTGCCTGAACTCCTCATACCGTTCTTTTGCCGATAAAGTCAAACGTTCCTTATGGGAGCGATGCAAACGCCGGTACTCGTCTTGATGAATAATCCGCCCCCAATTAGCCAGTTCGATATTCGTTTCGAACAGCCGACGCAATTTATCCAGAGATATTCTATAAACGACTACATCTTCAAGGGTCTCCACAAATTCTTCGCTCATCTTGTTATAATAGAGTTCGTCCATACTGAACACGATTCCGCCCTCACACGAAAAAGAAGTCGTTATCTCTTCTCCGTTCACCAACCAAAACGAGCGAGTCATTCCCTTCCCTATAAAATAAGCCGATTTACAATACATGACATGCCCGCCCTTATCAACTGATACTTCTTGGGAAAACGGCACAAAGTCATGCTCTCTTTCAATGTCCGTATCGTATCATCGGAAATCGGATATAAAGAATTTATCTTATCTATAATACCGGTCATGTAACAATCTTCGATCATTCTCTTTTTCAAAAACGATTTTATACGCTATACTTCACAAATTCCAGTCCAAACAAAACACCCCGGATAACAATCGGCAAGATCGACTTCTTTATCGAATAGGGCAAATACCGAAGAACCCGAACCGGACATAGATGCATATACAGCTCCCTGTTCATATAAACGATCCTTTATCTCTCCTATTTCCGGAAATCGGGCAAACACACTTTCTTCAAAGTCATTGATCAATCTACCTCTCCACTCCTCGACCGGACGGGAAACGGTATCCCTCACCGACTCTTCCGGCAATACCGGAGTAACCAACGAATAAGCCACCGACGTAGGCACGGAGACAGAAGGCTTTACCAATACAATTCGATAGGACTTCAACGACAATTCGATCGGCTCGAACTCATCGCCTATTCCTTTGGCTAATAAAGGTTTATTATGCAAGAAAAATGGGCAATCGGCTCCCAGAGAAGCAGCTTCCTTGTCAAGCTCGTCATCGCTCAACGGCAAACGAAAATAATCTCTCACCATCGCTAACAAAAAAGCGGCATCGGAAGAACCACCTCCTAACCCAGCACCAAAGGGTATGGCTTTATGGAGATAAATAGATATCGGGGGTAACGAAAAACGATGGCTCAATCTTCGCCACGCTTTCATCACCAAATTATTCTGGGGATCACCGTCTATGACCATTCCCGATAAAGACAACTTCGTCTCCTGTTGCGACGTTGGAACAATCTCCAAAGCATCTTGCAACTGAATGGGATAAAATACTGTCTCTATATTGTGATAACCATCGGGACGACGGGCTACGATACGCAACCCCAAATTGATTTTTGCATTGGGAAATCTAATCATCTATATCCTTGTTTTTCGAGAATCTTTGCGAAAATAACCATTCTCAGTCACATAGGCAACTCCACTCTAAAAAAGAATAAAAATTTCATCGAAGAGAAAATTTATTATAATTTTACCGACATAATAGAAAAACAGAAACAAATGAAAAAAAGAACCCTCACCGCCGGTACTATCCTTTTATGCCTATCTGCAATCTCTTTCGGGCAAAATTCTATAAAAGATTTTCTACATCAAAATCCACAATTTTTCGGTAGTACGGCATCTGTTTATTATTGCAACGACACCACAGACACCCCGGCTCCAAAGGATTTCATACCGTTTCACATCGATCATATAGCTCGACACGGTTCACGCACCCACGATTCAAAAAGTATGGTTCCGAACCTGTACAAACTAATGAATAAAGCCGATTCTTTGAACCTTTTAACCCGGGAAGGCAAACTGCTGCGTAATCAAATCGACACCATCTACCATTTAATGAATCATCGCTGGGGAGACCTCACTCCGCTCGGAGCCCGACAACACCGGGATATGGCTCGTCGCATGTATCACCGCTTTCGTCCGGCGTTTACACCTCAGGACGGCAAAGTGACCCTTGTGGCACAATCGACCACGGTTCCACGCTCCATGGCTAGTATGGCGGCATTCGTCGCAGAAATGAGAGGCTATACCCCCACTGCGGAGTTTTCTATGGATCCCAGCAACGGATATGACAATACCCTGCGATTCTTCAAAGGAAAAGAATACCAACAATATCTCTCGAAAGGCTCATGGAAAAAGATACTCCGAGCCTATCAGGAAAAGCACACACCCACAAGGCTTATCGACCGTATATTCAAGAAAGAGTGGGAACAAATCATACCCGATCCTATAACATTCATGACCCACCTATACGCGTTAACCATCATATTGCCGAATACCGACTACGACATATCCCTATATCCGTGGTTCACAGAAGAAGAAAAATTCGATTTATGGAGTGCGAACAATCTATCGCAATACCTGCGTAAAGCCAACTCCATTCCCGGAAAAGGACTCCCTGTCGCCATTGCGAAACCTCTGTTAAAAGACATGTTGGTTACATCGCAAGCGGCGATCGACGGAAACGGTGTCGAAGCCAATTTACGTTTTGCACACGGTGAAAATACAATTCCTTTACTCGCCCTGTTAGGTATTGAGAATGCAGCCGTTGTAGAAGCCGATCCCGAAAAAGTAGCCGAGGTTTGGCAGGACTTCAAATACAATCCTATGGCGACGAATATCCAATGGATACTTTATAAAAATACCGATGGGAAAATACTCGTGAAAGTATTGTTCAATGAACAAGAAATAAAATTACCCATCGATTCGGAATATGCACCTTATTACGATTGGGAGCTATTCCAAAAATATTGTGAAAAGCAAATGGCAAAATACCCCGATACGACACCGGCCCTGTAATTAATCGGAAATATCTGCCTGTTGAAAAGTTCATTATAAGATTCGCTCACCAAATTTCCCGATAGCAGAAAGATTGACTACTTTTGTAACGGGAAAGAATTGCTGCATGGAAACTCGAAGAAATTACACTCGCCAGAAAAAAGCCTACGCTCCGAAAGTTTCGGAACAAGGCAAGCTACAACCTCAGGACAAAGAGCTCGAAGAAGCCGTGTTGGGAGCTCTCATGCTCGAAAAAGATGCCTATACCACCGTTTGCGACATCTTAAAGCCAGAGTGTTTCTATGAGCCGACCAACCAACTTATTTATAGTGCAATATCCCGGTTGGGAGCACAACAACGCCCCATTGACATGCTCACCGTCACCGAGCAACTGCGACTCGACGGAAAGCTCGATGAAGTCGGCGGAGCCCTCCGTATTTCCGAACTTACCGGACGTGTAGCATCGGCGGCGCACATCGAATACCATGCCCGCATCGTAGCCCAAAAATATTTGGCTCGGGAATTAATCGAATTTTCCAGCGAAATACTCAACAAGGCCTTTGACGAGACCAACGACGTAGATGACCTTATGCAGGAAGCCGAGGGGAAACTCTTTGACATTTCCCAACGTAACCTGAAAAAAGACGTTACTCAAATAGACCCGGTACTGAGCGAAGCTATCAGACAAATTCAAATAGCAGCCAATCGAAGCGACGGATTGAGCGGACTGCAAACCGGGTTTCACGACATCGACAAAATTACTTCCGGTTGGCAAAATTCCGACCTCATCATTATCGCCGCCCGTCCCGCTATGGGAAAAACGGCATTCGTCCTTTCTATGGCAAAGAACATGGCTGTCAGCTATAACACGCCGGTGGCTATCTTCTCGCTCGAAATGTCCAATGTCCAGCTTGTCAATCGTCTCATCATCAACACTTGCGAAATCCCCGGCGATAAAATCAAAAGCGGACAGTTGGCCCCGTTCGAATGGGAACGGCTCATGTCTCGTATCGAAATACTGAGGAACGCTCCTATATATATAGACGATACCCCCAGCCTTTCCGTTTTTGAACTTAGGACAAAAGCACGCCGATTGGTTCGCGAGCACGGAATCAAAATCATCATCATAGACTACTTGCAACTGATGAACGCCAGCGGTATGTCCTTCGGGAGCCGAGAACAAGAAGTCAGCACCATATCCCGTTCGCTCAAACAATTGGCAAAAGAGCTTCAAATACCTATCATCGCCCTGTCCCAGTTAAATCGTAGTGTGGAATCCCGGGGTAACGACAAAGACGGTAAAGAAGGGAAACGCCCGCAACTTTCCGACTTGCGTGAATCGGGAGCTATCGAGCAAGATGCCGATATGGTTTGCTTTATACACCGTCCCGAATATTATACGCGGTCCAAGGAAGATGCCAATGGAAACAGCATCGAAGGCTTGGCAGAATTTATCATAGCCAAACACCGTAGCGGTGCGACCGATACCGTGAATATGAAATTCGTCTCTTATCTGGCTCGATTCCAAAATTACGACGAAGACACCCGACTGACCGATTTCAGTGCACCGGTAACCTCGAAGTTCAATACTCCCGACACGAGCACACCATCGGCAGCGCCACTGTCTGGGAACCCCGATTTCCTGAATCCCCCCGGTTCGTCTAATAACGATATACCCTTCTAAAAAGAACTTTTATCTCCCGACCGATGTTATTCTTTCGAATAACTAATATAGTATGGAGAAAAAACGACAAAAAATCTGGACTGCGATAGGTGTAGGCATAGCTATCGCACTACTGTTATATTGGCTCACATTGGCCATTTGGATAGACGATGATACCGATCCCCCTATGCCTCCTCCCGTAGAAGAAACATCAAATTGTTAAAATATACTAAAATCGCTCCGGATAAAAACTTTTTGCAATACAAGTGTGTTTTATTATCGAAACCGGGAAAGAAACGGCTCTCCTTAGGGAAAAAGAAGCGAAACGTCGCTTCCGTCGAGCCAAAATCTCCGGTCTGGAAGAGTTAATTTATACGATAATATTCTTGTTTTTTGTGTGTTTCATTGGTATTATATTATCCTTTGTTTATTCCTGTAATAAACATTATCCTCTTTCTTGTTTTTGATATATTTCAAGTAGTAAAGCCCCGTCGTGAGACGAGGCTTTACTATTTACATTCCCCCATCAACGTATTCCGAGTCTGTTCAATGCTTGCTGGTATCGAATTGCATTTCGTTGATGCTCTGCCAAAGTCACGGCAAAATTATGATAGCCCGAAAAATCCTCTTTGGCACACATATAAAAATACCCGTTCGGTGTATGTGTCAGCACGGCATTGATAGCCTGTTTCGAAGGAATCCGTATAGGGCCGGGAGGCAATCCCGTAACCCGATAAGTATTATATGGCGATTCTATGGTCAAATGAACATTCAATATGCGTTTCAGCGAAAAATCCCCGTGGGCAAATTTTACCGTAGGGTCTGCCTGCAAAGGCATGCCTTTACGCAATCGGTTCATATAAAGACCCGCAACCTTTCCCATTTCATCACGTTTGTTAGTCTCTTCCTCTACGATCGAAGCCAAAGTCGCTACCTCCACAGGAGTCAATCCCCACCGCTTTGCCTGTTGCTCCCGCTTTCCTTCCCAATAAATGCGATACTCCCGCTTCATCTTCTGTAAAAAAGATTCGGGAGTCACAGTCCAGTAAAACTCATAAGTATCCGGTAAAAACAAAGCCGGGAGAGTCGCTTTCGTAAAACCTAAATCCGCACAAACACTATCGTTGTACAGCAAAGCCAACAACTCCTCTTTCGAAAAAAACAACTGCTCCGATACCCTTTCGGCCAATTGTTCGAGAGTGCGTACGTTATTAAATGTAACTCGTATGGGAGATTGGCTTCCCCTCGACAATTTCAAAGCCATTTGCCGAGCTGTCATACCGGCATGAAGCCGATAAGCCCCTACACGAACATCAGGATCGAATTTATAAAACGACAGCAAACGTTTTATTCTCGGGATCGAATTCTCATCTGGAATCACCGAATGCAAAGCACTATCGAGCTGAGCATCATTCCACTTCGGATCAACATAGCACACCGTTTGTTCGGTAATAACAGGATCATACAAATAACTCTTCATTACCGGAATAAACAAACATGCGAGAATCAAAATAAGCCCTCCTGTTATCCAAGCAAATATCTTTATACCTTTATTCACATTCGACATAATAATCCGATTATACACAGCGCAAAAGCACCTTGATGGGACAAAAGTAACGATTATTCCCGAAATAAAATAATGCGAAAAAGTTTGCTGTTTCAAATATTCCGCTTATCTTTGCGCTGCATTTGAAAAAATGACGTCAACGACAAATCGTCCTTTGGAAGGATGGGTGAGTGGCTGAAACCACCAGTTTGCTAAACTGACGTACTCGAATGGGTACCGGGGGTTCGAATCCCCCTCCTTCCGCAAATGCAAAGTCCATAGCGTAATATATACGCTATGGACTTTTTTTATTTGAATCGATTCCCCCCATTGTCAAAATTTCAGAAACGGTCTTTGGAATATTGATACATTGGTTGTAATTTTGGAGCAATAAAATAAAGGTATGAAAAATTTCAAAAATATTCCTTTTGTCGAAATTTACACAGAAAAAACACCTTGTCGAAGAAACAAAATGCACCAATAAAAATGAATATTTTTAATAATATTCCAAGTATTTCAAATCTATTTCAAAATCACATTCAATTTTTGTAGCATGAATTTCAAAATCAAATCAAACAACGTTATGAATTATCAACGATTATTTCTATCGGGAATATTTCTCTCGCTATTCATGCTATCTGCATCCGCAAAGACATTTATCATCGGGAACGATTCGACTACGGTCCGCACCTCCGATACCGATTATGCCGATGAATTAGAAAAAATACGAATGCACATGCCCGATATAGAAGTCGGGAACGGTATATCTTTCCAACCTAAAAACAAAAGCTATAAACTCACGATGCGCATTCGCATGCAAAATTTGGTCGATGTCGACTTCAACGAGAAATTCGAGGCTCAAGATATCGACGCCCGCGTCAAACGGCTCAGGTTACGTTTCGATGGATATATCTATACACCCAAACTCACCTATTTGGTTCAGTTAGGCTTCTCGCCTTACGATATGAAAACGCTGCCCAATGGGAACAACAACATCGTACGCGACGCAATGATTTACTACGTTCCCAACTCGACATGGAATATCGGTTTCGGACAAACCAAAATACGGGCGAATCGCGCCCGAATAAACTCTTCGAGTGCCCTACAATTCGTAGATCGTTCCATTGTAAACTCCGAATTCAATCTCGACCGCGATTTCGGTATCTTCGGAGAATATAATCAACATCTATTCGGCTCTTTGGATTTAGCGGCCAAAGCCTCTATTACTACCGGAGAAGGCAGAAACTGGGGAAACAATAAAGGGAGTGGACTCGCATATACGGGACGCATAGAACTATTCCCACTGGGACGATTCACCGGGAAAGGAGATGCTATGGAAGGCGATTATGAACGAGAACAAACGCCCAAAATCCTTTTAGCGGGAGCATACAGCTATAACGACCGAGCTCTTCGGGCACAAGGTTCCAATGGGGACAAATTACTGTTTGACCAGACCCGTAACCTTTCTTCCTATTTTGTCGACTTCATCTTCAAATATCAAGGATTTGCTTTTTATACCGATTTCATGGGGCGTATATCATCTTCCTCTCCGCTCATTAAATCGGGCGAAAATGTAGAACAATATGTCCTCACTGGAATGGGGCTCAACGTACAGGCAAGTTATCTCTTTCGTTCCAATTGGGAAATCGCATTGAGAAACTCTACCATCATGCCGGATAAAGAAGTACAGCCTTATGCCAATTATCGCAGTCACAACCAATCGACGTTCGGTGTCACGAAATATCTGATAGATCACAGATTAAAAGTACAAGCCGACCTGTCTTACAATTACAAAAATGAATTTGTCGATTCCGATTATAATCGCTGGCAATTAAGATTTCAGATAGAACTCGGCTTTTGACAAATCGACATAAGCAACCTAACACCTAAACAGTATATAAAATGTCCTCTCAGTACGATTTCGACACAATTATCGACCGGCATCACACCGGAGCTATGAAAACCGATGTTCTCTGTGAGCGCTATGGTCGGGAAGATCTCATTCCTTTATGGATTGCCGACATGGATTTTGCGGTCGCCCCCTGTATAACGGATGCTCTCGTACGCCGGTTACAACACCCGGTTTACGGATATGCCGAGGCTCCTGCGAGCTATTGGCAATCCATTATCGATTGGCTCGACTACCTGCATGGCTGGAAAGTAAAAAGAGAATGGATCACCTATATCCCCGGGATTGTCAAGGGCATAGGCTTGGCAGTCAATGTATTTAGTAACCCCGGAGATAAAATCATCATACAGACTCCGGTCTATACACCGTTCATGGCCGTCCCCGAAAGTAACGGTCGGCAGGTTGTACATAATCCGCTCAAATGGAACGGCTCCCACTACGAAATGGACTTCGATCACCTTGAATCGATCATCGACTCCCAATGCAAGCTGTTCATTCTCTGTAATCCTCATAATCCCGGAGGAGTGGTTTGGCCGTTGGAAACATTACAGCGAATCGCCGAAATCTGTGCACGGCACAACATACTCATCATTGCCGATGAAATTCATGCCGATATGCCTCTCTTCGGAGCCAAACATCACCCTTTTGCCTCGGTATCCGAAACAGCGGCTCAAAACAGTATATCGTTTGGAGCTCCTTCCAAGACGTTCAACATCGCAGGCTTGGTCAGCTCCTATGCCATTGTTCCCAACGAAACGATTCGTAAGCGCTTCTTCGACTGGCTCACGGCAAACGAGCTGAACGAACCCACATTCATGGCGACCATAGCCACCGAAGCCGCTTATAACCATTGTAGAGAATGGCGCGAACAAATGTTAGCCTACATCGAACAAAATATACTATTTGTCGAAGAGTTTCTCGATTGTCATATTCCCGCCATCAAAGCCATCAGGCCGCAAGCATCCTTTATCGTATGGCTCGACTGTACACGGCTTCACCTCGAACACGATGCACTCATCGACCTTTTTGTCGATAAAGCCAGACTCGCACTCAACGACGGTGAAATGTTCGGCCCCGAAGGCAAAGGACACATGCGGCTAAACGTAGGTACGCCTCGCGCAGTTTTGCAAAAAGCGCTCGAACAACTACGTTCCGCCGTGGACGGGCTTAAACGATAGTTTACGAAACATGTCGAAAACAAAAAAACTTTCTTTTCGAGACAAATGCCATAAACACCTTTGACTCCGAAGAATATCTTTTTCGGAAAATATTTTATACTTTTGCACCCGATTGGTACAAAAGCCTTTTTACTTTTGTATCTTGAAATAATATAGAACATTCTGAAAGAACGACTTTATGAACGAACTTGCCACGAAGTACAATCCCGCCGACGTAGAAGAAAAATGGTATGCCTATTGGTTGAAAAACGGTCTTTTCAAATCGAAGCCCGACGGTCGAGAACCCTATACCGTTGTCATTCCGCCACCCAATGTCACCGGGATTCTGCACATGGGGCACATGCTGAACAATACGATACAAGACATTCTGGTACGCCGGGCTCGCATGGAAGGGAAAAATGCTTGTTGGGTTCCCGGCACAGACCATGCATCTATCGCCACCGAAGCCAAAGTGGTAAATAAACTTGCAGCGCAAGGTATTAAAAAAAGCGATCTTTCCAGAGAAGAATTTCTCAAATACGCTTGGGAATGGAAAGAAGAACACGGCGGAATCATCTTGAAACAACTCCAAAAATTGGGAGCATCCTGCGATTGGGACCGCACTGCTTTCACTATCGACGAAATTGTTTTGAAAGTATTTGTCGACTTATACAACAAAGGACTCATTTACAGAGGAGTCCGCATGGTAAATTGGGACCCCAAAGCCCTCACCGCCCTCTCCGACGAAGAAGTCATTTATAAAGACGAACACAGCAAACTCTATTATCTGCGCTATTTTATCGAAGGCGAGGATAAATACATTATCGTTGCCACCACACGACCTGAAACAATCTTAGGCGACACGGCAGTTTGTGTAAACCCCAACGACCCGCGCTATTCATTCCTTAAAGGGAAAAAAGTCATCATACCGCTGGTAAATCGGGTGGTTCCTATTATCATGGACGACTATGTCGATATTGAGTTCGGAACCGGCTGCTTAAAAGTCACCCCGGCACACGATGTAAATGACTATATGCTGGGAGAAAAATACAATCTGCCGAGTATCGACATATTCAACGACAACGGAACTATCAGCGAAGCCGGAGGACTTTACGTAGGAATGGATCGTTTCGACGTTCGCAAACAAATCGCCAAAGACTTACAAGAGGCTGGATTACTCGAAAAAGTCGAAGATTACGACAATAAAGTGGGTTATTCCGAACGTACCAATGTCGTTATCGAACCCAAACTATCGATGCAATGGTTTGTCAAAATGGATAAACTCGCAGCCCCGGCTCTCGATGCCGTCATGAAAGACGAAATCAAATTCCACCCCGATAAATTCAAAAACATTTATCGGCACTGGATGGAAAACATTAAAGATTGGTGTATCTCCCGCCAGCTTTGGTGGGGACATCGCATCCCGGCGTACTACCTTCCGCAAGGCGGATTCGTAGTAGCTGCCACTCCCGAAGAAGCGTTGAAATTAGCCCGAGAGAAAAGTGGTAAGGCCGACCTTCAAATGAGCGATCTGCGACAAGACGAAGATTGCCTCGACACATGGTTCTCTTCGTGGTTATGGCCCATCTCGCTTTTCGATGGTATCAACAATCCCGGCAACGAAGAAATAAACTACTATTACCCGACCACCGATTTGGTTACAGCCCCCGATATCATTTTCTTCTGGGTGGCTCGAATGATTATGGCCGGATACGAGTATGAACACAAACTTCCTTTCCGCAATGTCTATTTCACCGGAATCGTACGGGACAAAATAGGACGAAAAATGTCCAAGTCGCTCGGTAATTCGCCCGACGCTCTCGAACTGATAAAAACCTACGGAGCCGACGGTGTCCGCATGGGACTCATGTTGGCCGCACCTGCCGGAAACGACATACTATACGACGATGCGTTATGCGAGCAAGGACGCAACTTTAACAACAAAATATGGAATGCCTTCCGCTTGGTAAAAGGTTGGAACGTAGATGAAACCCTCCCCCAACCTCAAACGGCAGCCATTGCCGTAGAATGGTTCGACGCACAACTCAACCGTACGCTCGAAGAAGTCAAAGACCTGTTCGGGAAATATCGTCTGTCCGAAGCCCTCATGGCTATATACAAACTCTTCTGGGACGAATTTTCATCTTGGTATCTCGAAATGGTTAAACCAGCCTATCAACAACCTATCGACCGCAAAACCTACGATGCTACACTCCGGTACTTCGATGCACTGCTCCGTATGTTGCATCCTTTCATGCCCTTCATCACCGAAGAATTGTGGCAACACCTGTATGACCGCAAAGAAGGCGAAAGCATCATGACAGCACGCATGCCCGAGCCCCAACCGGTCGACATGGAAATCATAAACCGATTCGAAACGACCAAACTGGTCGTAGCGGGAATACGTACGATCCGCTTGCAAAAAGGCATAGCCAATAAAGAACAGCTCACGCTGCAAATTATCGGCGCACACGATCACTCGAACGATTGCATATTGACCAAAATGACCAATCTGGCAACGATCGAAACAATCGAAGAAAAAGATCCGGCCGCCGCTTCGTTCCGGGTACATGCAACGGAATATGCGATTCCTCTGAGCAACGCCATCGATGTAGAAGCCGAATTGAAAAAACTCGAAGCCGAATTAAAATATGCTCAGGGATTCCTCAAAACAGTAATGGGAAAACTCGGCAACGAACGCTTCGTTCAAAATGCACCCGAAGCCGTGGTAGCTATGGAGCGCAAAAAGAAAGCCGATGCCGAAGAAAAAATCAAATCGCTCGAAGAAAGCATAGCAGCCTTGAAAAAGAAGTAAAAGACCATACAAAAAAATAAAATCCCGCTCTATCTAATTTCGATAGAGCGGGATTTTCATACCCGAGCAAAAAAAACAGCCCCACCCTTTACGACTCAATAGGAAATCAATGAGAATAGTCTTTTAACTCCTCCCCTGTGGCATAGACATATAGGGAAGGTGGCACGGAATAACGGAGGGGCTAACTCAATGGAAATGTCGAAAAATACCGACAATAACGGAAACAGAGTCAGGCATCGGCTTCTCCCTTCCCTCATCTGCAATGGATAAGAGAAGTAAACGAAGTATCGGAGAACTCAAAACCCCAGTAGAGCAAAAACGCTGGAAAATTTCTACACTCCTCCCCTGCCGTGTCCCGTAGCCTTACG
>ERZ780208.1333-NODE-1333-length-20217-cov-5.988741_pt1 | contig 20217 bp, 19 predicted proteins | sample MGYA00511167_ERZ780208 | MGnify/ENA primary metagenome ERZ780208 (study PRJEB29588, sample SAMEA2159202) | human gut metagenome | biome: human gut; feature: human-associated habitat; material: faeces | place: Denmark | collected 2008/2010 ...
GGCGGCAGCAACTTTTTCCCTTTTTCTCTTCGTTCTTCACTTAAATGGCGGCAGCAACTTCTTCCCCTTTTCTCTTCCCTCTTCACTTTATTTCATTGGTCCGGATTCTCCACGTATCCCTGATATTCAGGAACCAGTGCGCTCATCACCGAATCATAGCTCTGGCGCATTATTGCCTGTACATTCTGCGAGCCGCGGCCTATTGGATAGATCGGCTGATGGATTGTCAGGCGGAGCGGATGCCATGTCACCCACTTTCCGTCACGCATCCGCGGCATTATGTCGAAAGAGCCGTTGATGGTCAGCGGCACCACCGGCAGCTGCAATTCGTCGGCCAGCATGAAAGCACCTTTACGGAAAAGTCCCATGTGGCCGGTGAAAGTGCGTGCCCCTTCGGGAAAGACCATGACGCTCATGCCGCTCTGCAACGTCTTTCTTGCCGTATCATAAGTTTCCTTTATCTTAGCCGGACCGCGCTTGTCGACGAATATCTGATGAGACGCGCTGCACGCAAAGCCGATGAACGGCATCTTGCGCAGCTGGTATTTCATCATCCACTTGAAGTTACGGCCGAGATAGCCGTAAATCAGGAAGATGTCGAATGAGCCCTGATGATTGGCCACGAAGACGTAGGAATGGTCCGGTTCGAGATTTTCCCGCCCCTCAACGGTGACGGGAAGGAGGAACAGGCGGGTGATTATTTTGGCCCACCAGTGGCCCGGATAATAGCCGAAGAAATTGCCGCCGCCAAGGGCGCAGCCTATTGCAACGGTCAAAGCGGTGACGACTGTGGCCAAAACGCCGAGCGGCAGAACCACAAAGAGCTGATAAAGGCAATATATGTATTTCATTTTTTCTTCAATGTTATAACAACAATCTCACCCGGAACGCCGAAGCGGAAGGGTATGAAACCGCCGAGTCCGGTACTTACGTTGATGGAACGGCTGCCCTCCGTGAACACGCCGCCCCACTCGCTGTACACCAGTGAGGCCGGCGACCAGCCCCAAAGGGCAAATTGCATGGCGTGGGTGTGGCCGCTCAGGGTGAGCTGGGCCGTTGATTGGGGAAGTATCTTGCGCCGCCATGAACTCGGGTCGTGTTCGAGCATGACCACGAAAGCACTGTCGCCGACACCCTGCAGGGTCTTTGCTATGTCACCTTTCTGCGGAAATTTCTTTCCGTCGCCGTCGTTCTCCATTCCGGCCACGACAATAGAGTCGGCACCGCGGCGCACCGTGCGGCTCTCGTTGAGCAGCAACGTCCATCCCATCCGGCGCTGACCGTCCACCATCGCGCGGCAGTTGGCCTCCTTCGTGGCCTCGTCCGCCTTGACATACTCGGCGTAGTCATGGTTTCCGAGAACGGAGAATACACCGTCGGGGGCATTGAGCGAAGCCAGCAGAGCCTCATGTGGAGTCACCTCGCTGGGCTGCATGTTCTGCAGATCACCCGTAAAGACAATCATGTCAGGCCGCTGGGCCATGATGCTGTCGATGTTGCGACGGAGCAGATACTGTCTTTCCATGCCATAAGTACCCACGTGGGCGTCTGAGAAATGGACGATGCGGTAGCCGTCGAAGGCTTCGGGAAGCTCCTCGGAGGCATATTCAACCTGACGCACGGTGAGCTTGTCGAAGCCCACGAACGACCCGTAGAACAGCACATACCATATCAGCAGCACCATCACCACGCCAACGGCATTGCCGTAGTTGCGTCTCGGACCGCTCCTGTGTCGCAGCCGGTGAACCAGACAGGAGATTCCCCACCCCATCGCGGAGCAAATGACGAAGACCAGTTTGGCTACGACAATCAGCCCGAAGAAGAACAGGTAGGTGTCAAGCAGACCGTTGTCCGACGGCGCGAAATCCTTCTGCAACGCGAGAAAGGCCGTATAGAGCACCATCAACGCTCCCGGAAGCCACCACAGCAGAATCGCTTTCGCCGACACGCGACCGCGCAGATAGCGCAGATGGACGTAGCCGTCAGCCAGCACTATCATCAGTAACACAGGTATGAATATCCTTGCTATCATCTGTATTTCACTCTTACATTATCTTATTGACATTCCCACGATATAGCGTCGGGGGCTATACATTATTATATTTATACTCACACGACATGACGCCGGAGGCCATACATTATTATATAATAGCTCCCGGTGCACTACCGCAGGTTTGCGGCCAGAAACCGCCGCATCACCTCCACCGGCACACCGCGCCGCCGCGAATAGTCGCGCAGCTGGTCCTCGCCAATCTGTCCCACTGCGAAATAGCGGGCACGGGGGTGCGCCATCATCAGCCCGCTGACGCTGGCGTGGGGCTTCATGGCCCCGCTTTCGGTCAGACGGATACCTATCGAGGAGGCGTCGAGGATGTCGGCGATGATGAAATTGACGCTCGCGTCCGGCAGCGAGGGATAACCCACGGCCGGACGGATGCCCCGGAAACGTTCGAGGTGCATCTCGCCGATGGTCAGCCGCTCGTCCGGAACATAGCCCCACCACTCTTTCCGGACCAGTTCGTGAGTCCGTTCGGCAGCCGCTTCGGCCAGCCGGTCGGCCAAGAGCTGAACCATCATCTTCATATAGTCGTCTGAAGCAAAATCGGTCTCCATCCCGATGTCCACCGTCGTGGCGAAGATTCCAATGCGGTCGGGCTGTCCCGACGCAACCGGACGGATGAAGTCGGCCAGACACAGACACGGCCCGGCCGTCCCGACGGGATGCTGCTGGCGCAACATGGGAATGCGGATGCTGTCGTCATGGCCGTCACCACGGAAGACAAGCAGGTCGTCGCCGTCACTGGCGGCATCGGCCAAGGCCACAACGGCATGAACCCTATAACGCCCTTCAAGCTCCGCGAGCACTCTTTCGGCCTCGCTCCGCAGCCGCGCCTGACCTTCGGCGTCACGCACCTGCCACGCGAAATAGAAATAGACCCAGTTTATGTATGGCGTCAGTTCGCTTATGCGGTATGTTATTTTGCGCTTCTCCACTGCCTGACTTTATCCGAACGTCACCTCCATTCCGCGACTGGCGTCGTCCACCGTCCGTCCGTCATAAACGGTACGGCCGTTGCACAACGTCCTTTCCACGCGCCACCGGTAGCGGTGTCCCTCCATGGGGCTCCAGCCGCAGCGGCTCTCGATCAGCTCCGGTGTCACCGTCCAAGGCCCGCGCGGGCTCACGATGACGATGTCGGCCCAGCATCCCGGACGCAGGAAACCGCGGTCGCGGACGCCGAACAGCCGTGCCGGAGCGTGACACATCAGCTCCACCATGCGCTCAACCGGCAGCACTCCCTCGTCCACCAGCTCCAACATGGTGACGAGCGAGAACTGAATCATGGGCATGCCCGAAGCCGCCGTGTCACATCCTCCCTCTTTCTGCTCGGGGAGATGGGGCGCGTGGTCGGTTCCGATGGTGGTGATACGGCCGTCGAGTAGCGCCCTGCGCAGCGCGTCACGGTCGGCGGCTGTCTTGACGGCGGGGTTCACCTTGATTCGTGCGCCCAGCCGGGCATAGTCCGCGTCGGTGAAAAACAGGTGGCCGACAGTGGCCTCAGCCGTTATCTTCGGATCGCCGGGAGCGAACAGCTCCAGCTCACGGGCCGTCGTCAGATGGGCCACGTGGAGCCTCGTCCCGTAGCGGCGGGCGAGCGAGACAGCCAGCGACGTGCTCTCATAACATGCCTCCGCAGAGCGGATGAGCGGATGGAGCGCCACGTCGGGGAAGCGCGGATCGGAGCGCCGTACCTCCTCCATGTTGCGGTTGATAATCGCCGTGTCCTCGCAGTGGGCCATGACGGGCATCCTCACCGTGCTGAATATGCGTTCCAGAGCCTCCTGCCGGTCGACGAGCATGTTTCCCGTCGACGAGCCCATGAAGAGCTTGACACCCGGTATGCGCGTCGCGTCAAGACGGTCGATGAGCGGCAGGTTGTCGTTCGTGGCACCGAAGAAGAACGAGTAGTTGACGCGGCTCTTCTCAGCGGCCAGCCGGAATTTCTCCTCCAATGCCTCCGGCGTTGTCGTCTGGGGTACGGTGTTGGGCATGTCGAAATATGTCGTCACGCCGCCGGCGGCCGCGGCGCGGCTCTCAGTGGCTATGTCGGCCTTGGCCGTCAGTCCCGGCTCGCGGAAATGGACATGGCTGTCAATCACTCCGGGCATAACCAGACAGCCCGACGCATCTATCGTCTCATGGACAGAAGCGTCGGGCTGCAGCGGTTTATCCGTTATTTCTATGATACGTCCGTCTTCAATGATGATGGAGCCGCCGTAGCGGCGGCCTTCATTGACGATTTCGGCATTTGTTATCAGCGTTTTCATTTGTTCTGTTGGAATTGGCGGTCAGGGCCTTTCCGCTGCCGTCGAGTCAGCCGGCGAGGGGCTTTCGGCTCCTGCGGCGGGCTGTTGCGGCTGTCCGGAGGTCACGCCGATGTCCGACGGGTCGAGTCCCTGCATGCGCGCCTCGTTCTCGGTGGCAGTCTGATAGTAGTCCTTGACGTATGGATTGTTCTTGAATTTGTCCGTCGCCTTGCTCATGATGTGCTCAATCTGCGGCGTCAGTATCGGATACTGAAAGCGGCTTGTGACCATCATGAAGACTCCCGGGCCGAGCACGTTGTCGAAGTTATCGACGATGAACGACGTCACGAGGTCGTCCTCTTCCTTTGCTATGCGTGCCGCTTCGGCCGACAGCTGCTCGTTGATGAGACCCTCGTCAATGCCGTCGAGCATCATCTGGCTCTGCTTGTGGGAGAGCTCGCTCATCTGATTGTCCAGCTGGTTGTGCTTCGAGATGAACTCATAGAGCTTGTCGTTCATCGGCGTTCCGCTGACGCTCTGGTTGGCGTTGTCGATATTGATGGTAATCTCGCCTTTCTCCAGGACTATCGGCATGATGCTCTCGTCGTCCATGAAGAGGCTCACCATGCGCACGGTGTCGAGGGCGCCGCTGAATTCGAACTGTCCGTGAACGACGTCACACGAGTCGATGTTCTTCAGTTCGTTGTTCTTGACGGCTTTCAGATAGAGCTTGCTGCCGTCAAGTGACGAGACTGACGACGAGCCGGACACGCTGTAGGAGTTGGCACATGACGACGTCACGACAGCTACTACGGCGAGCAGATAGAATATTTTGTTCATACTGATGCGATTTCTTTTCATTTCTTTTGTGCGACAAAAGTACAATGATATATCGAAGTACGGAAAAAAATTCATGCAATTTAAAACATCCGGCCTCACTTTCACATTTTTTCAGTCTCTTTGTCCAGCTCGCGGCCGATTCTGTGGGTGGAATAGAGCTGGAGTATGGATGCGACGAGAAGCGTGACGACCCAGTTGTTGTGTATATATTTAATGTACGTCAGCCGGTCAAGACCGAAGATGTTGTTCTGGTTGGCGAACATCAGCAGGGCCGAGGCGAGAAAGAACATGTCGCTGGCAATCATGATGCGGCGCAGACGGCGTATCACGATGTTGCGGCCCTCGTAGCTCTGCTTCAGCTGCATGAGCACGAAGGCGAGCGAGCCTGTCGCGAAGACGTATGGGGCCCACATCTTCATAAATATATTGGCGCCGCTGCCCACGACCATGAGCACTGCCCCGGCGAGAAATATCACGTTTTCTATTCTATTCAGCTGTTTCATCTTCATGTAGTTGTTCCGTCGGCACGTCGTCGCTCAGCACGAATATGTCTTCGTCGTCCGCTTTCATGAAATAGCGCTCACGAGCAATCTTCTCGATGGCCTTCGGGTCCGTGTCGAGACGGCGCAGCTGGGCCTGGTCCTGCTCGTAGCGGTGGCGGTAGCGGGCTATCTCGCTCTCCAGCTCGCTAATCTTCTGCTTGTTGCGGAAGTGGGCCCAAAGACTGTTCTCGTCCACAAAACCGACGATGACGACGGCCACGACGATGACCACGCAGTATTTGAGCACGCGCGAACGGCGTATATAGCTGAGCACTTTTCTGAGGCGATTCATTGCTTTCCGGATTGTTTTTATTTTGCAAGGATGGTGCAAAACCGGCACGATGTGAACCTGTTCACGGATTGTTCGTGAACCCATCAACACGTGCCTGATGCAGCCTATCTTCTGCAAAGATAATACTTTCGGGGCAGATAACGACGCAAGGCTGACGTTTTTTACATTAATTATAACTCCTTAGCTCCTTAACCCCTGAATATCATCTTCCGCGCTCTTATCCGAAAATGAATGACAAAAAGCGTTAAAAACGCCCTCTAAACAGCATCAGGAATGACCTTCGCGAAAAATATTTCATCGTCGGGCGCAAATTCCTAAGTTTTGCGCGTGCAAACATAAACAACTGATGTTCAGACGGTTATTCTATTTATTGGCAATCTGTGCAATTTCAAAAGGCCGAAAAACCGTATTTTCGGGCCAAAATGTCAGGATTTGTTCTGCCGTAAGGGCCTCCCGGGGTTCTGGCGGGGCCGTTGTCATCATGCAACAAGGCCGCCGTCGCAATGCGACAACGGCCCCGTTGCGACCCCGGGAGGCCCTTACGGCAAAACCGGAGCATTTCCGTCATGCTTCAAACATCGCTCAACCGTTCTAAAACGAGATTTTCATTTGTCACCGTTTTTTGCGCAGCAATGTTTACAGTAAAGAAAAAACTGGTATATACAAAGACAGGCTTTACAGTAGAGAATAGACCACCGTCTTACCTGTGATATCCGGATGGACATTCAGTTTCTCCGCACCGTCAGAACTGGCCGCCGCCGAGGGCACGATAGAGATTTATCACCCCCTGAATCTCGTCGAACCGGTTCTGCGCCTGAGTCTGCTCACAATCCAGCAGCGACTGCTGTGCCGTGAGCACTTCCAGATAGTTGGCCGAGGAATGGCGCATGAGCATCTCCGTCTTGCTGACGGCCGCCCGAAGCGTCTCTATCCGTCGTGCACCGAGGTCAATGCTCTGACGTGCCGTCTGCCACTGTGTCAGCGCGTCGTTCACCTCCTTTCCTGCGTCCAGCAGTGACTGGCGGAATTTCAACAGGGCTTCCTCCTGCTGTGCCTTTGCTATTTTCAGATTGGCAACGTTCGTTCCCTTATTGAATATCGGTTGCGTCAGCGAACCGACGGCATTCAGCAGCCACTTCCCGGGATTGACGACCACACCGCCGCCGTTGTTCGTCCATCCGGCCGAACCGGACAGCGTCAGAGCCGGATAGAAAACGGAGCGGGCGGCATTTGTCCTGTAGAAAGCCTGTGCCAGAGAGCGCTCAGCCTGACGGACGTCGGGGCGGTTGGCGAGCAACGCCACTGGAAGCCCGGCGGAAAGATGGTCCGGAAATACGGCCGACGCCAGAGAGCCGCGCTCAACGGTCTGCGACGGCAAGGCCAGCAGAGCCGAAAGGGCATTCTCCATTTCCGTGATGCTCCTGACGATGGAGAGAAGCGACGCTTCGAGCTGCATTTTGTTGGCGCGCGCCTGTAGCACGGCGGCATCGTTCGTCTGTCCGGCCTGTTTCAGAGCCTCCATCGTCCGTATCGTCTGCTCCCAGTTCTTCACGGTACGCTCCCCTATTTCCCTCTGGGCGTCAAGCATAAGCAGCGTATAGTAGCTGTTGGCGATGGTCGCTATCAACTGCGTCTGAACGGCCTGGGCATAGTCACGGCTGCCGTGAAGAGCCGCAGCGGCGGCGCGCTTGACATTGGTGTTCCGTCCGAAGATGTCCAGTTCCCAACTCGCCGAAGCCGCGATATTATATGTCCTCGCCGTTGTCCCGTCGTAGCGGCTGACGCCGGCCTCGGGAGACAGCGAGAGTGACGGCAGATAAGAAAGACGGGCGTTCATCAGCGACGCCTCCGCCTCCTCTATCTGCATACGGGCGAACTGGCTGACAGGCGCCATTTCGCCGTTGCCCGTGCGGACGTAGATATGGTTCAGCGACTCCGGCGACACGCGGCTGTCCGGCTCTGCCTGTATCATGACGCGGTAGAGCTTGGAGAAGCGGTTGAAGTTGGAGACATACTGGCCGCCGTAGTAGCCGGAGACCGTAGCCAGCACGTCCGCCGGAGAAAGCCCGGAACGTTCACACTGTGCGGCGTCAATGTCCAGCGTATATTGGGGATAGTCAGCCGAGAAAGCAGTGTAGGCCGATTCTATCTCCTGTCGCCCGTTCAGTGACGCGACAAAATCCTTGACGGTCTTGTCAAGCTCCGTGACCGGACGGCCGTTACGGTCCTGGACATGAAGTTCGAAACCGTTCACCATGCCATAGCCGTTGATCATCGGAGGAGCGGCGGCGAACAGCTGCGCGTCCGGAATGTCCCGTGAGAGAGAGTTTATGCGGCCGATGACCGACTGGACATCATCCTCCCGGCCCTTCCGTTCCGACCAGTCGCGCAGGGAGATGATTATAAGTCCAGCACTGGCTCCCGAACCGCTCAGCGAATATCCCGATACGGTGGCGTAGTGTCTCACCTGCGGCATCTGCTGGATTTCCTTTTCCAGCTGCGCCAGTATCCGGGTCGTGCGGTGGAGCGACGACCCCGGCTTGGTGTTGATGCTGACCATCACCGTTCCCGTATCTTCGTCGGGAACGAGTCCGGTCTTTGTCGTGCGCATCAACACGACGAGCAGCACGACAGCCGAGGCGAGCAGCCCCCATGTGACCGCCCTGTGGCGGCAGAAGTAGATGACGCCACGGACATATCTCTTCACAATCACATCGAAGGCGGCGTTGAAAGCCTTGCGGAAGCGGGCCGCGAAACCGGTCTTCGGCTTGCCGTCGGCATCAATGTACGGCCGGAGCAGCAGCGCGCAAAGGGCCGGAGACAGCGTCAGGGCGTTGACGGCCGACAGTCCGACGGCAACGGCCATCGTGATTCCGAACTGGGTGTAGAACACGCCGGACGTAGCGCCCATCATCGAGACGGGAATGAAGACGGCCATGAAGACGAGCGTTGAGGTGATGATGGCCGCCGTTATGCCCGACATGGCTTCGTTCGTGGCCATGTACGACGAGTAATAGCCGGCGTCGAACTTGGCCTGTACGGCCTCGACAACCACAATGGCGTTGTCGACCACCGTACCGATGGCAAGCACAAGGGCGAACAGCGTCAGCAGGTTGATGGAGAAGCCCGCCACGGCCATGAACGCGAACGTTCCGACAAGCGAGACGATGATGGAGATGGTGGGTATGAGGGTGGAGCGTATGTCCTGAAGAAAGACATAGACGACCAGCACGACCAGCAGGATGGCCTCTATCAGTGTCCACAGCACATTCTCGATGGACGCGAAAAGAAAGTCGTTGACGCTCAGCAGGCTGGCGAACTCCAGACCTTCCGGCAGCTCCTCACCGATTTCGTCGATCAGCGCGTCGATGTTCCGGACGACTTCCGTCGCATTCGAGCCGGCACTCTGATATGCCTCGGCTATACATCCGGCGTGACCGTCCGTCATCGCACGGTAGGTGTAAGCCTCGTCTCCCAACTCCACACGGGCGATGTCCTTCAGACGCAATATCTCACCGTTGCCGAGCGAACGGATGACGATGTTCCCGAACTCTTCCGGTGTAGAGAAACGCCCGCGGTATTTGATGGTATATTCGTATGTGTTGGCATGGTTCTCGCCGAATGAGCCCGTCGCCGATTCAAGGTTCTGCCGTTCGAGGGCGTCGGTCACATCTGACGGTATGAGCCTATACTGTGCAAGCACGTCCGGCTTCAGCCATATACGCATGGAGTAGTTCGAAGCCAGCACGTTGAACTCTCCCACTCCGGCGATACGCTTCACGCGAGGCTCAACGTTGATTTTCATGTAGTTGTTGATGAACTGCATGTCGTAGGTGTCGTCCGGGCTGTAAAGGGCGACGACCTTCAGCAGCGACTTCTGCTGCTTTTGGGTCTGTACACCGATTTTGGTCACTTCCGCCGGGAGCAGTCCCTGGGCTTTCGAGACGCGGTTCTGGACGTTGACCGCGGCCATGTCGGCGTCGGTTCCCTGACGGAAATAGACATTCACCGTCACGTCGCCCGTGTTGGACGCTTCCGAATGGATGTAACTCATGTTCTCAACGCCGTTGATTGCCTCTTCCAACGGAATGATGACGGCCTTCTGGACGGTTTCTGCGTTGGCTCCGGGATATGATGTCGTCACCTGAACGGTCGGCGGAGCTATGTCGGGATACTGCTCCACCGGAAGGCCCGCCAGGGAGATGATGCCCAGCAGGACTATGACGACGGAGATGACAATGGAGAAGACCGGACGGTCGATAAAGAATCGCAGGTTCATGTCACTTTCCTCCTTTCTTTGTTTCCGATACGGTCACGGCATCGCCATTGTTGAGCAGTCCGACACCCGTGGTCACAATGACATCGCCGGGCCGCAGACCGGACGTGACGGCATAGCGGACGCCGTCGTTCACGGGATTGACCACGATGGGGGTCGACACGGCCTTTCCGTTCACGACCTTATAGACAAACAGCTTGTCCTGAAGTTCATACACAGCGTCCTGCGGGATGGAAACGACACCGCGCAGTGTCTGAGGGATAATCACGTTGCCGGTCGTGCCGCTCAGCAAAACCCGGTCGGCGTTGGGGAACACGGCACGCAGCGAACCGCTTCCCGTCTGTCTGTCCAACACTCCGCTGACGCTCTCGATGCGCCATTCCTTCTCATAGAGACAGCCGTCGCCCAAGCGCAGTCTCACAGCCGGCATCGAGTCTATCATGCTGCTTATCGAACCGTAGCGGCGCACCAGCGACTGCAACTTCTGGCCGGACATGGAGAAATAGACATACACCTCCGAATTGTCCGACACGGAAGTCAACGGCTGGGCCGAACCGGAGCTGACCAGCGCGCCGACGCGGTAAGGGATTGTGCCTATCACACCGTCGGCCGGACTACGGACCTCAGTATAGGAAAGGTCGTTGCGCGCGCCGGTCTCCTGCGCCCGGGCCTGTTCCAGCGCCGCTTCGGCAACGGAAAGCTCATTGCGGGCCGTGGAAAGGTCGTAGTCGGAGATGACCTTCTCCCGGAAAAGAATTTGCTTGCTCTCGTATGTCAGACGGGCTGTCTGAACCTGCGCCTCTGCCGAACGGACATTGGCCACGGCCGTACGCAGGGCCGCACGATAGGGAACCTGATCGATGACGAAAAGCAATTCGCCCCGTTTCACGGCCTGTCCCTCCTTGACACAGACTTTCTGAACCGTTCCCGACACCTGCGGATATATCTCGATATCCTGTCGTCCCTGTATGGAAGCGGAATAAGGTTCTTCCAGCGTCACATCGCTCCGGCCGATGGTCATGACCGAATACGTCACGTCTTCCTGCTCCGGCGTCTGCTGACGGCAAGCCGAAAGCGACAGCGCACAGAGGAATGGCATGCTTAAAAAGAGTTTCTTCATAAATCCTAAATATGTTTTTATTGTCTCATTGATATTATATATATATGTGTGTGCAACCGGCCGTCACCCGAAGCCGCCATACGCGATGACGTCCGGCTGATCGTCTTCCGAAATGCGGGTGCAAAGGTCGGACTTTTCTCACAAGGAGCCGGTTTCATAATTATAAGGGAATGGGTATTTTTCATAAAAGCCAGCGGAACAACACGCTTTTTCATCCGCCTTTATTCAGGCAAAAGACAACTTCACGGTTCTGCCTGTATCGGATTGTCGCGATTTATGTGTAATTTTGCAAACGGCTCGCGGAACCTCAGCAAACTCATCATAAGCCTGAGCACATCCGGCCAGCGCCATAATTGCTGACAGAAATCACCAGACAAGCGAACAGGACACAATGAAACATCATAGCCGTTGCCTCATCGGAGAATCAGACATGAGCGGTTTCACACCATGGTGGGAAAGTCACATCCCCGCCTATATCATCATCTACTGCCGGGAAGGCGAGGCAGAACTGAAACTGCTATTCAAGAACCATATCCTGCGGAAAGGAATGATAGCAATAATCTCCCCGGACATGTACCCCTCATTCACGTCACGGTCGGAGACATTCACGGCGTTCTATTGCCTGACGGACAGGGATTTTACCGAAAAATCACTATACGGTGTTCCCAACGGTTTCTACGACACAATCTATGTCGCACCCGTACTGCCGGTGGAAGACTCCATGGACAGATGGATGGATTTGCTGAAGGATTTTGATGAGAACAGCATGAATCCATTCCGTCACGACATTCTTTCGCACATATTACACGCTTTTGCACTCGATTATTACGATAAGTGGAAGAGGCATTATAACAATCTGACGTCGGAAGACAACAAAAACTCTGCAGATGTCATCTGCATGAAGTATTATAACTTGATATTCGACCATTTCAGGGAACATCGCAACATCGCATATTATGCCGACATCCTTTGCATCACTCCCAACTATCTGGCTATGATTGTACGCAAAATCTGCAACGAGACACCCAAGCAGGCGATAGACCGTCTAATCACATTGGAAATGAAACATCTGCTGCGCAATACGACATTGACGATAGAACAGATTGCCGACCAGCTGCATTTTCCTGACACGTCATATATGTGCCGCGTCTTCCGCAGACAGACAGGAGTATCGCCTTTAAAATACAGAGAAAAAGACTTGTAAACATGTGAATAAGAAACAACCGGCATGTTCAAGGAACAGACAAAACACGTCTACGACAGAATCATTTACCGGTATTTATTTGCTTTTTCCATCGTTTTTCCCTAATTTTGCCGTACCAAGAAAAATCATGCTGAAATATGAAAAAGGAAGAGAGATACAACCGCATATTGGAATACTTCAGACGTGAAATGCCGGAAGTGAACACTGAACTGGAGTTCGGAAGCATTTTCCAGTTGCTTGTCGCCGTCGTGCTCAGCGCACAATGTACGGACAAGCGCATCAATCAGGTCACCCCGGAACTGTTCCGGCGCTATCCGACGGCAAAGGAAATGGCCGATGCCGATGTCGACGATGTGCTGGAATACATCAAGAGCGTTTCTTATCCCAACGCCAAGGCAAAACATCTGGTTGCCATGGCGCAGACACTGGTGGAAAAACACGGCGGGGAAGTTCCGTCGGACATGAACGACCTTCTGGACCTGCCCGGCGTTGGACGGAAAACGGCCAACGTGATACAGTCGGTCGCTTTTGGAAAGTCAACAATGGCCGTTGACACGCACGTGTTCCGCGTCAGCCGGCGCCTTGGACTGGTCCCGGCAAAGGCCGACACGCCCTTGAAAGTAGAACAGGAACTCATGAAGCACATCCCGGAAACCGACATCCCGAGAGCCCACCACTGGCTGCTGCTTCACGGAAGATATGTATGTACGTCACGGAAACCTCATTGCGACAAGTGCGGACTGGAACAAATTTGTCCCAAAAAGCTGGAGAATTCAAAATTATAGTCCGGACAACAGACTTTTCAGGCGGCAAGACATCAATACGACATACATAAACATACCAAAAAGACACTCAAGTCTGAGACCTTTACTGCTTCACGACTTGAGTGTCTTCATTTTATTCTGAACGTTGCGGACGATTACTTACAGCCGGAAGCACCAGCCTTCCCCACTTATCCACATCCCATCCGGTCATCTCTTCTTTCTTTGTGGAGGATTGTTGCCATTAGCCTTCCTCAGCATGCGGCGGTGAAACTTCTCCTCTGCCTTTATAACGTCGAAGAGTTTGCTTGCCGGTATGACCGTAAGAAACTTCTCGTGATAAGTCTGCTGTATCTTCTTCAGTTCGAGATCCAGTTTGTCACGCTTTCTTATCACGTCGCGGCATCCGGCTTCGTCTGCCGGTTTGTTCTTGCCCAACTGTCTCATACGGTCGAATATCACGCGCGACTTCTGCTTCATCTCATCATAAAGCGGAAAGAATTTTGCCGCTTCCTTTTGCGTCAGACAGGCATCCTTTGTGATAAAACACTCCATATCCTCCCTAAACTTCTCCGGCGAGAACTTTTTGCCGGAATCCTGTGCCTTCAGCGTAACAATAGCGAACAGACACAGAAGGACCATTAAAAATCTCCTCATATTTTCCCTCCCATTATCTCTTTATTCACTTGCAAGATAGGCGTAGATGTCCATATTGTCCATCATAGCATAGTCAACAACCTCATCTTCGTATGTGTCTGCGGTCGATTTGTGGTAGCTTGACACTATCGTCTCACTAGGTTGAGGTCGTTTTTCGGATAATGACTTACCATAATATAATGTCAGTCCGAACACCGCTATGCAGAAACAGGCAGCCGCAGAGACTATCGTCCTTGATACCGTCATACGCCGACGACGCATAGGAACGACTTTTGCTTCTTCCTGAGACGGCAGTTTGTCCATCATCATGGATGTGAAGCTGTCGAAATATCCGTCCGGCACACGGAACGGCATCCGTCCACCGGCCTTGCTCCTGATATATCCTTCTTCGTTCTTCATATTTGTTCTTTTGCTTATCTGACGCCTGAAGTTAATGAAAGTTTAATCATGTGACCTAAAATATTCGGAGATTTTTTTCACTGCGATATGGTATGAAGCCTTCAGAGCGCCTTCCGATGTCTTCAGTATCCTGCTCATCTCACTGTATTTCATATCGTCAAAATACCGCAGATTGAACACCGTGCGCTGGACATCGGGCAGTCTGGAAATGGCTTCCTGCAACATTGCCTCTGTCTCATTGCCGTCGAAATACTCATCTGCCAACAGCATCTGGGCGACGCCAGAATCCTCGGCATCGGCACTTACGGAAGACTGGTTCTTGCTGCGGCGCATGAAATCGAGGCTCTCGTTGATTGCGATACGGTATAACCACGTGGAAAGTTTGGAATCATTGCGGAACGAATCGAGATGACTCCACGCCTTTATGAAAACATTCTGAAGGACATCATTGGAGTCTTCGTGAGTCAGAACGATACGGCGGACCTGCCAATACAGCTGCTCACTGTATTGACGCACAACCGTCTCGAAGGCCTTGTGTCTGGTCTCCGGACAAAGCAGCTGGGCCGCAATCTTCTTCTCGTCATACTGTTCCACTCTCATTATGACGGTTTATTCCAGGAAAGGTTTAACATCCTCATATATGACGTCGTCATAACCATATACATCTGAGTAGGCGGCAAGACGTCCTGTCCGCGGATCAGGGTATATCGTATAGTAGGTTATTGTCAAAGGGACATGAGGCTTGACCAGCAACGAGCTGACCAGCTTGCGGTTGCTGTCCTCATCGGCGACATATTTAATTCCGCGCGGAGTGACAGGAGGTATGTCCATGGATATGCGCAGACGGTCAAGAAGCCACTCGTCAGGGTCGTCAAGAAGGAACAGCGCCAAATCAAACGGACGCTCCACGCGCACGCAACCATGGGAGACGCCGCGGTTGCTGCGGCCAAAGAAAGCCCTCGAAGACGTGTCATGAAGGAACACGGAGAAGTTGTTGGCAAACCGGAAGACTATGCGTCCAAGCGAGTTTCCTTCCCCACCCTCCTGAGCGACACGGTAGTTGCCGCTCTTGAGCATCGCCGCCGTGACGTCCTCGGGAGACACGTGCTCGCCGGACTCACGGTGAACGATATAATAGCGGTTGCGCTCGAAATAGTCAGGGTCACCGGCGTGCAGCGACACTTCGTTGCGGATGATGCTCACCGGGATGTTCCACACCGGATTGACTTCCATCCGCTCTATCTCACTCGTCAGCAACGGTGTCTTCGTCTTACGCGTCCCGCAGCCCACCTTCATGTCCAGAACACTGTCACCGGCGAATGCGTACAGATGGTATGCGGGTATGTTGACGACGACACGCTTGCCGTTACCGTCCGACCCGCCTTTCTCCCGCCAGCGGCAACGCTCCATGTTGCATATTATCTTCTTGCGGTAAGCTTTATCTCCGGCCGTCTTCAGTTCGCGCAGAAGCCTGTAATAGAGCGTGTCACGAGGCTGAACGCCGGCAAGGAAAGAGCCGACAGAGTCTGCGGAGACCCGGCGCAAGGCGTCAGAAAAGAAAGAATTGTCGGGACGTTCGATTGGTATATCGAAAAGACAGCGATAAGCCGGAGCAGCCGCCGGAGAGTTTTCAAGAGTGTCGAGACGGTTCAGCAGATACTGTGGATTGACAAATCCGAACCGCTGGCCGGAGGAATATTTCAGGAAAGCCCTTGTCAGACGGTATTCAAGACGGGCAGCAACCTTGTTGATGCCGTTCTCCGCATCGTCGAAATCAAGACTGCGGATACGCCTGAGATCGGCTGCAATCGCACTGTCACCGAACACCGACGACGCAAATCCCATCTCACCAACCCGTGAGACATACGCCAACAGCGTGTCGGAACGGCCGTCCGCCCCCAACCTGTCAATCCAAATAAAATGTCCTTTGTCTGTGAGATAATATTCGCGGAGATACCGTCCGGAGAGCGTTCTGTCACCATCGGCCAGACAAAGCGCCTCTATATTATCTCTTATCTTACCGGCATCCAAAACGTATGAAGCCGTTCTCAAATCCGAGAACGCCTCCACCGTCATACTGCTTATGCGGGAATCAAAAGAATTGTCGTCGCATCCGGCAAGTGTCAGCAGCGACAACAAGCCTGCAAATATCAGCGGATAGAAACCTTTCTTACGACCTTGCCGATCTTCAGAATATAACAACCTCGTGGTATATTAAGTTCAACACGCTGAGCCGGGCTCTCTATCTTGACCGAAGCAACGGGTTTTCCTGTCAGTGAGACAACTTCAAGGACCATACCTGCGGCTCCCGTGACATGCAGGGTAGACTGATTCACCGTTATGTTTATGTTGGGCTCATCAATCTGTTCCATCGCCGTCATCTCCATCCCGGTCGCTGTTGCGGATGAGACGGGAAGCAACGTGAATGCGATGACAATCGCTGATATGAGTAGATTTTTAGCCATGTATATCCTTTTTTGTTTCTGCAAATATACGGTTTTATTGCGAAACGACAAAGTTTTCCGTGGAAAAAATACAATAATAATGCCATTTAAACGTTTATAACGGCCATTTCCTCCGCAAGAACGGTGTCCGGGAATATCCGGCGGGCCTCTTCGAGCAATGTCTCTTCGCTGTCGTAGCGCGCCGAATAGTGACCGAGAATGAGTTTACCGACGCCAGCATCGTGAGCCACACGGGCCGCCTCCGAGGCTGTCGAATGCCAGTACTTGCGGGCGCGTTCGGCGTTGTCGGAGCCGTAGGTGCTCTCGTGATAGAGCGCCGACACGCCTTTGACAAGCTCATGGAGCTTCTGGGCATAGCGCGTATCGCTGCAATAGGCGTAGCTCCGCGCCTCAGCCGACGGTACCGTCAGCCGGCTGTTGGGAATGACGTCGCCGTCAGGAGTAACCCAGTCCTGCCCGCTCTTGATGTTGTTTATCTGGCTGACGGGTATGCCGTACATGTCAATCATGTCGCGGCGGATATGCGGCTGTGTCGGCTTCTCGCGGAACAAGAAACCGCAACAGGGCACACGGTGGGACAGCGGTATGGTCGTGACGGTCAGACTGCGGTCCTCATAGACGACGCTGACAACCTCAGTGTCTATCGGATGGAAGACGACCTCGAACTCAAGTCCCTGGCAGAACATGTCCAGCTGCGACCGGAGCATGTCGCCCAACGCCTTATCCGCAAAGACATGAAGCGGCGCTGTGCGCCCCAGCATGCCGAAAGTCGAGATCATTCCTATCAGTCCGAAACAGTGATCGCCATGAAGATGGGAGATGAACACGTGGCTTATCCTCATGAAATGAAGGCGGGAACGGCGCAGCTGCATCTGCGTCCCCTCGCCGCAGTCAATCATGAACATCTTCTCGCGTATCTCTACAACCTGTGACGAGGCATAATGACGGAGCGTCGGCAAGGCGCTGCCGCAACCCAAAATATGAATTCTGAACGGTTCCACCCTATCCTATCGGTCTTATTTCAAACGTCTCCGAATATGAATAACTCTCTTAAAATCACTGCCGGCCGTACTCGAACAAGTCTTCCTCGTTCTTGTAAATCAGCGAATCGGCATCCAGCTTCACGAGGTCATAGACATTCGTTTCCTCCTCGTCACCGCCACCCTCACGCATCAACTGTATCTCGATGCGTCCGTCGACAATCTTCCATGTCCTGTAGACTATCGTGCTCTGGTCGATGCTCTCCGCGATGCCGCCGTCCTTCAGGGCTATTCCGACAATGGAACTACCGTCTATCGGGTTCGGCATGACCCAATTGCCGAGCAGTGTGCTCTCGTTGATGACCAGCTCAGCCTCGGTCTTGTCGGCATTGACGAGCACGGCCATCTTGTCGCCGCTGCCATATCCGCCGAACACCTTGCCGTTCTCGCGTGCCTCCGAGACGCCGAGCGACAGCGTATCGCCGCTGTCGGTGATGAGCTGGAGCGTGTTCATGGCCGAACCGTCACCGCAGATGCCGAACACCGTCCGATTCTGATTGACCACCACTTCCGTCGTGTCGGCACCGCCCGTGGGTGCGACCTGTTGAGCCTTATTGCCGCAGGCAGCCGTCAATCCGCAGACGGCCACGATTCCGGCCAGTTCCAATTTCTTCATAACTGTATATATAATAATGTGTCACTCCGTTTCTCTTTCCGCAGCCTTGGCCTCATTCCAAAGCTCGTCCATCTCTCCGAGGGTCATATCCTTCAGCTGGCGGCCCATCTTTATGCTGTGCTCCTCGATGTAGTTGAAGCGACGGATGAACTTGCGGTTTGTCTTCTCCAGCGCCGTGTCGGGATTGAGATGATAAAGCCGGCCGGCATTTATCACGCTGAAGAGAAAATCGCCGAACTCCTCCATCGAACGTTCCTTGTCCTCCCGGCGCAGTTCCGCCTCCAGCTCGCTAAGCTCCTCGCGGACCTTCGCCCAGACGTCATGCTTGTCCTCCCAGTCGAAACCGACATTGCGCGCCTTGTCCTGAACGCGGTAGGCCTTTATCAGCGCGGGCAGAGCGTCAGGCACTCCGGCCAGCACACTCTTGTTTCCGTCCTTCTCCTTCAGCTTTATCTGTTCCCAGTTCTCAATGACCTGCTGCGCCGTGCTTGCCTTCGCCATGCCGTCGTCCCCGCCGTCCTCGCCGTACGGCAGCGGCTTCGGGTCTTTTGCTCCGACCTGCGACGGATGATAGACATGCGGATGACGGAAGATGAGCTTGTCGGTCAGCTTCCGACAAACGTCGGCTATGTCAAACTGTCCTTTCTCCGATCCTATCTTCGCATAGAAACAGATATGGAGCAGAACGTCTCCAAGCTCCTTGCATATATCGTCACGGTCGTTCTTCATCAGGGCGTCACACAGTTCGTAGACCTCCTCAATCGTGTTGGGCCTCAGACTCTCGTTGGTCTGCTTCCGGTCCCACGGACACTTCTCCCGCAACTCGTCAAGCACATCGAGCAGACGCCCGAACGCTTCCATTTTTTCTTCTTTCGTGTGCATATTCTGTGTTTAATCATTGCAAAGATAATGATTTATTTTCTCATAACGTCAATAACGCCGGAAAAAGGTTGAAAGTTGAAGATTGAAAGTTGAAATAAAGTTGAAAGCACACACATTATAGCCAACCAAAATGGATTTGCAAAAATCATATTATATGTATGATTGATACTTTGATAATTTACGATACAGTGAACTTGCAATATATTTCTATTTGACTATAATATATACAACCATCAATCTCCCTTTTAACATAAGCTCCTCATTTTGTTCTAAATATCGGAATGACAGGCAGTTCATCGCTTCATCCATTCCAAAAGTAATACATTTCTGCCGCTTTTCCAAGGAAATCCATCGCGTTTTTGCCGCTTTTCCAAGGTATTTAGAGCCGCTTTTCCAAGATTTCAAGATAAATCCGCTCTTACACTTCTCCATATAACGACACCTTACACATGATAATCATGACAAGGTTTTATGCTTTCATGCTGTAGCGGATTCCAAACGGCTGTGAATGTTTCTGTGGCTGGACGTTGAAACGTACGTAAGCAAAATTCTGAATTTAAGGCCGACGAGAATGGGGACTTTTAAAAAAATTGCAGAGGCGGCCTCAAATATCACAAGCATGAGCGTATCAAATTTTAGGGGTCTCCGTGAGGATATTTTTACAGCTTTTGTAATATCCTTACTCATAGCGGTTTACGGACAGGGGCAATTCCGCTGTTTTGCCGGAGAGCCGCGACGGGCTTGCCGTAAGGGCCTTACGGGGTTGCGGGGAGGGCCTTACGGCATTGCAACGGGGCCGCCGCTGCATCACAAGA
>ERZ780208.1337-NODE-1337-length-20188-cov-6.091939_pt1 | contig 20188 bp, 20 predicted proteins | sample MGYA00511167_ERZ780208 | MGnify/ENA primary metagenome ERZ780208 (study PRJEB29588, sample SAMEA2159202) | human gut metagenome | biome: human gut; feature: human-associated habitat; material: faeces | place: Denmark | collected 2008/2010 ...
ACACAGAGACACGGAGACACAGAGGACAATATAGCTCTGTGTCTCCGTGTCTCTGTGTTCAAAGTATAAACTGATTGTTGCAACATACTTAGTAGTTCTTTATATATAATAATGTGTAGCCTTGCCGCTGTCGCGTGTCCTTACAGCGGCATGCTTGATGTTTGTTTTCTGCAAATATAACATATTTTCGCCGAAACGGCAAATCTTCGATATAAAAGAAGCGTTTCCGTCTTTCAAATTCTCTGTTCCGTGTTGTTAAGCCGCAGCATGCGTTCGGGAACGTGTGTCACGATGGCGTCGGTTATGGTGTCCAGCACAGCCTTCCGTATGAACTTCCCGGTCGTCAGCATGACCACCTCGCGCACGGGGATGGGCAGCCCGAAAGGCCGTGCCAGCTCTTTCTGCTGCGGTGACAGCTGTTCAAGAGCCAGTTCTGGAATGAACGTGATGCCGTTGCCGCTTTCCACCATACGCATGAAAGTCTCGATGCTTCCCAGCAGATAGTTGGATTTGCTTTTGTCGGCCGCTTTCAGCTGGCAGAATTTCACGAGTTGGTCCCTGAAGCAGTGGCCTTCGTCCAACAGCCAGAGCGATTCGTTCCTTATGTCGGAGACCACGATGTGGCGGTTGGAGAACAGAGGGGATTCGCGCGAGACGTATGCTACAAACTGTTCGTAGTAGAGCCTCGTCTGATTGAAACCGTCCAGTCCGCTGACGCTGACCGCCACGGCGGCGTCGATTTCCCCGCGCGTTAGTGCTTCCTTTATGTCTCCGGTCTTCATTTCCGTTACGTGGAGGTTGAGTTCGGGAAACTTCCTGCCCAGCCACGGCATAACCCTCGGCAGCAGATAGGGAGCTATGGTCGGCAGAATTCCCAGCCGGAATGTGCCGCGGAGCGAGTGCTGCTGCTCCGCGATGATGTCCCTAATCCTGCGTTCACAGTCCAGCATGGCCTGGGCCTCTTCAATCACGAGCTGGCCGGTGGGAGTCGGTTCCACCAGCTGCGATGAGCGTTCAAACAGGGTCACGCCCAGTTCCTCTTCGAGTTTGCGTATCATGGCGCTGAGCGTAGGCTGCGTCACGCCGCATTCCTTGGCGGCCCGCGCGAAATGGCGCAGCCGGCTGACCGCCGTTATGTATTGCATCTGTTGCAGTGTCATATCCGTTTCGTTTTTTGCAAAGATAGTGCAAACGGGCGCAATGTGAACTTGTTCACAAATTATTCGCGGGTTCATAAACACGTGCCGAGTGCAGCTTATCTTATGCAAAGATAGTCAAAATATCCGTCGGCGATGCCTCCGATAGATATTTTCTATTCTTTGAGTGAATTATTCTATCGGATTTTTATCGTCCGTGTCGGTTCTTACGCTTATCTTTGCATCATGAAGAGTGGTCCGCCGCAACGGTGCTACGATGTAGTCCTTGCATGGTGACCGCTGTCATGAACGACAGAACAACAACATTAATATACATAGAATTATGAAGACATTGAAAGGAACAAAGACAGAGAAGAACCTGATGGAGGCTTTCGCCGGAGAATCTCAGGCCCGTAACAAGTATTCTTATTTCGCCTCAAAGGCAAAGAAGGAAGGCTATCAGCAGATTGCAGCTCTCTTTGAAGAGACTGCCGCCAACGAGAAGGAGCACGCCAAACTGTGGTTCAAGTATCTTGAAGGTGGGGCAATTCAGGACACGATGACCAATCTGAAGGCTGCCGCAGAGGGTGAGAACTATGAGTGGACCGACATGTACGACCGCATGGCGCGTGAGGCAGAGGAAGAGGGCTTCACCGAAATAGCAGCGAGGATGCGCGGCGTGGCCGCTATCGAGAAGGCACACGAGGAGCGTTATCGCCGTCTGCTGGCCAACATCGAGAACGGTCTCGTCTTCTCACGCGACGGTGACACCGTATGGCAGTGCCGCAACTGCGGCCATATCGTCATCGGCAAGAAAGCTCCCGAGGTATGTCCTGTATGCGACCACGCACAGAGCTACTTCGAGATCAAGGCCGAAAACTATTGATGAACCGCTCTTTCCTCGGTCTGATACCCTGCAACATGACACGGTTGCAGGGTATTTTTTATTGCCCATCCCAATCTCCGTAGCGTGATTGTAGCCAGAAGCCTTATCTGTTTCGCGTTTTTTTGTACTTTTGCACTCCGGTTGTTTCAGGATACTTCGTGTTTTAGAAGAAGATTTATCGTGCTTTATGAGAAAAGGTATAAAGAAAAGTATTATGAAAGAAAAGATTGTTTCGTTCTGCTGGCAGCATCTTCTGTTGCTGTTTTCCCTGTTTGCCATGACCGTCGGCGTGGCCGTATGCGTGCGTTCGCAGTTGGGGTCGAGCGTAATCAGTGTCCTGCCGTACGTGTTTGAGACTGCCGGAAGTCAGGGGCTTGTTCCGGAGCTAACCATCGGCCAGTACGTTATGTCTACGGACTGGCCCGGTTCATCTATGGCAGCCATTGATGTCCGTGAATCTTTATGGTAACTAAGGATAATGCAGCTGGCCGACGTCAGACAGGAGTAGGTCCCTTGCACTCTACGTCGGATTTGCAATCACGGCGGGAATAAAAAAACGCGGGGCCACAGAGAGTTTCGAAAGATGGAAACTCTCTGTGGCCCCGCGTTTATGGGGTTTGGGTGAATATGATAAGATGGCTTATTTCGCAGACTCAAACTCTTTGAGGAAGCGGGTGTCGTTCTCGGAGAACATGCGCAGGTCGCTCACCTGATATTTCAGGTTCGTGATACGCTCGACGCCCATACCGAATGCGTAGCCGCTGTAGACCTTGCTGTCGATGCCGCACTGCTCCAGCACGTTCGGGTCGACCATTCCGCAACCGAGTATTTCGACCCATCCCGTGTGCTTGCAGAAGCCGCATCCCTTGCCTCCGCAGATGTGGCAGGAGATGTCCATCTCGGCGCTCGGCTCCGTGAAAGGGAAGTAGCTGGGGCGCAGACGTATCTTCGTGTCCGTTCCGAACATCTCGCGGGCAAACGAGAGGAGCACCTGCTTCAGGTCGGTGAACGAGACATTCTTGTCGATGTAGAGTCCTTCAACCTGATGGAAGAAGCAGTGGGCGCGGGCCGTGATGGCCTCGTTGCGGTAGACGCGGCCGGGGCAGATGATGCGGATGGGCGGCTGCGAGGTCTCCATGACGCGTGCCTGAACCGAGCTCGTGTGGCTGCGGAGCACCATGTTCTTCGTGACGTCGTCGGCGTTCTGCTCGACGAAGAAGGTGTCCTGCATGTCGCGGGCGGGGTGGTCGGCGGCGAAGTTCATCTTCGTGAACACGTGGAGGTCGTCCTCAACCTCCGGGCCGTCGGCCAGAACGAAGCCCATGCGCGAGAAGATGTCGATGATCTCGTTGGTCACGATGGTCAGCGGGTGGCGCGTTCCGAGCCGTATGGGGTAGGGCGTGCGGGTCAGGTCCATGCCGTCGGCTTCGCTGTCAGCCGTCTCAAACTGTTCCTTCAGGGCGCTGATGCGCTCCTGAGCCATCTGTTTCAGCTCGTTTATCTTCATGCCGACCTCCTTCTTCTGGTCTGCCGGCACGTTGCGGAAGTCTGCCATGAGGGCCGTTATCTCGCCCTTCTTGCTCAGATATTTCAGTCTCAGAGCCTCAATTTCCTCAGCGTTTTGTGCGCTGAGATTTTTCACTTCTTCGAGAAGCTGTGCTATTTTGTCAAGTATCATCCTGCTGTGATTAATTAAATTCGCTGCAAAGTTAATATTTTTGTACTTAAAATAGAGCATAAATCAAAATAAAGTTGTACTTTTGCGCAAATTTGAGAGGCGGATACCATCCGATGACACTAAAATGAACAGGTTTTTAACAGCGATTTTCGCATCTGTCCTGCTTATGTTCTCATGTAAGGGCAGCAGGATGGCGAGCGATGACGGCGAAGCGCCGCTCGACTCGGTGGATAACGTTGAGGCTGCAGCCGCAGACACTATGGAACTGTTGATTGAAGAGACGCCGATGCCGAAAGCGGCCGACGAGCTCTTCGACGATTTCTTATTCAATTTTGCAGCCAACCGGAAGCTGCAAGCCGAACGTATTGTTTTTCCCCTTCCGGTGGTCAACGGTGATAAGACGGAGCACATAAAGAAAGAGGACTGGAAGACGGAACACTTCTTCATGCGTCAGGGCTACTACACGCTTATCTTCGATAGCCGGCGCCAGATGGACCTCGGCAAGGATACGGCTGTCAGCCACGTCGTGGTGGAGAAAATCCATCTGGACATCAAGACGGTCAAGCAGTATGTCTTCGACCGCGTCAACGGACTGTGGATGATGCGCTCCATCAACATCACACCTATATATAAGAATGAGAACGCCTCGTTCCTCAAGTTCTACCAGCATTTCGCCACCGACTCCGCCTTCCAGATCGAGAGTCTCGACGAGACCGTCCAGTTTGTCGGTCCCGACCCCGACGACGACTTTGAGCAGATGGAGGGCGTCATCACTCCGGACACATGGCCGGCTTTCGCGCCGGAGATGCCGGACCGGATGATATATAACATCAACTACGGAGAGAATCCGGGCAAGAGCAACACCAAGATTTTCGTTATACGTGGAATATCCAACGGTCTGGAGATGGAGATGACTTTCCGTCGCAAGGGCGGCCGCTGGATGCTCACAAGACTGACCACCTGACCCGTGTCGGGTGGTTTTTTGATATATATAAGGTCCTTTGATAAGTATGCTGCAACAATTAGTTTATACTTTGAACACGGAGACACAGAGGACAATATTACTCTGTGTCTCCGTGTCTCTGTGTTCAAAATAAAGATATACCAAACAGCCGATAGCCGCATGAAAGATTTTCAGAACTATGACCTCAGCCGTCACAACACGTTTGGCATCAACGCCCGTTGCCGCCGTTTCATAGAGTTTTCTTCCGTCAGCGAGCTGCAGGACGTCGCCCGGTCGCTGGCAGAGGCCGACCGCCCGCTGCTCATTCTTGGCGGCGGAAGCAATCTACTGCTCACGGGCGATTACGCCGGAACGGTTCTCCATTCGGCCATCCGTGGTGTCGAACCAACAGTGACGGACGACGGTGTGCTGCTGCGCGTGGGCAGTGGAGAGGTGTGGGACGAACTTGTCGGGCTGTGCGTGGCCCGCGGGTGGCATGGCGCCGAAAACCTCTCGCTCATTCCCGGTGAGGTGGGGGCGAGCGCCGTCCAGAACATAGGGGCCTACGGAGTGGAGGTGAAAGACCTTATATATAAGGTGGAGGCCGTCGACCTGACCACCGGCGGGACCGTATCGTTCTGCTGCGACGACTGTCAGTATGCCTACCGTCAGAGCCGCTTCAAGCGCGATTGGGCCGGAAGATACGTGATTACGTATGTCACCTATCGCCTGAGTCGTGTCTTCCGTCCCTATCTCGACTACGGAAACATCCGCGCGGAGTTGGAGCGCCAGGGCTTCACCACTCCCACGGCGGCTGAGCTGCGACAGGTGATAACGGACATACGGCGCGCTAAGCTGCCCGATCCGGAGGTGGAGGGCAACGCCGGCAGCTTCTTCATGAACCCTGTCGTGACGCGCGACGTCTACGAAAGACTGGCCGCGGAGTATGACGGCATGCCCCATTATACCGTCGACGACGCCCACGAGAAGATTCCGGCGGGCTGGATGATAGAGCAGTGCGGATGGAAAGGACGGTCGCTCGGACGCGCCGGCGTCCACTCGCGTCAGGCGCTCGTGCTCGTCAACCGCGGCGGAGCGACGGGACGGGAGATAGTGGCGCTGTGTGAGGCCGTGCGCGGCGACGTGAAGGCGAAGTTTGGAATAGACATAACACCTGAGGTCAACATCGTATGAAGATAACCCTGCTTGGAACCGGAACGAGTAGCGGCGTTCCCACGTTGGGTTGTTGCTGTGACGTCTGTACGAGTCCTGACGCCCGCGACAAGCGCACGCGCTGTTCCGCGATGGTCGAGACGGCGTCGACACGTCTGCTCATCGACTGCGGCCCTGACTTCCGCCAGCAGATGATGGGGCGCGAGTTCAGGCGCATCGACGGCATCCTTGTGACCCATGCCCACTACGACCACGTCGGCGGAATTGACGACGTGCGGCCTTACTGCAAGTTCGGTGACGTTGACATCTACGCTGACGCCTGTGCCTCGGCGTCATTGCGTCAGGCTCTTCCTTATTGTTTCGCGGCAGAGAAATATCCCAATATCCCCAATATCTGCCTTACGACCATCGCTCCCCATGTGCCGTTGCACATCGGTGATATTGACGTTATGCCGATAGAAATCATGCACGGCCGGCTGCCGATATTGGGCTACCGCTTCGGCCGCTTCGCCTACATAACCGACATGAAGTCCATTGGCGACGCCGAACTGACGTATCTCACTGGCACGGAAGTCCTCGTCGTCAACGCCCTGCGTTTCGTGAAGGAGCACCATTCCCACCAGCTTGTCGGCGATGCCGTGGATTTTGCGCGTAGGGTAGGGGCGCGCCGCACGCTGCTGATTCATTCCAGCCACCATATCGGACGGCATGAGGAGGTCAACCGCCAGCTACCCGAGGGCGTGGAGATGGCCTACGACGGGCAGGTGCTGGAGGTGTGAGGCGGGCGTTCTGGCTCTTTGGGGTTAAGACGGTAGTAAGAAAGTGAGCCTTTTTACGTGGGACACTCTGAAAGGGTGGGTATTCGATATTGAATTTAAATAAATGCCAATTACGTGTGCGCCCGAAGATTATGTGTGCGAAGGTGTCGCAGAACCACACTCGCACCTGTAAATAGATGTTTTTGGTGATTTTGAACACCCTACATTTCAATTCTGGGAATTGTCACGGTATGGTCTTGTAAATATTACTCGGCGAAAACCCATGACAAATGAAAATTCCGTTCTGGAACCGTCCAGAGGCTCTGAAAACGCTGCGGAACGGTGGACGTCCTGCCGTAAGGGTCTCCCGAGGTTGCGGCGGGGCCCTTACGGCAATGCAACGGCGGCCCCGTTGGGAGATGGGAGCGGCCCCGTTGCAGACCCGGGAGGCCCTTACGGCAGGAAAAAAGGCGGTTTTTGGGGCCGGAAAAGCGGTTTTTAGGCCGTTTTAGATTGCACAGATTTTGTTTTCGTCGGATAACTTTCTTGTTATCAGTTGTTTGGATTTGCACACGAAATACTGAGGAATTTGCGGCCGTCGGGAAAATATTTCTCAAAGTGGGGCGTATTTTTGTCGTTTTGAGGGCATTTTTGAGGTATTTTGTCGGTTGTTTTCGGGGGAGATTGAGGGATGGGGAGAACCGAAAGTAGGGACGTGCCTTTGGCACGTTGACGCAATCTGTTGATATTCAATAAACGTCGCAAAGCGATATCCATACAATCGGGGTGGTGTATATGATTTGCAGCATCCTCCATACAGTGATGACGATACGTTGCATCAGATATGTTTCAGACGGGCAAAAACAAGATTATGCCCCTACGGAATCTGAGGAGGCGGAATCGGAAAAGGGAGGGTTTCGTGGATAGAAGGATTGCTGAATCTGCGGTGCAGCGTTTAGTTAAATTTATGCTTTATGCTTCCGGATTTGTTACATAAAGGGCGATTTTGGTTAAATAATGTTGTAAAAGTGAAGTTTTGGGGTGAATTTTATTGCATATTAAAATAATATTCTTAATTTTGCAGTGTGTTTTTCATAGTATTAGATTTAAGGTTAACAAAGATTGGAGTACAGCGGTACTCCTTTTTTTATGTCTTTATGTGACGTGTCGCCATGTCTTATTGGAGTGTCGTTATGTTTTAGAAGGCGTGTCACCGTGCTTTAGACGCCATATCACAATGTCTTGAATGGCATACCGCCGGTTCATCGTTTCTTTCTTCCGAATAGATGGCCGTATTGTTTGACGAGCTTTCTGGCGAGCATGAAGGCGTCGAAGGCTGTTATGCTCTTGCTTACAATGCTTGTTATCATCTCTCCGCGCGTGCTGGCTTTCTTCTCCGTGAAGAGGTCTTCCCATAGTCCGGCTACGACTTCACCTTTCCGTTGTATCTCGGTCCGGAGTTCCTCCTTGCGTATTTCAAGCTCTTCGAGGGTGTTGATTGTGTGTCTGTCGGTTTTCATAAATGCCTTGTTGTTTTTCATCATGGGTCTATCCTAAAAGAGTCTTTGTCATGAACCGGACGAGCGGACGCTCTATCCACTTCTTGCGGAAAGCGAAGATGACGCATAGTAAGACGAGGAAGAATGCGGCCACGAGGGCAAAGGCGCTGGCCGTGCCGGTGTGAGGCGCCATCCAGTAGACTGTGGCGAAAGAAAGATAGAAGAGAACGGCAATCATCAGGATGAAGAAGATGATGGCCAGAGTGAGTGCCGTCACGAGGCGTACCAGTTTGTCGATTACATCGAACTTCAGGTATTCTTTCTGAAGTCCGATGTAATCCTTGAGCACAGTTACGAGCTGTGCCAGTGATTCTACGTTTTTGTCGCTTGATAACATAAGCTCTCAACTGTGGCCGGCGTGGCTTTGTCACGCCGGGAGTGTGGGTCAAATGGCGGGTGTCGCCTCTTCGATGTCGTCAACGAGGTCGCCGACTTCCTTGCGTGACAGCTTGATGTTGTGCTTCTTGAGGAAGTCATCAACAGCGTCGGTGATTTTCTCGCGTGTGTCCTTGCCTTTTTCAGGAGCCAACAGAAGTCCTACAACTGTTCCGGCGAGTGCTCCGCCGAGGAATGCTCCGATGTAACCTAAACTTTTCATAAGCATTTGAATTTTTAATGGTGAAACAATTGTTTTGGTTCGCAAATGTACGAAACTTATTCTGAAAGGTGCTCAACGGGACTCTTGTTTTTTGTTAAAACGTCGGTATTTTCCTCATTTAACAAACTTTATGCACGATGATGTGCGGGGTTTGGATGATATTTTGTAACTTCGCACAAATATTTTTTTGAAAAGAAGTAATCTAAGTTTAATTATTAAATAAGGTATTTAAAGATGAAGAAATACATGGTGTTATGTGCGGGACTGTGTGCAGCCGTTGCTTTTACGAGCTGTAAGTCGAGTGAGAGTGCTTATAAGAAAGCCTACGAGAAGGCAAAGGCTCAGGAGACGGCCCAGCAGACGGCAGAGCCTATACAGCAGGAGACCAACGTGGTTACTCCTATTGTGGAGAAGCCCGTTACGGAGACCCAGGTTCTCGACAATACGGACAATGTTCAGGTCCGTCAGGAGAATGTCTCTCTTGTCAATGGCTCAGGCCTCAAGGCATACAGTGTCGTTGTCGGCTCATTCTCGTTGATAGCCAACGCAGAGGGACTCCAGCAGACTTTGCGTAACGGCGGTTATGACGCTCAGGTCGTGAAGAACGAGGAACGCAATATGTATCGCGTTGTGGCTGCAACATTTGACAGCAAGGCAGACGCTGCCGCCAGCCGCAATGAATTCCGCACGAAATATCCTGATGCCTGGCTGCTCTTCAGCGGCCGTTGATAGGGGACGATATATTCACTGAAGCGTGGCCCGGATACTTTCGATTGACTACGGCAAGAAACGCACAGGACTTGCAGTCACCGACCCTCTCCAGATTATCGCGGGAGGGTTGGCGACTGTTCCTACGTCCGGACTGATGGCGTTCTTGAAGGACTATGTCGCCCGTGAGGAGGTTGAGCGCATCGTTATCGGTGAACCGCGTCAGCCCGACGGACGGCCGAGCGAGAATCTGGAGCGTGTGAGGCAGTTCGTGGCCCGGTGTCGCAAGGAGATGCCGCAGGTGCCGGTGGACTATTATGACGAGCGTTTCACGTCGGTTCTGGCCCATAAGGCCATGATCGACGGCGGACTGGGCCGGAAGGCGCGGCAGAACAAGGAGTTGGTGGACGAAATCAGCGCCACCATCATTCTGCAGGACTATATGCGGGCTAATCCGCGTCGGTTTTAACCGGCTGCCGCTGCCGTATGCTCCTGAATACATTATGAATAAGAGAGTTTAACCGTTAAAATCCATTCCGCATGTGTCAGACGCGGGACGGCACGCGACGTCGATGAGACTGTGCCGGCCGATGTGTCTGCCAAGGACCGGGGTGGAATTGTTTCATACAATGATATTACCTATTTATATATACGGCCAGCCTGTTTTGCGTAAGGTGGCTGAGGATATTCCCACGGACTATCCTAATCTGAACGAGTTGATACGTGACATGTTTGAAACGCTGACAGAGTCGGAGGGTGTCGGACTTGCTGCTCCGCAGATCGGCAAGGCCATTCGTGTTGTGGTGATTGACCTCGACGTTCTGTCGGACGATCTGCCGGAATACAAGGACTTCCGCCGTGCATACATCAACCCCCATATCGTGGAATATGACGACACGGAGACGGAGGCGATGGAGGAGGGCTGTCTCAGTCTGCCGGCCATACATGAGAAGGTGACGCGTCCGACGCGCATCCGTGTGAGCTATCTCGACGCCGACCTCCAGCCCCATGACGAATGGGTGGACGGCTATCTGGCCCGCGTGATGCAGCATGAGTTCGACCATCTGGACGGCAAGGTGTTCGTCGACCGCATTTCCCCGCTGCGCAAACAGCTCATCAAGAACAAACTGCGCGCACTGCTGCAAGGCCGCTACCGCTGCGGATATAAGACCAAGGCGGCGGTGAGGAAGTAGGGAAATTAAGGTCTTTTAGTGCATGATTTAGTGCAGAGGTCTCTTAGTGCAGAGGTATGAGTGCAGAGTGACGAGGTATGATTACCTTTAAGTGTTGCTTTGAACGCAAAATAATGAATACGGATTACTTTTTTATATTGAATATAAACCGCCATTCATAATTTATCCCTGAAAAGTAATCATACCTCTTCACTCATCACTCTGACCTCTAACCTGAGCACCACTCTGACCTCTAAACTTTATAATTATGCGTAAAAGGATTGTTGTCTTCATATCATTATTCATGCCGCTTGTCGCAATGGCGCAGTTCAATACCGACAGACTGGTGACGATAGGGCGCAGTGCGCTCTATTTTGAAGACTATGTCCTTTCCATTCAGTATTTCAATCAGGCTATCAACGCAAAGCCGTATCTGTATGAACCGTGGTTCTACAGGGCCGTGGCGAAATATTATCTCGATGATTTCTCCGGAGCGGAGAGCGATTGTTCGGAGGCCATAGAGCGCAACCCCTACGTCGTCGGGCTCTATGAACTGCGCGGTCTGTCGCGCATCAGGCAGGAGAAATATGACGGTGCCATCGAGGACTACGTGCGGGCGTTGAAGTATGATCCCGAGAACCGTATGCTGTGGCATAACCGTGTGCTTTGCCGCATACAGAAGAAAGACTATGACGCGGCTTTGGCCGACATCGACACCGTGCTCACCCGATGGAGCACATACGCCCGCGGATATGCCATGAGGGCAGAGGTCTATATGCAGCAGAAAGACACCGTGAAGGCCATTGAGGCTTTGGACAAGAGCCTGGAGCTGGACCCGTATGACGGCGGGGCATGGTCGGCGCGGGCCGTGATGAGCCTTTCGGCGGCCAAGTGGCAGGAGGCGGAGGAATATTTGGACAAGGCTATTCACCTCGTGCCGAAGCAGTCGGGCAATTATATCAACCGCGCTTTGGCACGTGTCAACCGGAACAACCTGCGTGGAGCCATGGCCGATTATGACACGGCGCTGGATCTGGACCCGAACAACTTCCTCGGACATTACAACCGCGGTCTGCTCCGTGCTCAGGTGGGCGACGACAACCGCGCCATAACGGACTTTGATTTCGTTCTCGACCTTGAACCGGACAACATGATGGCTCTCTTCAACCGTGCGCTGCTGCTTGACAAGACGGGCGACTTGCGCGGGGCCATACGCGACTATACGAAGGTGATAAAGGAGTTCCCGAACTTCTGGACCGGACTTCAGTATCGTGCGGCCTGTTACCGCCGCCTCGGAATGGTGAAACAGGCGGAGGCCGACGAGTTCCGTGTCTACAAGGCGCAGCTGTACAAGCATCTTTACGGAACGCAGCCGCGTCTCAACAAGGAGCAGCTGCGCAAGCGGAGTGACATCGACCCTGATAAATACAACCAGCTCGTGGTGGCTGACGAACAGGACGTGGAGCACGAATATGAAAGCGAATACCGTGGACGTGTGCAGAACCACAAGGTGGACATGGCGTTCATGCCGATGTTTGAACTGTCGTACGAGCAGCACCGCACGGAAGTGAAGCCGTATATGGCCTACGACAGGCAGGTGGACGCTTACAATCAGAAGATGCCTGCGGCGGACCATATATATATAAACTGCAATCCGACGGTGCTCGACGAAAAGAAGTCAACCTTCTATTTCTCGTACATCGACAGCCTTTCTACGGTGCTCTCACGTGTCGGCGGTACCGGCGTCGAGGTCGTACGGCCGTTGATAAACAGGGCCGTGGCATATTCGGTGACGCAGAATTTCGACAGCGCGATAGAGGATCTGACGGCATGTCTGCGTGCCGACAGTACGATGGCGATGGCTTATTGGCAGCGCGCCGTATGTCAGTGGAAGCAGAACGAGTTCAACGCTTCTCAGGGCGACGACGTAACGCTGAAGTCGGCCAACGTCATTGATGACCTCACACAGGCCATACGCTTCAACAGCCAGTGTGCTTATCTGTATTATAACCGTGGCAATGTCTACGCTTCGCGCAAGGACTATGCCCGTGCTATAGACGAATATACCCGCGCCTTGGATATTGACCACAATCTGGCCGAAGCCTATTACAACCGTGGTTTGGCCCGTCTGCTGAGCGACAAGACCGATGAAGGAATCAGCGACCTCAGCAAAGCCGGTGAACTGGGGCTGTACATGGCATACAGTGTGATAAAGAAATACAGGAAGTGACACGGCGGGGTGGGGCATGGAAGGCATGCCCGCCGCGACATTTGAACGCGGAAGACAGGGCCGTGGCAGAGCATAACGATAACAGTGAAAATACCGACGGTGACAATGAATAACGGAACAGGAATGAAAAACGAATCTCCGCTGCGGCTGGCCATAGTGGTGCCGTGCTATAAGGAGGAAAAGGTGCTCACGGAAACGACGCGCCGTCTGACGGACGTCATTACGTCGTTGGCGGAAGAGGGGCGTATTTCGGCGGACAGCTATATCCTTTATGTCAATGACGGAAGCAGCGACGGGACGTGGCCGCTCATAGAGAGCCTTCATGAAACCAACGGTTTTGTCTGCGGAGTGAACCTCGCCGGCAATGTCGGCCATCAGAATGCGCTTGTCGCCGGATTGACCGTGGCCGTCGGACGGTGTGATGTTGCTGTTACGATAGATGCCGACCTGCAGGACGATGTCAATGCCATCCGCGGGATGTTGCAGCGCTATGAAGACGGTTGTGACATCGTTTATGGAGTGCGTGCCGGCCGTAAGAGCGACACGTGGTTCAAGCGTTTCTCTGCCCAGACGTTCTACCGGCTCATGGCAGCAATGGGAGTGAAGTCCGTCTATAACCATGCCGACTACCGTTTGATGAGCCGCCGCGCCGTGAAACATCTTCTCCGGTTCTCCGAACGCAATATATTCCTGCGCGGCATCGTTCCCCTTGTCGGCTACCGCACAGCCAGTGTGTATTATGACCGCACCGAACGTTTTGCCGGAGAAAGCAAGTATCCGCTGAAGAAGATGCTGGCCTTTGCCTTCGACGGTATCACCAGTTTCTCTTCATATCCCGTCCATCTTGTCCTTTATCTCGGCATAATGTTCATATTCATAGCCTTCTGCATACTCGTGTGGATTCTCTATACCTACGTTTCCGGCCATGCCGTACAGGGCTGGTCATCGCTGATGCTGTCGCTGTGGTTCTGTTCCGGCTGTATTCTCATCGGTCTTGGAATAGTTGGGGAGTATGTCGGCAAGATATATATAGAGGTGAAGGGCCGTCCGCGGTTCAACATTGAGCGTGTGCTGATGCACGGAGGACAGGCTGACGATGATTCCGAGGACGAATCAATAGTGAGCGGCAAGGATGAAAATACAGGTTTCTGATATTTTCAAAAAGGTTTCTGATGTTTCAAAAAAAGGCTTTTGATTATGAAAAGACATGTGTCAGGAATGAGAATATTGATTCTCGCGATGTTGCTGTTCGGCGGCAGTTCCGTGGCTGAGGCCCAACTGTCCACCGCCAGAAAACTTGTCTCGATGGCCATACCCAATTCTGGATTGGAGGAAATACATGGAGAAGTGGTTGAGTTATGTAAGGTTGTTAGGAGTGATGTTGAAGCTCTTAACATCATGTCGAAGGGCTTCCCGCTGTTGGAGGACAGTGTCGGGGTGTTGACAAAGCGTGCCGCCGCCTGTGGAATAACGCTTGATGTACAGCTCGGAACGATGCCATCGCTGCCGGATACGGCCGTTGTCAAAACGCAGTTCAGTGAGGAAGAATATCAGAAACTAAGCAAAATCAAGAAGACGTCCTATCTCTTCAAGACCCACAAGGCGCTGCGGGCCGAGCATGATGGCTATGCTGTGATGATTGACAGAGCTGACGTCAAACTGAAGGAGATATTCGGTTTTCTTGATGAGACAAGCGGAAATATAAGACAGCGGGAGCTTCGCACAGGCCGCACCAATCCCGCCGTCGAATGGATGGATGCTGCCGGCAGACAGGCCATTGAGCTTCTGCGTAACAATGCTGATGAGAGGAAAGGACGTCAATAATGTCCCGCTGAATCATTATAATCCTTGTTTTTGTGCATGTTATGGCAAAAAAGCCCTTACGACATGCCCGTGTTTTGATAAAAATACATACCTTTGCATGAGATAAGCCGCATCCGGTGATTTGAAAGGAGACTTCCATCGCATCGGGTTGCATTATCCCTAATCGTCGGATAAAGCCGAAGTATATAAATCGATTAAAACCGAAACAAATATCGGCCAAACCGAAATAAGCATCGATTAAAACCAAAACATATATTGTAGATATGATTAACATTAAATTTCCTGACGGTTCTGTTCGCTCGTATGAGCAGGGCGTAACAGGATTGCAGATTGCCGAAAGCATATCACCGGCTTTGGCCCGCGACGTATTGGCCTGCGGAGTGAATGGTGAGACAGTAGAACTTAATCGTCCGATAAACGAGGACTCAACAATCGCGCTTTACAAGTGGGATGATGACGAGGGCCGCCATGCTTTTTGGCACACCTCCGCTCACCTGCTGGCAGAGGCGTTGCAGGAGCTTTATCCCGGCATACAGTTCGGATTCGGCCCCGCCATTGAGAACGGATTCTTCTACGATGTGCTGCTTAAGGATGGCGAGTCAATCAAGGAGTCAGACTTCCCCAAGATTGAAGCCAAGATGAAAGAGCTTGCCGGAAAGAAAGAACCTGTCGTTCGCAAGGAAGTGGCCAAGACCGACGCCCTTGCCGAATTCGGTGCTGCCGGACAGACATACAAGTGCGAGCACATCGATCAGGACCTTGAGGACGGCACAATAACGACCTATACACAGGGCGCTTTCACCGACCTTTGCCGTGGCCCGCATCTTCTGAACACGGGCGCAATCAAGGCAGTCAAGCTGACAAGCGTGGCCGGAGCGTTTTGGCGCGGCGACGCAACACGTGAGCAGATGCAGCGTCTCTACGGCATTTCGTTCCCCAAGAAGAAGATGCTTGATGAATATCTTGTCATGATAGAGGAGGCCAAGAAGCGCGACCACCGCAAGATTGGCAAGGAGATGGAGCTCTTCATGTTCTCCGAGCGTGTCGGCAAGGGACTGCCCATCTGGCTGCCGAAGGGCACCGAGTTGCGCCTGCGCCTGCAGGACATGCTGCGCAAGATACAGAAGCGCTACGGCTATCAGGAGGTGATAACGCCGCACATCGGTTCCAAGAACCTCTACGTAACGAGCGGCCACTATGCCCACTACGGCAAAGACTCGTTCCAGCCGATACACACTCCCGAGGAAGACGAGGAGTATATGCTCAAACCGATGAACTGCCCGCACCACTGCGAGGTGTTCGCATGGAAGCCGCGCTCATATAAAGACCTGCCTCTGCGCATAGCAGAGTTCGGCACTGTCTACCGTTACGAGCAGAGCGGCGAACTTCACGGCCTCACCCGCGTGCGCTCGTTCACGCAGGACGACGCCCACATCTTCTGCCGTCCCGACCAGGTTAAGAGCGAGTTCCTGCGCGTGATGGACATCATACAGACCGTGTTCTCAACGTTCAACTTCTCTGACGATAACGTCGAAGTGCAGATTTCGCTGCGCGACCCCGAAGATCACGAGAAGTACATCGGCAGCGACGAGGTTTGGGCATCGGCCGAACAGGCCATCATCGAGGCATGCAAGGAGAAGGGACTGAAGGCAAAGGTAGAGTACGGCGAGGCAGCTTTCTATGGTCCGAAACTCGACTTCATGGTGAAAGACGCCATCGGCCGCCGCTGGCAGCTGGGTACTATTCAGGTAGACTACAACCTGCCGCAGCGCTTCAAGCTCGAATATACCGACGAGGACAACCAGAAGAAGACACCGGTGATGATCCACCGTGCGCCGTTCGGCTCAATGGAGCGTTTCTGCGCCGTGCTCATTGAGCACACCGCAGGTCACTTCCCGCTCTGGCTCACCCCCGATCAGGTTGCCATCCTGCCCATCTCGGAGAAGTATAACGACTATGCCTCCCGCGTGGCAGACGAGCTTGACCGTGCCGGAGTGCGTGCCACGGTTGACAAGCGCAACGAGAAAATCGGCCGCAAGGTGCGTGACAACGAGCTCAAGCGAATCCCCTACATGGTCATTGTCGGCGAGAAAGAACAGGCCGACGGCACTGTCAGCGTGCGCAAGCAGGGCTCAGAGGAGCGCGGCGTGATGACTATCGCTGAGTTTGCAGACAAGATTAACGGTGAGGTTGCCGAGCAGCTGAAGGCTACGGACATCCGTCCGGAGTAATATCGGAACTCATTCATTGATAAAAATAAAGCGGAGAAGCCGGTCCTTAAGACTTGCTTCTCCGCTTTATTTATATGTCTTCATAATCAAAATAACATGTCTTCATAATCGAGATTACATGTTTTCGTAGTCAAAATCGCATGCTCCGTTGCCATCGTACCGGTCTCCGCTTTTGTCTTCAGTCAACGAACGGCATCTTTACGGAGAACTCGTGTTCACTCTTCACGACGTTTATTTTCTTTCCGTAGAGCGTATATTGCCGCCTCAGATTGTCGAGTCCCGTCCCGCTTGTCCCCACGTTTTTGCGCATTTGCAGATTGTTGGTGACAGTAATGCCGTCATCACCGGCATGGATTGTGATTCTCAGCGGCGATTTCGTCGTGTTTATGTTGTGCTTCAAGGCATTCTCCACGAGCATCTGTATGCTTGCCGGTATCACGGTGCGCTGCAAATACGTCGTATAGTCACCGGTTTCTATGGCGAGCGTGTCGCCGAAGCGTATCGTTTCCAGATAGATGTATGAATGGACAAACTGCATCTCCTCTTCGAGCGTTACCGTCGGCCGGCCTTGGGTCATGAGCAGATAGCGGTAGACGGACGACAGTTTCTTGGCGAACATATTTGTCTTGTCAGCGTCCTGATATGCGAGCGACGCCAAAATGTTGAGGCTGTTGAAGAGAAAGTGCGGACTGATACGGTTTTTCAGGGCCTCCAGCTGATAGATAGCTCTTTCCTTTTCCATCTCTCCCAACCTTTTCTCCGTGTCGGCCTGTTGCCTGTGATATATGTATATCTCAATCTGCGAGACGATAATCCAGTTTATCGGAATGATTGTTATGGAGTTTTTGAGAACCTCGTCAATCGTCTTGTTGCCATACATTATTATATAGTTGATTAAGGCGGTAGAAACGATGCTCAGTATAGTCGTCACGGTGAGGTCGACGGCAATCCTCGCCGCATTGCTTCCTCCGGCTTTCCGTCGGTTGATGACGTTGATGGTCCATAGGTCCATAAACCCGAGCAGAATACAGAACGGGAGGTTCAGGGCAAACCTGTTTATGAGTATTTCCGTTGTCAGAAAGTTGCTGATAATGCCGTAGGAGAGGAGTATGACGAGCAGCGAAAGACTGATCATACTCAGAAACAGCAGCCCGCCGGAAATCCCGTTGAGCGGTGCCAGCCATGCCGGCAAGCCGGAGTTGTGTTTTTGTTTTTCAGAAATCATATTCAGTAGCGTCGGTCTTCATCTTTCGTTCACGTCCTCCCCGTCCATCCACCTCAGGAAACCGGCCGCCCGGCTCCGGCTCACAATCACCTCGTGGGGACACTCCGGACAGAGATGGAGTTTCATCCGTCCGCCGAAATGGCGCGTGCTTTTCCTTATGGCCATGATGTTGGCGATGCAGTTACGCGACACGCGGAAGAACATCCGGCCGTCGACCATCGTCTCGATGCGGTCCAGCGTGTGGTCTGTGATGTACCGCCGTCCGTTGAAGAGATGCAGCCACGTATATTTATCCTCACTGTAGAAGAACGCCACGTCGGCCGTCTCCACATGTAGGAACATGTCTCCGGCCTGAACCATGAAGCGGCTCTTCCGTTCCGTCACGTCCAGTCCGCGTCTCATCCGTTGCCATTCCGGCGACGACGGCTGCAGCTCCCGTCCGCGTTCAAACCTGCAGAGAGCCGCTTCGAGGTCCGTCTCTTCTATCGGTTTGAGCAGATAGTCGATGCCGTTGACCTTGAAGGCCCTGATGGCATACTCATCGTATGCCGTGGTGAATATCACGGGAATGTCCGTATCACATACGTCGAACACCTCGAAACACAGTCCGTCGGCCAGCCTTATGTCGGCTATCATCACGTCTGCCGTCCCTTGATTGAGCAGCAGTGCCGTCTGTTCGACCGTGTCGGCCCATCCCGCGAGTGTCCACCCGGGGCGCAACCGCGTCATCATCCGTTTAATCTCCTCGTATGCGAAGCGCTCGTCTTCAACTAAAATATATCTTGCCATCTTTTTCTTTCAGTCTTCCAAAGTTACGTTTTTTTGTCTTTCGGGCAAAAGAAATGCTGCGTTTTTCGTTTTGTTAAGACGCTGCCGCCTGTTGTTCCGCCTGCCGTTCCGTTACAACCCGTATGAAACACCGGCGGTGACGGACAGCGCCGGATTGAAGTAACGCTTGTCGCGGTCCTCACGGAAACTCTCCGCCAGCCCGCGCAGACTGCGGTCCGTTATGTCCGCACTGCGCAGCCATGTGGCTCCGAAGCTCGCGAACAGAGCCGTCCTGCGGCCTATTCTCACCGACGGACGCAGACGCGAGCCAATCCTCGCCGACGAATAAATCTGTGGTTTTCCGTCAATCTCCGTCACGGCCATCATGCCGTCCATCTCCACCGCCACAAGCTCAATCCTCATCCAGCGTCCTATTTTCGTAGCCACTGCCACCTCCATGCCGCTCGACAAATCCACCTTCAGCTCAAACCGCCCGCGGCTCATCCAGCTGAAATACATCATCGGCATCACCATCGGCACGCCGTAGGCATTCGTCAGTCCGCCGCCCACACCGATGCTCATGCCCCTGTTGATGCGATAGATGAACATGGCTCCGCCGTTGGCCAGTATGCTTCGCGTCCTGATTTCGTTTTTCGGGGCATATACCCCGCATCCCGCCGCCACCATCAGACTCCACCGCCGGCCGATCGGACGCCGGTGCATGATATTGACGCCGGCGTTCACGATGGTCTCCGGATTCATCTCAGCCGCCTCTCCGTCACAGTCGAGTGTGGCGTAAGAAGCGCTCAGCGCCGCCTGCCATGCCGTCACGCGACCGAGACTGTCGGTCTTCGTGCCGAGAGGAATGGCCACCCTTGCCGTCACCCTCTCCATCGTTCCGCCTCCATAGCGGTTGCCCTCTTCGTCCCTCAGCGAGCTCCGGGCGTCACTTCCGTATTCTATTGTCCCTTGTGCCGTCACTTCCGCCGGTATGATGAAGGCAGCCGCCATCGCCGCCACCCATATCTTCTTGTCCATAGTCATTCCCTGTTTCATTTCGGTCGGCAAAGATAGACGTTTCCGCCCGCCCGTCCAACCTTTTTCCGACGGGACGGCTGATGGGCCGGATGGACTGACGGATGGGAGGGATGGACCGGTTCGCGGGAGTTGCCGTAGCGTGAAGCTATTTGTATTTCGCAGCTGATGATGGAAGAAGAGATGTTTATGCTGTAAACATAATATCCCGGAATTTAACACTTGAGAATTTTAATTCTGGAGCGCGCCGCCGCCGAAATCCTG
>ERZ780208.1338-NODE-1338-length-20184-cov-12.404342_pt1 | contig 20184 bp, 16 predicted proteins | sample MGYA00511167_ERZ780208 | MGnify/ENA primary metagenome ERZ780208 (study PRJEB29588, sample SAMEA2159202) | human gut metagenome | biome: human gut; feature: human-associated habitat; material: faeces | place: Denmark | collected 2008/2010 ...
TACCCTGCCAAGGGCTACGGGGATTTGATAGCATTTCTTCACTAACTCTCAATTTTTAACAAAAGGCTCTGGTGCTATACCATCTTGAATCCCTTTGCTCTCAGGCAGATTTCCACTTCCTCAGGATCTGCGGTGTGCAGGATCATGACAGGTGTGGAAGAATCACGGTTGAAGGATAGGTAGGTATAGTCCACATTGACATTGCTGTCTAAGAGAGCTGTCAGCAGGGTATTCAGTGCACCGGGCTTATCCTCGATCTCCACAGCCAGAACATCCACAAAACGGCAGAGATAACCTTTCTCTGTCAGAACCTCTTTTGCCTTATCGGGATCGGATACCACCATGCGGTTGATGCCGTACTCCGCGCCGTCGTTGGTAACGGAACCCCAGATATTGATGCCTGCTTCATACAGCGCATTGGTCATAGCCTGCAGGGCTCCTTTTTTATTTTCAGCGTAAATGGATAGCTGTTTTAACATTCTGATATTACCTCCTCATTGCGATCTGACTGCCTGTGCAGTCTGTCCGGGAATCTCCCGACACTTTATTATGATAAAGCATTATTACAAAATAATCAACCCGGAGTTCGCATTTGAACATAAAAATTAAAGTAACTATTCTGAACCCCATTTGCAAAACCGCCTCTGCGAGGTTTTTTAAAAATTGTGATAATATCGCACCTTTTAAAAGAGCATCAGTCATTTGACTAATGCTCTTTGCTAATTACTCTATTTTATAGGTGTCGGGTTCAAAAGTTCTCGACATCTATAATGTTCCATGGGAGAACAGTCCTACCGGTCCCTGAGGAGGATCCTTAGGATCCTTCGACTCCTCGGCAGCATCGCTTTTCTGCTCTGTGGATTCCTGTTCATGCTTCTCCTGTGCGGAAGTCTCTTCTTTTGCAGATTCTGCAGGCTGCTTTGCGGTATCCTGCGCCGGTGCAGTCTGCTCCTTTGCTTCCTGCAGGCTGTCTTCGAAAGTCAGGGGTTGGAAAGTTGAATCGGTGGAAATCATGACCTGTTCCCCAATGGTCACATCCACGCTGTTGCCCTTTACTGCACTGCCCGCAGCATTTGTTTCTGTCACATCTTTCTTCTCTTCCTCTGGGTCAGGCAGTCCCTTCTCTCTGCGAAAGATCTCCATGAATTCCTTACCGGTGATGGTCTCACGCTCGATCAGGAACGCTGCCAGCTTATCCATCAGTTCTCTGTTCTCGCGAAGCATCTGCAATGCCTGATCGTAGCTCTCCTTGATCATGGCAACGACTTCTTCGTCAATGGCTGCTGCCGTTTCATCACTACAGTTCAGCGCGGTTCTTCCCTCCAGATATTGGCTCTCTACGGTAGCCAGGCCCACGAGCCCAAAGCGCTTGCTCATACCGTATCGTGTGATCATGTTACGGGCAATAGAAGTAGCTTTTTCAATATCGTTGGCTGCACCGGTGGTCACAGTGTCGAATACTACTTCCTCAGCGGCACGTCCACCCACCAGACCTACCAGCATATCCCGAAGTTCTGCCTCGGTATTGAGGTATTTTTCCTCCTCCGGCACCTGCATCACATAGCCCAACGCACCCATGGTACGGGGAACAATGGTAATTTTCTGTACCGGCTCGGAGTTTTTCTGTAAAGCGCTGATCAGTGCATGTCCCACTTCATGATAGGATACGATGCGACGTTCCTCTTTGCTCATGATGCGGTCTTTCTTTTCCTTACCTACCAGCACCTGTTCCACAGCCGCGAACAGATCCTTCTGGCTTACAAATTCTCTGCCTTCCTTGACAGCATTGATAGCTGCCTCGTTGATCATATTGGCCAGATCGGAACCAACCGCTCCGCTGGTAGCCAGTGCAATCGCATCCAGATCTACGGTCTCGTCCATCTTCACATCCTTGGAATGTACTTTCAGGATTTCCACACGGCCCTTGAGATCCGGCTTGTCTACGATGATACGGCGGTCAAAACGTCCGGGACGTAAGAGCGCCTTGTCCAGGATCTCCGGGCGGTTCGTAGCACCCAGGATTAAAATACCCTTAGAGCTGTCGAAGCCATCCATCTCAGACAGTAACTGGTTCAATGTCTGTTCCCGCTCTTCATTGCCTCCACCGTACTTGGAATCACGGCTTCGTCCGATGGCATCGATCTCATCAATAAATACGATACAGGGCGCGTTCTTGGTCGCTTCCTTGAACAGGTCACGGACACGACTGGCGCCCACACCTACATACAGCTCAATAAAATCAGAACCCGTCAGAGAGAAGAACGGTACATGTGCTTCTCCTGCCACTGCCTTGGCCAGCAAAGTCTTACCGGTTCCGGGAGGGCCCACCAGCAATGCTCCCTTGGGCAGTTTTGCACCGATCTTGGAATATTTCTGTGGATTATGCAGGAAGTCCACGACTTCCACCAGAGATTCCTTTGCTTCGTCTTCACCGGCCACATCCTTGAATGTAACGCCGGTCTCCTTCTGTACATATACCTTGGCATTGCTCTTGCCCACGCCCATGGGTCCGCCGCTTCCGCCCATTCTGCGGAACAGAAAACCTGCCACGATCCAGATCAGTACCACCGGCAATACCACGGTTACCAGAATCTCCATCAGGAAATTGGAAGTATTGCTGGTCACGCGATTCCCCTGTACATCATGCTCCTGCAATCTGGCTGTCAGGGTATCCAGATCCTCCATCAGCATTGTATAATATACAGTCTGGGACTGTGTCACCTTCTGGGTAATTCCATAGAAGCTGACATAACTGCCCGGTGCCGGGGTGGCTGCAGCTTCCTGCTTCAGCTGTACCGTCACCATGCCGCTTTCCTTATTTACCTCCACCGCAGCAACCTTGTCCGCTTCCAGATCCTTCAGGAAATCGGTATAAGATACTTCCGTTCCGGTATTGGTGCCGAAGAACGCATTATACAGCATCAGTACAACGATCACTGTCATCAGTCCCGACAGGATCAGCATCAGGATGCTGGGGCGCTTCGGTGAACCATTGCCGTTGCCTCCGTTGCTGTTATTGCCGTTCCCGCCATTGTTACCGCTGCCGGGAGCTCCGTTGCCATTGCCTCCGTTGCCGGGGCCATAGCCGTTATTATATGACTCAATTAATTTTCTCATGTCATCTCCATTTTCTATTTTATACGCTATTGCACTTCCGTTATTTCAACTGCACAGTTGAAATCTGAGCAATCATATCTATTATAGAGATAACCTGTGGATAAATCAATAGCTCAAATATGAAAAAACTCTGAACTATTCCCGGAAATAACGAATACCCGGAAACCATGTTTTTCTACAGTTTCCGGGCATTCGCCAGCAACAAACAACTCACAACAACCAATTATATACTAACACCCTTCAAACATAACGTTGATCTCCGACTGATACAAAGTCCAGGTATTGATCAGGGTATTCATACCTTCGTTGGGTGTCTGGATCTGCAGTGCAGCGTATTTCTGTTTCCAGTAGGCTGCCAGATCGGTGGAGACTGCGTCCACTCTTTTCAGATCGCTGTATTTTACCCGGATCCGTCTGCCCTCTTCACGATTGCCCTCTCCCAGCGTGATCACAAAACGGGCTTCTTCGCCGGGCTGTAATTTAAAGTTCTTCTGCAAGTTGCCGCAGTGATTGCCACCAAGTTCTGTGGAACCTTCCAGAGTTCCTCTCTCCATGCCTGCCGGATGATCTTCGGTACCATAGACTCCCAGGAATTTCTCTCTGACGCAGTCATAGCCGTCCGGTGTGAAGTTGGCGGTAAGATACTGATACCCTTTTTCTTCGTAGAACAAGTCCTCCTCGATGATGCCGTCTTCATAGGAAGAACCGGCACAATACAGACTCATCTGAAAATTCTGGTTGTCTATCATAATGTGATGGAACGAAAATTCCATGTAAGTAAATAAGGAAAGATTTCTGACTGCATCGGTGGTATTTTTCACCTTTACATCCCACAACAGTACATTTTCCCCGCGGGGAATAACCATGGTCTGTGAGGATGCCAGTCCGTCATATTCGCTCTCGTAGACGGTGTAAGACAGTCCGTGGCGGCAACGGTATTTTGCCCTGGATAAATCCTTGGCTACCGGCTGCCAGGAGATGGAATGGTAATCCTTCTTTTCATTATCCCTGATATATACATAGAATCCCGGGCGGTCCATGGGTACCCCATTCCCACGGAACCGGCTGATCCTGTGATACTCCGGTGTTTTGTAAAACAGATAACCTCCCGCCGTATGGTTGATGACCGCCGCCATGTCCTCGACACCCAGATAGTTCGTCCAGGAACAGGGCAGAGCCACGTTGTCGATGACGTATTCTCTTTTTTCATTATCGAAATAGCCGTATTGCAAAACGCGTCCCTCCCGTATATAGTTTTTTGTTTTTTCAGAACTTTTTTGTTCTGTATTTATTGTAATTTCATGTAACTATTCAGAGCCATGCAAAACTGCGTTCTGCGAATGCTTGCATTCAGGCAGATAAGCAGTTTTATATGGCGAAGTAACCACATGAGCAAAAAGAAAGCTACGAAGTAGCGGTTTTGCGAATGGGGTTCTGAATAGTTACTAAAATTTTATAAAAAAGGTATTGTACAAAGAACTTTCTTATAGTATGATATTCGAAGTGTATGATTGTATACGATTATCCAACGTCCACAGAAGAAAGCGTATTCCCTATGGGAAAAAACGAGAAAGGTATGGTACGAAATGAAAGCATATCAGGAATTATCCAAGGAAGAACTTTTAACATTGAAAGCAGAGCTGAACGCTGCATATGAAGATGCAAAAGGCAAAGGCCTGAAACTGGATATGTCCAGAGGAAAACCGGCAGTTAACCAGCTGGATATGACAATGGATTATCTCGATGTTGTAAATTCTCAGAGCGCTATGAAGGCTGAGGATGGAATGGATGTTCGAAATTATGGTGGCCTGGACGGTATTCCTGAGGCAAAGAAACTGATCGCTGACATTTTGGAAGTGAAGCCGGAGAATGTGATCGTCTGCGGTAATGCCAGCCTGACCATCATGTATGATACCGTATCCCGGGCTATGACCCATGGCATCTTAGGCAATACCCCCTGGTGTAAGCTGGATCATGTAAAGTTTCTGTGTCCCGTACCCGGTTATGACAGACATTTTGGAATCACAGAGCATTTCGGAATTGAAATGATCAATGTGCCCATGACACCCGAAGGACCGGATATGGACATGGTAGAGAAGCTGGTGTCTGAAGATCCTGCCATCAAGGGTATCTGGTGCGTACCCAAATACTCCAACCCTCAGGGCTATTCCTACTCCGATGAGACTGTAAGACGTTTCGCAGCATTGCAGCCTGCCGCACCGGATTTCCGTATTTTCTGGGATAATGCCTATGCCATCCATCATTTATATGATGACAGACAGGACCAGCTGTTAGAGATTCTTTCCGAGTGTGAGAAAGCAGGACATCCGGACATGGTATTCGAGTTCTGCTCCACCTCCAAGGTAACCTTCGCAGGAGCCGGCATTGCGGCTATTGCATCTTCCAAGGCAAACCTGGATGATATGCGCAAGTCCATGACAATCCAGACGATTGGTTATGATAAGATCAACCAGTTACGCCATGTACGTTATTTCAAGGATATCAATGGTGTACGTGAACATATGAAGAAGCACGCAGCGATCATGCGTCCCAAGTTCGAGGCTGTACTGCAAGTGCTGGAGAATGAGCTGGGAGGCTTAGGCATCGGTACCTGGACTAAGCCCAACGGTGGATATTTCATCTCCTTTGATGCCCTGGAAGGCTGTGCCAAGGCTATCGTGGCAAAGTGTAAGGAAGCAGGCGTGACTCTGACCGGAGCAGGCGCTACGTTCCCCTACAAGAAGGATCCCAAGGATTCCAATATCCGTATTGCACCTTCCTTCCCCACACCGGAGGAGATGGCAATGGCTACGGATCTGTTCGTACTCTGCGTCAAGATGGTGAGCGTAGATAAATTACTGGAAAACAGGTAAGTATTCGATTTGGATGAGAAGGGATGATAAGTCATGGAAGAATTCAAGCGTATCAGCCGTGATCTGGTAGCAAAGGGTGCTATTATCGACTATTATCAGGATACCATGCAGATTCCCAACGGTAATATAGCAAAATGGGATCTGATCGACCATAAAGGGGCGGCTGCAGTAGTAGCCGTGAGAGAAGACGGTAAGCTTCTGATGGTGCGTCAGTACCGCAATGCCCTGGAACGTGAGACTCTGGAGATTCCGGCAGGCGGACTGAACGGGAGAGAAGAGCCCACGGATCAGGCAGCTATGCGGGAATTGCAGGAAGAGACCGGGTATCATACTGACCATGTGGAACTGTTGACCTCTATTTATACCACAGTGGCATTCTGCAATGAGAAGATCGATATTTATCTGGCCAGAGGACTGAAAGACAGAGGAAACCAGCATCTGGATGAAGATGAATTCATCAATGTAGAGGCTTATTCCGTAGAAGAATTAAAGCAGATGATCTACGACTGCAGGATCCAGGATGCCAAGACAATCTGCGGCATTTTAACTTACGCGTCCAAATACCTGAGTGAGTAATTCCGTTACAGACAAAAGCAGTCACGACCGGCTGCTACATAATGATTTTAGGAAACCCCATCCAGACAGGCAGTACCTGTCCGGATGGGCTTTTTCTTTTCTGAAAGACGAATAAGAAAGCATGATTTTCCATGTTGTCCGCATATATTACTAACAACGCCTGACGGGAGACGAGAATATATGAAATGGAACAGATCCATGTTGCCTGCGGGAAAACTCCCGCTGCACTTTTTGTTTTTGACGGGATTTGTGGTGGGATTGTTTGCGGTGTATTTCGGACGGGGAATTCTGTTAAACCGTGCGGGAATGCTGGATGAGGACACGTTATATCGCATGAAATATATGACCGTGGACAGCAGTATCCTGTTCTGGTACGTGCTGTGCAAAAGATGTCGGAATTTTCTGGTGCTTATTATCATGGCAACGACTTATCTGGGATGGATTTTCTGCGGAGGAGTCACCGTAAAATACGGATTCTCTGTGGGCTTTTTTCTGAGTACGGCAGTGTTTAGGTATGGAATCAAGGGGATCCTTCTGGGGATCGTGAGCATCTTTCCCCATTATCTGTGTTACCTGCCGGCTATGATCCTGTTACTCAGATGGTGTGAAGATATGCACCGGAGTATTTATTTTTACCATCACACAACCGGGCAGGGAAAAAAATCCCTGCCCGGCAGATTGGGAAAACTGGCGCTCATATGGATCGCACTGGTTTTCGGATGTTTATTGGAATGTTTTGTGAATCCTGCGTTATTAAAAGGATTCCTGCAGTTTTTTTGAAACTGTTTTAACTATTCAGCACCCCATTTGCAAAATCGTTCTTTTTATTCGTACTCAGCGATATCGTAGATCAGACGCTCACTGTCTTCCCAGCCCAGACAGGGATCGGTGATGGACTTGCCGTAGCAGCCGGCACCCACCTTCTGGTTGCCTTCCTCGATGTAGCTCTCGATCATGACGCCCTTGACCAGCTTGTGCAGATCGGGGCTGAGTTTACGGCTGTGCATGACTTCCTTGGTGATACGGATCTGCTCCTTGAACTGCTTGTTGGAGTTGGAGTGGTTCGCATCGATCACGCAGGCAGGATTCTTCAGATCCATTTTTTCATACATATCCCACAGACGGATCAGATCCTCGTAATGGTAGTTGGGGATATTGGCACCGTGCTTGTTGGTAGCACCGCGCAGTACGGTGTGTGCCAGATCATTGCCGTGGGTATTCACCTCCCATCCGGTATAGATGAAGGAGTGGGGGTGCTGTGCCGCATATACGGAGTTCAGCATTACGGAGAAATCTCCGCTGGTAGGATTCTTCATACCGGCAGCTACATCGAAGCCGCTGACGGTCAGACGATGCTGCTGATCCTCTACGGAACGGGCACCGATGGCCACATAGGAGAGGATATCGGATACATAACCCCAGTTCTCCGGGTATAACATTTCATCTGCGGCAGTGAGACCGGTCTCTTTGATGGCGCGGATGTGCATTTTACGCATGGCCATCAGACCTGCCAGGAAATCCGGTTTCTTCTCGGGATCGGGCTGGCTGGTGATACCCTTGTAGCCTTCGCCGGTGGTGCGGGGCTTGTTGGTGTAGATTCTGGGCACCAGGATCAGCTTGTCCTTAACTTTCTCATTCACTTTGGCAAGACGATTGACGTAATCACATACGGAATCTTCGTTATCAGCGGAGCAGGGTCCGATAATCACCAGAAACTTATTGCTTTTGCCGGTGAGGACGTCACGGATTTCAGCATCTCTTTCTTCTTTGATCCTGGCTAATTCTGCCGGAAGGGGCAGTTCCTTGCGGATCTCCGCAGGAGTGGGCAGTTTTTTGATAAATTCGAAACTCATGGTATTCCATCGTGCGCAGGGCACGTCCTTTCTGCTAAATGTCATTGCTCATTATAGCCCAGATTGTGCAAGGATGCAAGAAAATTTAGCGATTTAAAGCGAAAAAGAGAAAAGGAACGGATAAATTGCTGTGCTAAAGCGTTAATTTGGAAAATTATATTGACAGGTATACGGGTTTGCCATAAAGTAAAAATGTATCTGAAATGTTACAAAAAAAGTACGAGAGAGGGCAAAATTATGTACGGAACAATTTGGGCATTGCTGCCGCCTGTGGTGGCAATCGTATTGGCACTGATCACAAAAGAAGTATATTCGTCACTGTTTATCGGCATTGTTACGGGAGCTTTGATTTATACCGGATTTTCTCCTATTGCAACGCTGGATACGGTGATCAACGAAGGATTTATCAATTCCGTGGCGGATGCATGGAATATCGGTATCTTCATGTTCCTGATCCTGTTGGGTACCATGGTAGCACTGATGAACAAGGCAGGAGGCTCTGCAGCCTTCGGCGAATGGGCGAAAAAGCATGTAAAGACCAGAGCGGGAGCGCTGCTTTCCACCTTTTTATTAGGTGTTCTGATTTTCGTGGATGACTATTTTAACTGTCTGACTGTAGGCTCTGTTATGATGCCGGTAACAGACGGACATAAGATTTCCCGAGCAAAGCTGGCATACATTATTGATGCCACCGCAGCACCCATCTGTATGATCGCACCGATCTCTTCCTGGGCGGCCGCAGTATCCGGTATGGTGGATGAAGGTGTTTATTCCGGTATTGAACTGTTCGTAAGAGCTATTCCTTATAACTATTATTCTCTGCTGACCATCGTATTCGTCGTCGGTATGGCGCTGATGGGCTTCGACTACGGCCCCATGGCAAAGCATGAGCGCAATGCCAGAGAAAAGGGTGATCTGTTTACCGAGGGAGAGCGCGTGGCCAATGCAGACAATGCACCCAAAGGTTCCACCAGAGGCAAGGTCTACGATCTGTTGATCCCGGTGATCGTACTGATTGTCTGCTGTGTCATCGGCATGATCTATGTCGGCGGCTTCTTTGAAGGCGTGGGCTTTATCGATGCATTCAGCGCAACGGACGCTTCCGTGGGACTGCCCTGGGGATCTTTGATCGCATTATTATTTGCCATTGTATATTATATGTGCAGAAGACTGGTATCCTTCAAGGAGGCCATGAACTGTCTGACCCAGGGCTTCATTGCCATGGTTCCTGCCATGCTGATCCTGACCTTTGCCGTTACTCTGAAGACCATGACCGGACTGTTAGGTGCGGATGTCTATGTGGCAGGCCTGATGCAGGGAGCATCCACGGGGCTTACCAATATGCTTCCGGCCATCATTTTCCTGGTAGCATGTTTCCTGGCCTTTGCTTCCGGTACCAGCTGGGGAACCTTCGGTATTCTGATCCCTATCGTTACCGGCGTATTTACCGATCCCACGACCGGAGCTATCGTACCCGGAGCCGAGCATCTGATCATCATCGGTGTGTCTGCATGTCTGGCAGGTGCTGTTATGGGTGACCATTGTTCCCCCATCTCCGATACGACTATTATGGCTTCTGCGGGAGCACAGTGTAATCATATCAACCATGTATCCACCCAGGTACCTTATGTACTGACCGTGGCGGCAATCTCTTTTGTGACTTATACCATTGCCGGTTTTGTACAGAATGTGGTGATCTGTCTGGTGATCGGTATTCTGCTGACACTGGCTACTCTGGTGGTTCTGAAACGTGTCTTCGGAGAGAAGGCTGTCGTACGGAAATAACGTAGGCGCAGGAATGCGACTGTGAGAAAGGAAATATATATAAATTATGAAATACGACTATCTGGTGGTCGGCTCCGGATTGTACGGAGCGGTGTTCGCAAGAGAAGCGGCTGACAGAGGGAAAAAGGTTCTGGTCATCGATAAACGCCCTAATGTGGCGGGAAACATTTATACGGAAACCGTGGAAGGAATTTATGTCCACAAATACGGTGCCCATATTTTTCATACCAATGATACGAAGGTGTGGAAATACATTACGCAATTTGCGGAGTTCAACCGTTTCACCAATTCTCCGGTAGCCAATTATCACGGAGAGTTGTTCTCACTGCCTTTTAACATGTACACTTTTAATAAAATGTGGGGCGTGGTGACTCCCGAAGAAGCTGCGGCCAAGATTGAAGAGCAGCGGCAAGCTGCCGGGATCACGGAACCGAAAAATCTGGAGGAACAGGCCATCTCTCTGGTGGGTAAGGATATTTTTGAAAAGCTGGTAAAGGGCTACACCGAGAAGCAGTGGGGACGTGACTGTAAAGATCTTCCGGCCTTCATTATCAAACGTCTGCCGGTGCGTCTGACTTTTGACAACAACTATTTCAATGCGTTGTATCAGGGCATTCCCATTGGCGGTTACACGAAGCTGGTGGAACATCTGTTAGAGGGCATTGAGGTACGCCTGAACACAGATTATCTGGAGCAGAAAGAGGAACTGGATAAACTGGCAGAGACTGTTGTCTATACCGGCCCCATCGATGCCTATTTCGGCTACTCTCTGGGAGCACTGGAATATCGTTCCGTCAGGTTCGAGACAGAGGTGCTGGATATTCCCAACTTCCAGGGAAATGCTGCGGTGAATTACACGGATCGTGAGACTCCTTGGACCCGGATCATCGAGCACAAATGGTTCGAGTTTGGCAAGGATGAACAGGGACAGGATCTCCCGAAGACGGTCATCAGCAGAGAGTACAGTTCCGAATGGAAGCCGGGAGATGAGCCTTATTATCCAGTCAATGATGAAAAGAACGGCGCTTTGTATGCAGAGTATAAAAGGCTGGCAGATACGGAAAAGAACGTGATCTTCGGCGGAAGACTGGCGGAATACCGCTACTATGATATGGATGCGGTCATTGCCTCGGCATTGAAGAAGAGCGAAGAAGTATTGTAATGTAACAGATCATAAATGAGGGCAAAAGAAATGCAGTGGCGTGGGTAACGTCACTGCATTTTTATAGCTGCGCCGTCGGCGCACGTTTTGAAACAACCTTTAGCCGATCTGCGGTTTTGCTTTTCTCTTATTGCGGAACTCTCTGACAGCGATTAGCAGATCATAACGATATACCAGCGTGTACATCACAGCCGCCATGACGAAAGCAGTAAGCACATCAAATACGGAATGCTGTTTGATGAGCATGGTTGCCATAATAATGGAGACAGCCAGGATCAAGGAACCGATGCGGATGCCCTTTTTCTTCTCAAAGCATTTGCTGCGGATAATGGCAAAATGTGCACCCAGAGAATTATATACATGAATGCTGGGCCACAGGTTGGTAGGAGTGTCTGTCCGATACAGAGCGGCTACCATACGGGTGAAGATATTGTCTCTCGGCATAACAGCGGGACGAAGGTGCTGTCCGTTGGGCCACAGGGTGGATACGATCAGGAAAATCGTCATGCCCGTGAAGAGGAAGATACAGGTGCGGTAATAATCCTCTTTGTTCTTGAAAAAGAAATAAATGACCACAGCCGATACATAGGCAAACCACAAAAAGTAAGGGATGACGAACACTTCACAAAAAGGAATATAATCATCCGCCGCCATATGTATGATCCGGTAATGTCCGGTAGTATTTTTCTCCAGCCAGGCGAACCAGGTCATGTAAATAATGCCATATATAATAAGAGGAATGGCATGCTTATATTTCAAATAGAAGATCCGTAATTTTTCCATAAAAACCTCATTTCTCTAAAAACCTATGTTCCAAAATCAATTTTAGTATAGCTATCGGAACAAAAAAATCAAGGCTTTTTTGGAATACTTAAGCATTCTTAAGAAAATCTTTAGAGTGTGTTAAGTCTGTTTAAGGTGTGATCATCCGGATGGCACCGGGGAGACATTCCACCCGGAAACCGCGGCTCTTTCTCGTCACTTCTCCGTCTGTATGCACCCACAGAGGAGCGGAAGCTGTTATGGACATCTGTGTGGCGGTATGGGCATTGATGCCTTTGACAAAATAATGTTTGCCGAAAAAGGCAGTGGGCAGGGCCAGCAGAACCAATCCCTTGGAAATATTGCCTACGGAACAGAGATCCAATACCCCGTCATGATCGACAGCGGGAGGGCAGAACATGAAACCGCCGCCCTCGTAACGGTGACTCATACAGGTCACGAACAGAAAACGGGGGAGTTCTACGGATTCCTTTTTGTCATGTACCTTGTCCTCCAGTGTCAGCGTGCAGGAGACCTTGCGGGCAGTGATCAGCTGTTTTAAGGCGATACCCAGATAGGTCAGCTTTCCTAAGCCGATCCGGTTCATGGTATCCTTGATCCGGGAACTCATGGCTTCCGCACAGACGGCGGCATCAAAGCCGATCCCGCAGCTGACGGCAAAAAGCCTGGATTCTTCCGGCTGGTCTTCGTCCAGATAGGTCAGTCTCCCCAGATCCATGGCTTTGGGAGTATTATTATGAAGGATCAGATTGAGAGCAGCCTTTGGATCCTTGGAAATTCCCAGATCTCGGGCCAGATCATTGCTGGAGCCGGTGGGAATGTAGCCGAGGATGACTTTGGAAGGATCTGCAATGCCCTGAAGGGTCTCGTTTATCGTGCCGTCACCCCCCAGAACGATGAGCGTTAAGTCAGGCTCTGCAGCATGCTCTGCGGTGATCTGTGCGGCCAGCTGTCGGACTTCTCCGGCTTTCCCGGAAAAATAGGTCTGATATTCGGTATTGCCTGCTTTCAGAGCCGGCTCCACCTGTTCGGCCCAGATCTTTGCCCCTCTTCCGGAGCGGGAGGCGGGATTGATAATAATATGATACATGAGAATTCCCCATCTTTCGTAAAGTTGTAACTATTCAGAGCCGGGAAAATTTGCATAAATTTGCGAATCCTGCTTGCATGAATGAGCATAATTTTGAAAATTTTTATGGCGAATGAGGCTCTGAATAGTTATGTTAAAGTTTATTCTAACACACCAGGGGGCTTCTGCCAACATTGTTCATTTTCTATCTTTGCAAATAAAAGGTTCTATGCTATACTAAACCATAAGTTTAGCGAATTAACGTAACATAAGGAGGAATGAGGCATGTATTCATTGGATGAAGTAAAAAAAGTAGATCCCGAAGTGGCACAGGCCATTATTGACGAGGAGAATCGTCAGAACAGTCACATCGAGCTGATCGCATCTGAAAACTGGGTAAGTAAGGCTGTTATGGCAGCTATGGGAAGTCCACTGACCAATAAATATGCGGAAGGATATCCCGGCAAGAGATATTACGGTGGTTGTGAGTGCGTGGATGTCATCGAGAATCTGGCGATCGAACGTGCCAAGAAGCTGTTTGGATGTGATTATGCCAATGTACAGCCCCATTCCGGAGCACAGGCAAATATGGCAGTGCAGTTCGCTGTGCTGAAGCCCGGCGATACCATTATGGGTATGAATCTGGATCACGGCGGACATCTGACCCATGGTTCACCCGTCAATATGTCCGGTAAATATTTCCATGTAGTACCTTACGGCGTGGATGACAACGGTTTCCTGGATTATGACAGAATGAGGGAGCTGGCCCTGGAATGCAGACCCAAGATGATCATTGCAGGTGCTTCTGCATATGCACGTACCATTGATTTCAAAAAGTTCCGTGAAGTGGCGGAGGAAGTCGGTGCGGTACTGATGGTAGATATGGCACATATCGCAGGCCTTGTGGCAGCAGGCCTTCATCCCAGTCCCATTCCCTATGCGGATGTAGTGACCACCACCACCCACAAGACACTGCGCGGACCCAGAGGCGGTATGATCCTCTGCAACAAGGAAGCCAACGAGAAATTCAATTTTAATAAAGCTATTTTCCCCGGCATTCAGGGCGGCCCGCTGATGCATGTCATCGCAGCCAAGGCTGTCTGCTTCGAGGAAGCATTAAGCGACGACTTTAAGGTATATCAGAAGAACATTGTGGACAACGCACAGGCATTGTGCAAGGGCCTGATGAGCCGTGACATTAAGATTGTCTCCGGCGGTACCGACAATCATCTGATGCTGGTAGACCTGACCCCTTACGGTCTGACCGGTAAGGCAGTGGAGAAGCTGTTGGATGCAGCTCACATCACCGCCAACAAGAACACCATCCCCAACGATCCCCAGTCTCCGTTCGTGACCAGTGGTATCCGTCTGGGAACCCCTGCGGTAACTTCCAGAGGTCTGAACACCGAGGATATGGATCAGGTGGCAGAGGCCATTGCCACGGTCATCAAGGGTGGCGAGGAACAGGTTCCCGCAGCCAGAGCCATCATTCAGAAATTAACAGACAAATATCCTCTGATCTAGGCAGAAGCTGTTTGCAAAGGTCAGCCCGTACATGTAAATGTGCAGGCTGGCCTTTATTTATGTTGGAGTTGAGTTTATACAGTCGTCGTGTTAAAATGTTGGACGGAATACAAAAGAACAGCAGATAGAGGGAACAGATGAAAAAAGAGAAATGGAAAACCTTTGTGACGGACAGGTGGAAGGTGGCAGCGCCGGGACTGCTGGCAGCTTTTGCTGTCTGTTTTATTTTTTTTATTTATGCACCGTTGGAATTGTATGTTACGAACCAGACAGAATTCTGGTTTGATTTTTATAAGATATTAAAAGCGGTTCTGCAGAATTTTGCACTTTTTTTTGGACTGAATGTGTTGGGAATCCTTTTGGCAGCCTGTATCTCCAAAGTTTTTTGCCGGTTCGTTACGGCAGCGGAACTGGTGGTTTTGCTTACTTTATATGTGCAGGGCAATTTTCTGGTGAATCATATGCCGCCTTTCGACGGCACGGAAATCGTATGGGAGGACTACCGGGGAGAAACTATAAAGACAGCGATAGTGTGTATTCTCATAGCGGCAGCGGTCGTGACCGTGGCAAAGCTGCTTGGTGCAAAGAGATTTCAGGGAATCTGTATGGCTGTGAGTGCGGGACTTTCGGGAATCCTCATGATAACGCTTGTGACGATGACTGTGACCACAGGGGCTTACCGGGAGAGAACCACTTATTATGCACTGGAGAACGGACAGTACCGTCTGTCACAGGATCAGAATTTCCTGGTATTGCTGTTGGATGCGGTGGATGCGAAGACTTTTGAAGAAGTGATGGATTCGGATCCGGCCTATACAGAGACATTTGCTGATTTTACTTATTATCCGGATATGGTGGGAGCATATCCCTGGACGGCGTTTTCTGTTCCGTATATCTTATCGGGCAAATGGTATGAAGGAGAAGAATATTATCTGGATTACGCGGCGGCAGCTGTGGATGAATCAGGATTGTTCCGGGAACTGTCTGAGAGGGATTATGACATCGCATTGTATGAGTCTGATCCGTGGGTGACTTCGTATACCTATCAGTTTTCCAATATGGTGGAACTGCAGCATGAGGCGTATGTCTGGAAGTATTTCAGGCGGGCAATCTGCAAGCTGGGCGGCATCCGCTACGCACCGTTTTTCCTAAAGGAATACTGTTATCGGGCCATTGTACAGACGCAGGGGCAGCACAATGCCTTTGTGGACGAGAGCAATCCTCTGTATACCTGGGATCTCAAAGAATTTGCCACACATATGCAGGAAGAAGAGGTGACGTATCAGGAGGGAAAGTGTTTCCGGTATTATCATTTGCAGGGAGGGCATGTTCCTTTCCTGTATGATGCGGATCTGAATACGGTAGGAGATTCTTCGTATACGGAGACGCTGGAGGCCAATATCAGGGTGATCGGTCAGTTTCTTGATAAGCTGAAACAGTCAGACCTGTATGACAATTCGGTTATTATCGTTATGGCAGATCATGGCTTTGATCCTCAGAATGAGGTCTCGGCATATGACAGACAGAATCCTCTGTTCCTGGTAAAAGGTGTGGGAGAGAGCCATCCGTTACAGACATCGCTTGTTCCTGCAGCTTACGAGGATCTTCAGGATGCATATGTGAGACTGATGGACGGAGCGGCGGGAGATGCGATTTTCCCATATCAGGAGGGAGAAAAAAGAGAACGCCGGTACATTTTTTATGAGAATACAGAACACGTCATGTATGAATGGTTACAGACGGGACCGGCATGGGATTTTAACGCATATCGGGAGACGGGGAACAAATATCCCCGCAAGAATTAGAGACAACCCCTGTTTTGAACTTTTTGGAATTTACAGCAAAAGGTTAAAAATGGGGGTTGTCTTTCATGCTTTACTGTGCTAGAATATCCCTCGGTGAAAAACAAGTGTCCGCACTACAGATACGAACCGGAAGAAAGGATAACATATGGGAGAAACGACCAAGTATTTTGTGGTGAAGCAGAAGGCGATCCCCGAAGTACTGTTAAAGGTAGTGGAAGCAAAGCGGCTTCTGGAGTCAGAGAAGGTTCTGACCATACAGGAAGCGGTTGATGCGGTAGGTATCAGCCGCAGTTCTTTTTATAAGTACAAAGATGATATTTTTCCCTTTCATGACAATTCCCAGGGAACGACCATCACTCTTACCTTTCAGATGGATGATGAACCGGGTATATTGTCGGATGTGCTGAAGATCATCGCAGAGTACCGGGCCAATATCCTGACGATCCATCAGAGTATTCCCATCAACGGAATCGCTTCTCTGACATTGAGTATTCAGGTATTGCAGACCACGGGGGACATTTCCCGGATGATTGAGCAGCTGGAGGGACAGCCCAGTGTACATCATGTAAAAATACTGGCAAAAGAATAAAATTTTTCACACGCAATTTGTGCCTGCGCAAGGTACGAAAGTACCTGAAAGTTTGCAGGCTATGAGAAAGGCAAGGGTTATGATATGATCAACGTTGCAGTATTAGGCTACGGCACCGTGGGCAGCGGTGTGGTGGAAGTTATCGAGAAAAACAAGGACATGGTGAACAAGAAGTCCGCACAGGAACTGGAGGTAAAATACATCCTGGATCTGAGAGATTTCCCCGGAGATCCTTACGAGGACAAAGTCATTCATGATTTCAATACGATCTTACATGACGACAGTGTGACCATTGTCTGTGAGACCATGGGCGGTGTCGGAGCCGCTTATCAGTTCACGAAGCAGGCTCTGGAACGGGGCAAGAGCGTCTGCACCTCCAACAAGGAGCTGGTAGCCAAGCACGGTCCCGAACTGCTGCAGATCGCCAGAGAACATAATTGTAACTATCTGTTCGAAGCCAGTGTGGGCGGCGGTATTCCCATTATCCGTCCGTTGAATTATTCCCTGACAGCAGAGAAGATCGAGGCTATCAACGGTATCTTAAACGGTACTACGAATTATATCTTAAGTAAAATGGAAAAAGAGGGTGCGGACTTTGCTGCGGTTCTGAAGGAAGCGCAGGACAAAGGCTATGCGGAGCGCAATCCGGAAGCGGATGTGGAAGGTTATGATGCCTGCCGTAAGATTGCGATTCTGACATCGCTTGCATTCGGTTCAACCGTAAAGTTTGAAGAAATCCAAACAGAAGGCATTACAAAGATTTCAACAGCCGATTTTGCATATGCGGAAAAGCTTGGCTGTGTTGTCAAACTGCTTGCAACAAGCTTTAAGAAAGATGAAAAGGTTTATGCGATTACAGCACCGTTTTTAATTGATGCTACACATCCGCTCTATAATGTCAATGACGTCTTAAACGGCATTTATATTCATGGAAATGTCATTGGTGACGTGATGTTCTTCGGAGCAGGTGCAGGAAAGCTTCCGACAGCCAGTGCGGTTGTTGCGGATGTTGTAGACTGCGTAAAGCATAAGGGCAGAAATGTCATGACACTCTGGAGCTATGAAAAGTTAGAACTTGGCAGTGCAATGGAAGTAGAACGCACTTTCTTTGTAAGAATTAAAGACAGAGCGGCGCTTGAAAAAGCAAAAGAAGCATTCCACGCAGTACAGACAGTTACGGTAGACGGACTGGATGATGAATTTGGTCTTGTAACAGCCAATATGACAGAACAGGCATTTGCACAGGCAGCAGCACAGTTTGATGTTGCCGGCAGAATCCGTTTTGATAAAACAACCATTTAAAATAAAAAACTGACGGTTACAGTAAATGAGAAGGAAATGAGGAAAAGAAAATCATGAAGTATTTAATCGTTTTAGGCGATGGAATGGCAGATAAGAATATTCCTGAACTTGACAACCGTACACCCCTTGACTATGCAGACACGCCGGCAATGGATAAGTATTCAAAATTATCCGAAATCGGCATGGTGCGCACCGTACCGGAAGGTATGGCACCGGGAAGTGATACGGCAAATCTTTCTGTATTGGGCTACAATCCGAGAGAATATTATACGGGACGTTCTCCACTCGAAGCGTTAAGCATCGGTGTGGATATGAAACCGACCGATGTGGCACTGCGCTGTAATATCGTTACGGTATCCACAGACGACCTTCCATATGAAGAAAAAACGATTATTGACCACAGTTCAAGCGAAATCTCAACAGAAGATGCGGCTGTATTACTGGAAGCGGTCCGTAAAGAATTAGAAACGGATATTTATAAATTCTATGTTGGAACAAGCTACAGACATTTAACCATCTGGGACAAGGGTGAAGTTGTAGAACTGACACCGCCGCATGATGTACTTGGACAGGTCATCGGACAGTATCTGCCAAAGACAGAAGCGCTGCGTGAAATGATGAAGAAAAGCTATGACATTTTATCAAATCACCCAATCAATGTAGAACGCATGAAAAAGGGCTTAAATCCTGCCAATTCCATCTGGTTCTGGGGTGCAGGCACACGTCCGGCACTGGCACCGTTTGTTGAAAAGACGGGACATACCGGTGCAATGATTTCTGCGGTAGATTTATTAAAGGGGATTGCAGTCGGCGCGGATATGAAGGTTGTTGAGGTAGAAGGCGCAAATGGAGGACTCGATACCAATTATGAAGGAAAAGCGGAGGCAGCTGTAAAAGTGCTGACCGAGGACGGATACGATTTTGTATACGTTCATGTAGAAGCGCCTGACGAAATGGGACATCAGGGCAGTGTAGAAAAGAAAGTCAAAGCCATAGAGAACTTAGATGAACGTGTCATCCGCCCGATCGTACAGGGAATGGGAGATGCAGGAGAGGATTACAGACTTTTGGTACTTCCGGATCATCCGACACCGATCTGTATCCGTACACATACCGCGGACAATGTTCCGTATCTGCTATATGACAGCAGAAAAGAAGAACATCATACCTATCATTACAATGAAAAAGAAGCAGCCGAGACCGGAATTTTAAAAGAGGAAGGTCATAAGCTGATAGATGAACTTTTTTCATAGTAGCGAAGGGTTTAGAATAAGATGTAAAACATCTAGGAGGAAGTTATGCTGATAGTTAAGAAGTTCGGCGGAAGTTCAGTCGCCGACAAAGAAAGAATTCTCAACGTTGCAGAGAGATGTGTAGAAGAGTATAAAAAGGGCAATGATGTTGTCGTAGTACTTTCTGCAATGGGCAAAACAACAGACCATCTGATTGATATGGCACATGATATCAATCCAAATCCGTCCAAAAGAGAGATGGATATGCTTTTAGCAACCGGAGAACAGACATCCGTAGCACTGATGTCTATGGCGATGGCAACCCTTGGAGTTCCATCTGTTTCTCTGAATGCATTTCAGGTAGCAATGCATACCTCATCCAGTTATGGAAATGCAAGATTTAAAAGAATCGATTCCGACAGGATCCGTCATGAATTAGACAATAAGAAAATTGTCATTGTTACAGGATTCCAGGGAGTCAACAAATATGATGACATTACCACATTAGGTCGTG
>ERZ780208.1340-NODE-1340-length-20178-cov-3.566069_pt1 | contig 20178 bp, 17 predicted proteins | sample MGYA00511167_ERZ780208 | MGnify/ENA primary metagenome ERZ780208 (study PRJEB29588, sample SAMEA2159202) | human gut metagenome | biome: human gut; feature: human-associated habitat; material: faeces | place: Denmark | collected 2008/2010 ...
CAGCCCTGCAGCTGCCGCCATTTCTATTACCGCTGTTTTATTTTTTTCCAAAATACCGTAGGACGCTGAAATTTTCCTGCCGAGCGGGTCGCTTACCAGCGCTGTTTCCATGCGTCCGCCCATTCCGGTTGTCAATGCTTCCACCGTGCCTTCCCCGCCGTCCGCCAGCGGACGCACGACGATCTCAGCGTCCGGGAAAACTGCTTTCACGCCTGCTGCCGCCGCGTTTCCAGCCTCCATCGAAGTCATGCTTCCTTTAAAAGAATCGATTGCAATTACTGTTTTCATCCTGGACTCCATCCTGACTGCATTATCCTTTTCTTCGCACCATTTTCTCACAAGCGCTGCCAGTGCTGCTTTTTCATTTTCCATCCTTGCGCCAGGCCTATTTTCTTGCCGCCGGCAGCCTTGTCCGAAACAGCTGATGCCCGAGCTGTTTTCCATGAAACGGCACCAGTGGATACAGATAGCTTCTGCTGCTCACCGTCCGGTTAAACAACAGAGAAACCGCCAGAATCACGATTCCTCCAACATATCCCCAGACGCCAAAAATTGCCGTCAGCACCAAATTGATAATCCGCATAAATTTCAGCGCATAGCCAAGCTCCAGGCTGTTCTGTGTGTAGTTGGCGACTGCGACGAATGCCATGTACAACATGACCTCACTATTAAACCACCCACTCTTTACGCTGAACTCTCCCAAAACCAACGCCGCCATGACCGACAGCGGCGTACTGAGCATATTCGGGGTGTTGACCGCCGCAAGCTTCAGACCGTCGATTGCAAGCTCCAGCAATAAAAGCTGCCAGATCAGCGGAATATAGACCGTATCCCGCACTGCGATGAACTCAAAGCCTTTGGGAATCCACTGTGGATATTCCATCAACAAAAGAAACGTCGGTGTCAGAAAATACGTTACAATGGCGATCAGCAGGCGCGACAGTCTCAGATACGTTCCCGTGATCGGCGGAAAATAATAATCGTCCGCTTCCTCCAGCACGTCAAACAGGGAGGTCGGTGTGATCAGCGCCGCCGGCGAGTTGTCCACCAGAATGATGATATTTCCCTCCAACACCTGTGCCGCCGCGGTGTCCGGACGTTCAGAAAATCGGAACTTCGGAAACGGATTCCACCAACGTCCCTGATACAGGCACTCCGCAAGGCTTTCCTGGTTCAGCGTCAGCGCATCCACCTGCAGGTTTTGAATCCGGTTCCGGATCTTTTCAAGGAACTGCTGATCTACCCGATCCTCCATATAGCACAAAACGATGTCGGTGTGGGACGTTTTTCCTGCCTGCAGCATTTCCATCCTCAGCTGCGTGCTTCGGATCCTGCGGCGGATCAGCGCCGTGTTAAAGACAATGGTTTCCACAAAACCGTCCTTCGAACCGCGCAGCACCTTATCCTTTTCCGGCTCACCGACACTTCGCGCCGGATAGGTTCTGGCATCGATCAAAATGCCCTGCTCATATCCCTCCAACAGCAGGGCGGTCACGCCGGACATCACCTGCCTGCAGATTTCATCCAGATCGTCGCATAGATCGACCTCTCCATAAGGCACAAGCTGCCTGCTCATCTCTGCCGCGTCCTCCGGCATCTGCTCTTTCGTGATTCCGATAAAATGCTGCAGCAGCTTCTGCATCACTTCATCTTTACAGAATCCGTCGATCATATACAGCGCTGCATTTTTCTTCCCGATCTCCACATTTCGGTACAATACGTCAAAGCTTTCCCCAACGCCCAGCTGTCGATCCAGATAGTCTCTGTTCTTCGCCAGATCGCCGCTCACTTTTTTCATCGTCATGGAAATCTTCCTCCCGGACTTTTTGCTTTAGTCTGTCCAAAAGGGTTCCCTTTTATTCTACCTCTGTCTGAAGCTCCTGAAGCATTTTTGCAATCCGCTCCTGCGCCCGGGCGATCGTCTCGTTGACCGTATTCACATGCTCTTTATAATAAGTATCTTTTTCCTGCTGCTTTTGCTGCGCATTCGCATTCTCCGAATCCTGCGTTTTGGCTTCCTGCGCCGCCTGTATGTCCTCGCAGGCTTTTGCAGCTTCTGCGATCGCGTCGTCGGTCGTCCTATTGACCGTATCAGTCAATTTATTTTCATCCGGTGCGGTGGGCGCCGGAACTGTATCAGATGTGGTGTCGAGTGCAACATCGGAAATTGTGTCGGACGCAGGGTGGACTGCAGCCGTAACGGTCATGTTCTGTCCTGCAGCGGGCGCGCCCTGCTCTGTGACTGCCGTATCGTTTCTTTGACTCGCATAGTCCGTTTTTACAATTTCCTGCGATTTTTCTCTGTAGTCATCTGCTTGTCCCTGCGTTTTTTCGGCACGGCTAGGATTTTCTGCATATCCCCACAGCGTTCTTTCTTCGCTGTAGCTGTCTGCGTTCCACTGCCGCATCGCTTCGCTGCGTTTTCCAGCACTATTTCTGCCTGCATTTCCTGTAACCTTAAAGAACATCTGTCCCAGACCATTCTTCAAGCCGTCCAGGCTACTCTGTCCTGCACTTCTTGCATGATCTGACTTTAAAGCTGCCAACTGCTGTTTTAACTGCCGAATCTCCTGCTGTTGTTTCTGGAAAATCGTCTGAGCCTCTGCCTTTTTGCGCTTTAATTCTGTTTTCAGGCTGTCCTCCCGGCTCTTCCATTCTGCCAGCCGTGCTGCAGTGTGTTCTTTCTCCTTTGCAAGCGCAAGTTGCTGCGTTTCCAGCTGGACACTCAGATCGTCAGCTTCCGCTTTCAATTCCTGCTGCTCTGCACGCAATTTTTCTGCTTCGGTTTCCAGTTTGACTTTCTCAGTCCTCAGACTTTTCAGCTCTGACAAAGCTTTCTCTTTCTCAGCTTCTAAAACTTCTGTTCTTGCCTGTAATTCGTCCTTTGCCTTCTGCAGCGCTTCAACTTCTGCCTGCTGTCCGGCTTTTTCTGTATTTAAGGTTTCAACTGCCGCTTCCAGCCCGATCTTTTCTTCCTGCAGCTTGTTCAGCTCGGTCTGCAGTTCTGCTTTTTCTGCGCGCAGACTTTCTGCTTCTGCTTGCAGTGTGCCAAGTTCCGACTCCATCGCATTCTTTTCTTCTTCCAGCTTCTCCGTGCGTTCCTGTTCATCCGAAAGCTGCTGGCTCAGTTTCTGCCGCATCAGGTTTTCCTCTTCCAACTGCTGCGCATATTCCTGCTGTGCGCGTTCCGCAACCTGACGTCCCCCTTCTATCTCCGCCTCAACCTCCTGCATGTAGTTCCATACTTCTTCTTTTTGAAATCCGCCGAATAAAACTGTTTTAAATAATTCCTTATTTCCCATCTGCCGATCCCTCTCTATATAAAATAAATTTTTAGTTCGTTAAAAATATATAAGAAGGCTAAGTTTTCTCACATACTCTTACAGTATAGCATACTCAAAACAGAAAAATCTATATGAAGCAGCACAAGATCTTTCCGTTAAAAACTTCTTTTTGCTATTTTAGGTTATCGTTCATCTACACCATTCGCCAATCTGCATCTTCAATGCTTTCCGCAGCTTCCCATGTGCCTTTATTTTATGTTATACTGTTTTGTAAATACCAGGATCAAAAGCAGGAAATCAAAGCGAGGTTATGTACGGATCAGCTGAATGATAGGTCCGTTGTGGAACAGCAGTATGCTACTGCAACCAATTTGCAAACGAGAATTTCCATTCATGATAAATATTCGACAAACAAGATGGGATTCGGAAACTGGATTTTTTCCAATTATAAAATTGACCCCGGAATGCGCGTTTTTGAATTAGGCTGCGAGACGGGCGATATGTGGAAAAACAAAGAAGATTTGATCCGTCTGTGTTCCAGGCTGACTCTTTCAGATTTTTCAAAAGCGATGATCGCAGCTGCCAAAAGCAATATCGATGACATAATCGAATATCTTTATTCTCTTTCCAGTATGACGTCGATCACCGGCATTCCCAAACAGGCTAAAAAAGATATTTTGACCGCTCATACTACAAATGGAATTTTAAACGTGCCAAAAGAATATGGCATGTTTATCGTATCATAGAACAATCGGGAGTTGATTGAGGAGTGATAGATTTATGAATGCAAATGTTGATTTAACAGGTGTTGTGCTTGAAACAGATAGACTAATCATTAGAGAATGGAGTGAAATGGATTTAGAAGACTTTTTTGAGTATGCAAAAGTTGATGGAGTAGGTCAAATGGCTGGATGGAATCCACATACATCAATTCAAGAATCAAAAACCATTTTGGAGATGTTTATTAATGAGAAAATGACCTTTGCTTTAGAATTGAAAGAAAATCATAAGGTAATAGGTTCATTAGGACTTGAAACGCTTAGTCTTTTGTTGCGTGATGAGTATGAGAATTTAGTAGGAAGAGAACTAGGATATGTATTAAGTAAAGAGTATTGGGGAAAAGGTTTAATGCCAGAAGCTGTTAATAGAGTAATTAAATTCTGCTTTGAACAAGAAAATTATGATTACTTAATGTGTAGCCATTTTGTTATAAATAGTCAATCAAAAAGAGTTATTGAAAAAAGTGGTTTCCGCTTTGTAAAGGAAAATACCCAAATTGCAAGAGATGGACATGAGTATATTTCTTTGTATTATGTATTAGATAATCCCTTAAAAAAGAATTAGACAACTTCCAGTTTTGCAGAAAGGGGAAAATGATGTTAAGACTAAGACCTTATCATATAAAAGATGCTGAAACAATACTTTCCTGGGCAAAAGATGAAAAGGCATTTTATAAATGGACAGCAGGCGTACTGGGAACATACCCGTTATCGCTTGAGCAATTTCATTCCGTAAGTGATTTGATGGCTTTTACAGCGATAGATGATAACGATGTGGTTGGATTTTTTACAATGAGAAGACCAACAGCGTCATTTGATGAATTAAGATTTGGCTTTGTTATCGTTGATGCAAACAAAAGGGGGAAAGGCTATGGAAAACAAATGCTTCAGTTAGGATTACTCTATGCAAAAGAAATCTTTGGCGCAAAGAAGGTTACATTAGGTGTTTTCCGTAATAATGATCCTGCATATTATTGTTACAAGACCACAGGATTTCAGGATGTAGCATTAGATGAAATGGAAAAGTATCAGGTATTAGGCGAAGAATGGGATTGCTTGGAGTTAGAGATACAGCTATAATTCGGAAATCGGATATTAAAAACAGAAAAATAAACTTGAACCTGTGGAAGTAAAAAAAGAAAAAAGTTCTCAGAACGTTAAGAACCCGTGCACATGGAGGTATTTATCACTTTGAAAACAACAGGCATCATCGTAGAATACAACCCGCTTCACCCGGGACATATTTACCATATGGAACAGGCGCGGAAGCAAACCGGCGCGGACTATCTGATCGCAGTCATGAGCGGCAGCTTTGTCCAGCGGGGCGCTCCGGCGCTTCTGGACAAGTATACCCGTACCCGGATGGCGCTGCTTGCCGGAGCAGACATCGTGATTGAGCTGCCCGTCTGCTTCGCCACCGGAAGCGCCGGGGATTTTGCCGCCGGGGCAGTTTCCCTGCTGGACAAGCTCGGCTGCGTGGACGTTCTTTGCTTTGGCAGCGAATCCGGCGACATTTCCTTATTTGAAAAAGCGGCAACTCTGCTGCAGTGCGAATCTGCTGCTTTTTCCAATGCTTTGAAAAAAGCATTAAAATCCGGGCTATCTTTCCCTGCCGCACGCCAGCAGGCGCTGCTTTTATGCCTCGATATGGCAAAAGATATGCCATCAACAGCTTGCCCCGACAACAATTCCACAGCAGAACAGACTGTTGCCCTGCTTTCTTCCCCCAACAACCTTCTGGGATTGGAATATACCTTGGCGCTGCTGCGGCGAAACAGCTCCATCCGCCCGTTCACGATCTCGCGCGTTGGCAGCGGCTATCACGATCCGCTCGGCGGTGCAGCAGACTTTCCCTCTGCATCCGCGCTGCGCAGTCTGCTCGCCAAACAAGGGAAGCAGGCTCTTTTGTCGCAGCTGCAGTGCTATCCTAAGCTGCAGCCCTTGCTGTCGCTCTGGGAGGAAGTTTTATCGCAGAACACGTTTTTATTCTCCAATGACTTATCCAGTCCATTGCACTATCGACTGCTCACTGCCGCTCCGGGTTCCTTTGGGACGTATGCTGAGGTCGGAAAAGAGCTTGCCGACAAGCTCGAGGCGAACCGCCTTTCCTTTACCGACTGGGACGATCTCTGCGTAAGACTCAAGACCCGCGAAATCACCTACAGCAAAATCAGCCGCTGTCTGTGTCGGATTCTGCTCTCTGTTCCGCAGGAAATGCTCCTTGCTGCCCGCGATAACGACTATACACCTTACGCCCGGATTCTTGGTTTTCGTAAGAGTGCGTCTCCCCTGCTGTCCGTGCTCAAGAAAAACAGCAGCATTCCGCTCATCTCCCGCCCCGCTGCTGCAGCCCGCAGCCTTTCTCCGGAAGCACTCGCCCTCTATGAAAAGGATGTGCTCGCTGCACATCTGACGCAAACTGCACGCTGCGCAAAAACCGGGCAGCTGCCGGTTCACGAGTATACACGCCAACTGATTCTTCTGTAGTCAAACAACAAGACTGCGCTGCAGCTGCAGTGCCCGCGTTTTACAGCACGCTGTGCCACCCTGCCGCATCCTCCGATAATCTCATTTCCCACTCTCCGGAATTCGCCATTTTTCTCTGTTGCATCCTGTTTTAAATCGCAATATAATGAAAACAGAATAAAAAACGGAGGAAAAATCCATGAACGAACAGCAAAAGTACCAAAAACGAAACCTGCTTCTGTTCCCCCTCGGGACGGTCGGAAGAGATGCTGTCTACGCCTTGATCAACAGCTTTCTTCTGACTTTCGTTTTATTTACCCGCTCGTTAAACGCCGCACAGCTGACCGCGATCACCGCAATTATGGTCGCTGCCCGGATTTTTGATGCACTAAACGACCCGATCATGGGAAGCATCATCGAACACACCCATTCCCGTTTCGGCAAATTTAAACCCTGGTTGACAATCGGCGTTTTATCCACCTCCGTCGTCATTTATCTGTTTTTCAATACAGACCTGCACGGTTGGAGCTTCGTCTGCCTGTTCGGCATCCTTTATTTTTTGTTCAGCATCACCTATACCATGAATGATATTTCCTACTGGGGTATGATTCCGGCGCTCGGCTCCGATGCCAACGCACGCAATCAGTTTACCTCCCGTGCCACGCTGTTTGCAGGAATCGGTTCTACGCTGGCTTCTATCCTGATTCCAGTCTTTTCTACCGGAAAAAATGCCATCGGCGGAAGTTCCTTTACCGCCTATGGACGCATCGCCCTGATCATTGCGATTTTAGCGCCTCTGTTTTTGAGCATCACAATCTTCGGTGTACGCGAACGCCGTGACCCTCCCGCAGCGAAGCAGGAACGCTTCCGCTTCCGCGAAATCATCCAGACTATCCTGCGCAACGATCAGTTAGTCTGGATCGCAGTCATCTTTTTGCTGCAGCAGATCGGTAATGGACTGATCGTCGGCGGACTGGGATCTACCTATATTTATCTGACGTTCGGCTATGAAGGCGGTCTATATTCCCTGTTCACAATGGTCGGTATGTCCGCAACCGCATTTCTGATGGTCTTCTACCCTGCCATTTCCCGCAAATGTCCGCGCAAACGACTGATGTCTATCATGGCGGTCATCGCGGTGATCGGCTACGCGTTCCTCCTGATCTCCGGCTTCCTGGCAAAGACCGGCACCCTTGGCTTTGCCCTGCTCGTGTTAGGCTACATGTTCTCCAATTTCGGTCAGTATTGCTATTACCTGATTATGATGATCTCCATCCTCAATACGGTGGAATATAATGAGTACAAATTCGGGACGAGGGATGAAGCCGTCATTGCTTCCCTGCGCCCGTTCATCACAAAACTTGCCTCCGCACTGATCGCTGTTCTGACATCCGCTACCTATCTGCTGTTCGACGTTACCAGCTACACCAACCAGATTTCTTCTCTGGAGCAGCAGTGCACCCAGGGATTGATTACCGAAAGTGAAAAGCTCGACTTAATTTCCGGCGTGCTCTCCAGCACGACCTCGCTGCAGAGCACCGGACTTTTGCTGTGCATGTCCCTGCTGCCCTGCGCGATGATGCTTCTGTCCTACTTCCTTTATAAGAAAAAATATATTCTGGACGAAACAGAATACGACCGCATCTGTGTCGAACTGGAAAAGCGGCACGCTGCATAAAGCTATTGCTTTCCCTCCCTGCCACAGACGAAAAACTGTGAAACAAAATTCTTTCCAAAAAAATCCGAAAGACCGTCGGTTCGCGCCTTCCCAAGGCTCTGCAAAACCGACGGTCTTTTTCATTCATGACAATAGGATGCTCGCAGAGCGTGCATTCTATTGTTTACATTTTTTCAGAATTCGTCCTGCTCCTGCTACGATACCGCTTAGTTCTTGAAGCTATGGATCGGCGCAGGAATCCGTCCGCCGCGGTTCACAAATGCGTCACAGCTGAACTGGTTGACCGGCATAATCGGCGCATAGCCCAGCAGTCCGCCAAACTCAACGGTTTCGCCAACACCCTTACCGATAACGGGGATCAGGCGAACAGCGGTTGTCTTGTTATTGATCATACCGATCGCCATTTCATCCGCAATGATGCCGGAAATCGTGGTTGCCTTTGTATCTCCGGGAATCGCGATCATGTCAAGGCCTACAGAGCAGACACAGGTCATCGCCTCGAGCTTTTCCAGTGTCAGCGCACCTGCTGTCACCGCATCGATCATACCCTGGTCTTCACTGACCGGAATGAATGCCCCGCTCAAGCCGCCAACATAGGAAGATGCCATAACGCCGCCTTTTTTCACCTGATCATTTAACAGGGCAAGGGCCGCCGTCGTTCCAGGTGCGCCGGCATGCTCCAGACCGATTTCACATAAAATATCTGCAACAGAGTCGCCGATTGCAGGCGTCGGAGCCAGCGAAAGATCGACAATACCGAAGGGAACCTTTAACCGCTTCGAAGCCTCTTTTGCCACCAGCTGACCGACTCTCGTAACCTTGAATGCGGTCTTTTTGATCGTCTCGCAGAGCACCTCAAAGCTCTCGCCGCGCACGGATTCCAGTGCAGTCTTTACAACGCCGGGACCGCTGACGCCGACATTGATGATACGGTCAGCCTCTGTCACGCCGTGGAACGCGCCCGCCATGAACGGATTATCGTCCGGCGCATTGCAGAATACCACCAGCTTTGCACAGCCTAAGGAATCCTGCTCCTTTGTGTACTCCGCCGTCTCTTTGATGATTTCGCCCAGCAGGCGGACAGCATCCATGTTGATACCGCAGCGGGTGGAACCGACGTTGACAGAGCTGCAGACATTTTCAGTTCTGGACAGTGCCATCGGAATCGAACGGATTAAAAGCTCATCCGCACGGGTCATGCCTTTATTCACCAACGCAGAATAACCGCCGATAAAGTTTACGCCTACCTCGTGGGCAGCTTTATCCATCACTTCTGCGATCTTTGCAAAATCCTCCGGCGTCTTACATGCGGCACCGCCGACCAGCGCAATTGGAGTCACGGAAATACGCTTGTTTACAATCGGCACGCCGAATTCCCGTGCAATCTCTTCGCCGGTCTTTACCAGATCCTTTGCGGATTCGGTAATCTTTTTATAAATTTTATCCAGACATGCGTTTAAATCCGAATCGATGCAGTCCAAAAGGCTGATTCCCATCGTAATGGTGCGTACATCCAGATTTTCTTTCTCCACCATGTTATTGGTTTCGGTTACTTCATAGATATTGATCATGCTATTTTCTCCATTTCGCAGATGTATTTGTCGTGATTGAGCCGTTTACCGCGCCATTCGCAAACTCGCATCTTCGATGCTCTCCGCGCTGGCTACGCCACCGCTACTTTTGCTCATGGATTGGCGCTTCCTTCGTACCTTCCTGCAAGCAGATTTTCATGCAAGCATGAAATCAGCTCACAGGAAGCCACGAGTAAACTGGTGTCTCAGATTCTGTGCATCTGGTCAAAAATTTCTTCCCGCTGGCATTTGATAATAACGCCAATATTCTCTCCGAGCGCATCCAGCTCCTGCGCAATGGTTCCGAACTCCTTGGATACATTATTCATATCCACGATCATCATCATATTAAAATATCCCTGCACAATGGTCTGGGAAATATCCAGAATGTTGATGTTGTTATCTGCCAGATATGCACATACTCTTGCAATAATTCCGACAGTGTCCTTCCCTACTACAGTGATAATGCTTTTCTTCATGCTTTTCTCCTCTTTTCCGCGCACGCTTTTTGCGCATGTCAAGTTTGTGTCAAGTGCGCGCAGACACAAATCCCGCGATTGAAAATTTTATTTTTCAATCTTTCTCCTCTCACAGTTCCTCATTTTTTTAAAAACAGATCATCTCCGAAACCTCATTGCGCTTCGCCACCTGAATCGGGAAATCACCCCCATGATACGGATTATCCGCCAGGTCAATTTCCATCCGCACGGTCTCATATGCAAGCTCCGGCAGGTTGTTTTCCTGACTCAGATGTCCCAGGATCACTTTTTTCAGGTTATCATGCAGCACCCTGCTTAACAGTCTGCCCGAATTTTCATTCGAAAGGTGCCCGCGGTTTCCGAGTATCCGCTGCTTGAGATAATAGGGATAGCTCCCCACCTGCAGCATATTTACATCGTGATTTGCCTCCAGTAAAAGGACATCCATCCCCTTTAAGCATTCCACGGTGTAGTCATTATAAGTACCAAGGTCCGTACACACAGCAGCATGGCTGCTGCCATAAGAAAAACGATAGCCCACAGGATCTGCGGCATCATGAGAAATACGCATCGGATTTACCGTCAGATCCTTAATTGTAAACGCTTCCTCTGCACAAACGGGATGAAAAAGCTCTTCCGGGATCTTTCCCACACTCTTCGTTTCCTGAATCGCGTCCGCAGTCTTTTCCGTCGTATAAATCGGAATTCCATACCGTCTGCTTAAAACACCTAGTCCGGCGATATGGTCAATATGTTCATGAGTGATCAAAATCGCATCAATATCCCGTCCTGTCAAACCAATATCGTTCAAGCCGTTTTCCACGCGCTTGCCGCTGATGCCTGCATCCACCAGCACATGGGTCGTATCCGTTCCCGCATAAATACAGTTTCCGCTGCTTCCGCTGGCAATACTGCATAATCTCATCTGCTCAGCCCTGCTTCCTTTAATCTTTCGTCTATCTGTCTGTAAGTATCCCCCAGGTCGGCACTATTGTCAATCACCACTTTACAGTGACATCGAAATTCTTCTTCCGAAAGCTGACTCGCAAAAATCTGTTCTACCTTTTCTTCGGAATATCCACGATCCTGCATCAGCCGCTTCCTGCGTACTTCTTTTTGTGCAAAAATGTACCATAGTTCATCCAGCAGCTCGCCATAGCCTTCCTCAATCAGGAGCGCCGCTTCCACAAAAAAGGCGTCGATTTTTCCAGCTTCGCGTTCGGCTTCGATCTCCTGCAAAATATAGGCTTTGACCGCCGGATGGATGACCGCATTGATCGCTTCCAGCAACTTATGGTCTGCAAAAATTTTCGCCGCCATTTTCTGCCGGTTGATCTGACCGTCCTCTTCCAGCGTGTCTGTTCCCAGAAGCCGGACGAGGGCGTTGTAGCAGGGATTTCCCGGCTCGCGAACCTTATGCGCTGCTTCATCCGCCAGCAAAATCCGGCAGTTGCAGTGTGTCTGAATATATGCTAAAATCTTCGATTTTCCGGCACCAACACCGCCGGTAATTCCTATTGTTTTCATCATTTCGTTCCTTTTATTCATGACAATAGAATGCTCGCAGAGCGTGCATTCTACTATTTCGCGTCATACCAGTTTTCGCCGGTGTGCAGATCCACCTCCAGCGAAACGGAAAGCTCTGCCGCATGCTTCATCTTATCCTTTAAAAGCTCTGCCACCTCCGTAGCTTCCGCACGATCGGTCTCGATCAGCAGCTCGTCGTGAATCTGCAGACTGAGCCTGGAATTCAATTTCCTGCGATGCAACTCTTCCCAGACATGGATCATCGCAAGCTTCATGATATCTGCCGCCGTACCCTGAATCGGAGAATTCATCGCCACGCGCTCGCCAAAGGAACGCTGCATAAAATTGCTGGATTTCAGCTCCGGAATCGGACGTCTGCGCCCGTAGAGCGTCGTCACATAACCGTTTTGCTTCGCATCCTCCACCTGTTTGTCCAGAAATGTCTTGACCTGCGGATAGGTTGCAAAATACTGCTCGATATAGGTTGCTGCCTCTTTCCGCGTAATGCTCAGATCCTGACTCAAGCCAAAGGAGCTGATGCCGTAAACGATACCGAAATTGACCGCCTTTGCATTGCGCCGCTGTAAGTCCGTGACTTCCTCAAACGGCGTATGGAACACCTTGGATGCCGTAATCCGATGGATATCCGCGTCACTTTTGTACGCCTCGATCAGCTGCTCGTCCCCGGAAATATGCGCGAGCACACGAAGCTCAATCTGGGAATAGTCCGCGTCCGTAAACAAGTAGTTGTCCCTTGGCACAAATACCTTGCGGATCAGCCGTCCCAGCTCTGTACGCATCGGAATGTTCTGCAGATTCGGTTCCGTTGAAGAAATTCGTCCGGTCGCCGTGATCGTCTGATTGAAGGACGTGTGGATTCTGCCGTCCTCCTCGATATAATCCGCCAGACCGTCCGCATAGGTCGATTTTAATTTCGTCAGCCCCCGATATTCCAGGATATCCGCAACAATCGGATTGTCTGCTGCGAGCTTTTCCAGAATGTCTGCAGCGGTCGAATATCCGGTTTTGGTTTTCTTTCCGCCCTTTAAGCCCATCTTTTCAAACAAAATTTCTCCCAGCTGCTTCGGCGAATTGATATTAAATTCACAGCCTGCCGCTTCGTGGATTTTTGTTTCCAGCTCGTTAATCCGGTCCACCAGCGCATCACCGTATGCCTGCAGCTCCTGTCTGCGTACCAGCACGCCCTCTTTTTCCATCTCATAAAGCACACGGGATACCGGCATCTCAATTTCGTCAAACAGCTTCTGCATCCCGGCTTCTTCCAGTTTTTGGGAAAGCACCGGCATAGCCGCATAGCACACATACGCCAGTGTTCCGGCATATTCATAAAATTCTTCCGGTCTCTGTGCATATGCTTCCTTTAAAGAAAGCTTTTCAAACAGCTGCTTTCTCGTGCGGATCATGCGATCGAGCTGCTCCTTTGCAATGTCCTCCGGCTCATAATCGTTTTTGAGCGGATTTAACAGATACGCGGCAATCAAAACATCGAACAGCGTCTTTGTACCGCAGCTGTCCTGGTCTTTTTCTCCATTGGACAAAAGCGCCGGATACGCTTTTTTGATTTCAAACGTAGAAAGGCCTATGCCCGCCAGATACAGATCGGAAAGCTGACTGCAAAGCCACTGCGCGGTCAAAAAGCCCTCCGCCGGAAGCACTGCGATCTGTTCTTCGCCCCAGCACAGCGCCAGTCCGCAAAACTCGGTTTCTTCTATTTTTCTGCACTTTTTCTGATCGGATAACACTGCAAAGCCACAGTGTCCCACTTTTTTAACCGCCTCGAAAATCACCTGTGCCTCTGCCAAATCGCTCGTCACTTGAATTTTTGCCGTCAAGCTATCCTGCTTCGTCTCTTTCTGCTCGAATCGTCCAAGCAGATTTTTAAATTCCAACTTCCGGAACAGCTGATACGCATCCTCTGTATACAGCTCTCCCAGCCGCGCTTCATTCCAGTCAAGCACCACAGGACTGTCGATGCGGATCGTCGCAAGATCAAGACTCAGATATGCCAGATCTTTATTGGCGATCAGCGATTCTCGCACCGCTTTTTTCGTCACCTCTTCGACATGCGCATACAAATTGTCCAGCGTCTGAAACTGCTTTAACAGCTCGGAAGCCGTCTTTTCACCGACCTTGGGCACGCCGGGGATATTGTCCGCCGTATCGCCCATCAGCGCCTTTAATTCGATAAAGCCGGCAGGCGTCACGCCGTACTTTGCTTCAACATCTGCTGCATAATAATCCTCGACCTCTGTCCGCACGCCCTTGGTCTTCGGAATTCTGATTTTAATTTTGTCACTCGCGATCTGTAAAAGATCCCTGTCCCCGGAAACCAGGGATACATCCATCCCCTCTTTTTCCGCGCGCTTTGCAAGCGTCCCCAAAATGTCGTCCGCTTCCAGTCCGGGCTGCTCCATCGTCCGGATTCCCATGGCATGCAGCACCTGCTTCATCACAGGAACCTGCTCGTGCAGCTCCTGGGGCATCGGCTTTCTCGTCCCTTTATATTCCGGGTACATCTCGTGCCGGAACGTCGGCGCTTTCACGTCGAACGCGACCGTCAGATATTCCGGCTTTTCTTCCTCCAGAAGCTTGAATAAAATATTTAAAAAGCCATAGATCGCATTCGTGTGAAGCCCCTCGGAATTGGATAAATCCGGCACGCCATAGAAGGCGCGGTTCAAAATGCTGTGTCCGTCAATTAAAACCAGTTTTTCACTCATTTATAATACCACCATCGTCAAAATCATAGTTGCCGCCAGAATCGCCATCGCTTCTGTCGCATACAGCCCATGCTGTAAGGAACTCAGGATATGCAGATGTCGCTTCTCTGTATCAATCCGCATGCGCAGCTCTCTGTTTAAATCGAACGTATCGCCGTTTTCCAGGCGCTGCATCCCGGTTGTCACCAGAAACTGTATGCTCAGCTCCTCAAGGCAGGAACTGCATCCATCCACATGATTTAAAAATTTCTTTTCCGTGCGGTTATCCAGTTCGTCCTTCAAAAACTGAGGAATCAGCTTTTCGGTCTGTTTGCAGTCCAGATCTGTCATATCACAGAGTCTCCTTTCATAAAACAGCAGGGGCATCCCAGGCTGTGCCTAAAATGCCCCATTAGTATCTCATATTTTTTATAACATTGCAATTCCTTTACAATAGGTCTGTGCAACCGCATAATCGTCTTCCAAAACAACGATATCCGCATCGTAGCCGGCAGTTAATTTACCCTTCCGGTCATCTACCCGAAGAACACGGGCAGGGTTGATCGTGCAGGAATTTAAAGCTGCATCAAAGGGAACCATCGCCTCTTCCACAAGAATCCGCAGACCCTTGTTGATATTTAAGGTGCTTCCGGCGATCGTATCAGTTCCTTTTAATCTTGCCAGACCGTCCTCTCCGATCTCGATCGGATGACCGCCAAGCTCATAATTACCGCCGGGCGGGCAGTGCTTTGCACGCAGGGAATCACTGATCATAATGGAATAATCTCTTCCTTTCGCGGTGAAGAAGTTATTCAGTGCAGCCAGATGGGAATGACAGCCGTCACAGATGATCTCACCGTAAATATCGCGGACGCGCAGCGCGGTTCCGACCAATCCGGGCTTTCTGTGATGATAAGGCGTCATGCCGTTGTATACATGTGTCATGCTCATCGCGCCATTGGCGATTCCCATCAGCGCCTGCTCATACGACGCGCTGGAATGTCCCATGCTGACTACTACACCGTTCTGGCTGCAGTATTTTGTCAGAGCAAATTCCGGATCGTGCTCAGGAGCCATCGTGATATATTTGATCATGCCATGTGCGGCTTCCTGATACATTTTAAACTGTTCTACGGTCGGTTTTGCAATCGCTTCCGGGGGCTGTGCACCCTTGTATTCCATATCCAGATAAGGTCCTTCGAAATGGATCCCCAGAATCTCTGCACCCTCGTAGCCTTCTTCCACAACCTTTGCGACATTTGCAACCGCTTTGGTCAGAACCTCCGGCATCTGCGTTACGGTTGTCGGAAGAATTGAGGTAACGCCTTCTTCCGGAATCCGTCTCATCCAGTCGCGCAGACCTTCCGGCTCGCCGTCATTGGTATCGAATCCATAAGCACCATGCGTATGCACGTCAATAAAACCGGGAACAATCCGCTTATTGCCGTAATCCACATCTGCAGTCTTTGTCCCAAAAGGATATACGTTTACGATTTTTCCATCGGCTGTTTCCAGCTGAGCAGGAACAAACTGTCCTGCCAGCCAAACTCTTCTGCTCTGTAAAACCATGGCCTCCTGCCTCCTTCTTTGGCAAATCAAACGTTCAGAAAGCCTCCTGCAGGCAACCCTGCATCGGCTTTCTGATTTTTGACCCTGTTATCATTTTCAGCAACAGAATGCATTAAAGTGCGGACAGAGCGTCCTCATCTGCGATCAGAACAAAGTTCGGATGCAGCTGCAGAATAGAAGCCGGAACCTGAGGTGTGATCGGTCCGAAGAAGGATTTCTTTAAAATCTCTGCTTTATCTTTGCCGCTGACAACCATCAGGACGCATTTTGCACGCATGATCGTAGCAATACCCATGGTGTAAGCCTGACGCGGAACTTCGTCGATGGAGTTAAAGAAACGCTTGTTTGCTTCGATAGTCATCTCTGTTAAATCTACGCAGTGAGTCTCTTTGTCGAACTCGTCGTTAGGCTCGTTGAAGCCAATGTGTCCATCATGTCCAAGACCCAGCAGCTGCAGATCAACACCGCCCATGGATGCGATCACTTTATTGTATTCCTCACAGGCTTTCTGACTGTCAGGCTCTGTGCCATCCGGCAGATGGGTGTTTGCAGGATCAATATTTACATGAGAAAACAGATTGTCATGCATGAAGTAGTAATAGCTCTGCTCGTTCTCCTTGGGCAGGCCCTTGTACTCATCCAGGTTTACACTTCTTACGTTGGAGAAATCGTAGTCGCCATTTTCATAGCCTGCTACCAGATTTTTGTAAGTGCCGATCGGTGTGGAACCGGTTGCCAGACCCAGTACGCAGTCAGGCTTGTTGATGATCAGTGCACCAATATAGTTTGCAGCTTTTCTGCTCATATCGTTATAATCTTTGGTTTTGATAATTCTCATATCGCTTATTCTCCCGTTTCTGATAATGTTATTTTGTGCCGGAACCTCTCCGGCTACTCTATTCATTCTAATACATCCCGACTTTTTTCTCAATTGTTTTAAAAAAATAATTGTCCCAGGTTTACTCATAAGATTACAGTTCACACGCGCCTGGGCTGTGTCGGGAAACCAAATGTGCAGATCCTGCAGCTGCAAAACACCAGAAGGTACGCTTTACGAACATTCCGCTGTTTTGAAAAAGAATCGGAAGCCCCTCTTGCGAGGAGCCTCCGATGTGCCAGGTTTTTCGTGCCGCAGGGCACTGTCAATATTTAATTTCCTGTATCTATCGAATGGAGGGCTTTTCCCTTCGATAAGAATATAAACGATAATTCCTGTACTGTAAAAATGTTTTACAGCATCTTCTGGATTTCGTCTGCTACAAACTGAACCTTGGTTCCGACGATAACCTGAACATTGTTCTTGTTGGGGCGGATAACGCCTGCAACGCCTGCAGATTTGATCTTCTTCTCGTCAACCTTGGTGTAATCCTTGATTTCGAAACGAAGTCTGGTAATGCAGTTATCCAGGCTGACAACGTTATCCTTGCCGCCGATACCTTCCAGCACGATCTCACCAACCTTGGTGTAGTCGTTATTTGCCAGAACAACCTGCTTTTCAGCTTCTGTATCATCATCCTCACGGCCGGGAGTCTTCAGATCAAACTTCACGATCGCGAAACGGAATACCAGATAGAATACAACGAATGCTGCAATGCCCAGAGGAATGATCATCCAGGTATTTGCTGCTGCCGGCAGGGATGCAGAGAACAGAAGGTCTGTTGCGCCTGCGGAGAAGGAGAAGCCTGCACGGAAGCCAACTAAAACAGTGATTACGGTGAAGATGCCGTACAGCAGAGCGTATACAACATACAGACCGGGTGCAAGGAACATGAATGCGAATTCAAAAGGCTCGGTAACGCCGCAGATGAATGCACACAGAGCTGCGGAACCAACCAGACCGATTGCGACTTTCTTCTTCGTGCTCTTTGCAGTCTGGATCATAGCCAGCGCTGCACCGGGAACACCAAACATCATACAAGGGAAGAAACCGGACATGTACATACCAAGGCTCCAGCTTACGTCTGCGCTGGTCTCACCTGCCCAGAAGTGGGACAGATCGCCAAGGCCGATGGTGTCAAACCAGAATACGTTGTTCAATGCATGATGCAGACCAACAGGGATCAGCAGACGGTTTAAGAATGCGTAGATACCTGCACCTACAGCGTCAAGGCCTACAATACCCTCACCAAGAGCTACCAGACCACCGAAGATCAGAGGCCATACAAACAGCAGCACTGCAGAAACAACGATGGAAATAACGCCTGCGATGATCGCTACACAACGTTTGCCAGAGAAGAATGCCAGCCAATCAGGCAGCTTCGTGCTCTTAAACTTGTTGTAGCAGGTAGAACCGATCACACCAGCTAAAATACCGATGAAAGGGTTCGCGATTTTTCCAAATGCCAGCATAGCGCTTTCTTTTTCTGCCATAGAAGGCATGATGGTTGTAACCACGCCTGTGGAAAGCAGAGTTGTCATCATCAGCCAGGAAGCCAGAGCTGCCAGGCCGCCGGTGCCATCATTTTTATCGGACATGCCGACACCAACACCGATAACGAACAGGATCGCAATGTTATCGATCAAAGCTCCGCCTGCTTTTACCAGGAAGAATCCCAGTGTCTGAGCAAAGCCAACTACGTCACCACCCTGCATGGTGGACGGACAAAGTAAATAACCGATACCCATCAGGATACCGCAAATGGGAAGGCAAGCTACCGGAAGCATTAAAGCCTTACCAAGTTTCTGTAACCATTTCATAAAAGTTACCCCCTTCTTGTTTAATACAATGCAGATTCTTTCTGCACTGTGGTTTCCGCCCTGGCCGCGGATTTATTCATAAAGGTACACACCTTAACGAATACTTTGGAAAACTGTCAGCGTTATCGATTTATAAATTTTCTTTTAAAAACGCTTCCAGCGCTGCTGCGCAGGCTTCTTCATCCTCTCCTTCTACAGTAAAGGAAAGTGTATGCTCTTTCTTTGCGCCCAGCATCATCAGGGACATGATCTTCTTTGCATCTCCCTTTTTTGCGCCGCTTTCTACCGTAACGGTGCTTTTAAACTTTGCGGCTTCCTTTGCCAAGAGCCCTGCCGGTCTTGCATGAAGACCGAGCTCATCCTGAATTGTGTAAGAAAACTGTGTCATGTTCTGTTCCTCCTGTGGTCACTTCTTATTCTCTTTGCAGTGCCGCTTCAGAAATTTATGTGCGGCATTGCTTTTATTCATGACAATAGAATACTCGCAGAGCGCATGCATTCTATTATTTTCAAATTTCCCGAATCGCCTTGCGAAGCCCCAGCACATAGGTCGGGGAAACGGACAATTCGTCAATCCCCATATCCACAAAGGTCTTTGTCAGCGTCGTATCTGCTCCAAGTTCTCCGCAGATGCCGACCCACGCGCCGCCTTTATGACCATTTTCGATCGTCATCCGGATCATCCGAAGCACTGCAGGATGATGGGAATCATAAATGGTATCAAGGCTCTGGTTCTGACGGTCGATCGCCAAAGTGTACTGCGTCAGGTCGTTTGTACCGATACTGAAGAAGGATACTTCCTTTGCCAGCTCTTCACTGATCATGACTGCTGCAGGTGTCTCTACCATAATACCCAATTCAACTGGTGCAATCTCAATTCCTGCCGCTGTCAGCTCTGCCTTAACCTCTTCCACGATCTCTTTGATTCGAAGGATCTCTTTGACTGAGATAATCATCGGGAACATGATGGCTGCAGTACCATAAACGGACGCTCTGTAAATTGCACGGAGCTGTGTTTTAAACACGTCAATCCGATCCAAACAGATACGGATCGCACGATAGCCCATCGCCGGATTTTCTTCTTTTGGAAGCTTGAAGTAATCCACCTGCTTGTCCGCTCCGATATCAAGTGTACGGATGATAACCTTTTTGCCTTCCATCCGGCTCAATACTTCTTTGTAAATTTCAAACTGCTCTTCCTCGGAAGGATAGTCTTCCCGTCCGAGATACAAAAATTCGCTTCTGAAAAGTCCTATTCCGCCGGCATCGTTCAGCAATACAGCGCCTATATTGTCAATGCCGCTGATATTTGCGAACACGTTTATCTTAGTGCCGTCAAGGGTTATATTCTCCTTGCCCTTAAGCTCCTGCAGGAGCTTTTTCTGCTCCTCGTCACGCTTTTGCTTTT
>ERZ780208.1346-NODE-1346-length-20125-cov-10.069357_pt1 | contig 20125 bp, 20 predicted proteins | sample MGYA00511167_ERZ780208 | MGnify/ENA primary metagenome ERZ780208 (study PRJEB29588, sample SAMEA2159202) | human gut metagenome | biome: human gut; feature: human-associated habitat; material: faeces | place: Denmark | collected 2008/2010 ...
CACAAGGCTGAACGACTTGATGATCAGGTTCTTCGCGTCCGCCTCGCCCAGCTCCGCGTCCTGCCCGGTAAGCTCCTTGAAGATGCGCGTGTAGTTTGCCCGCACAAGCTCCTCCGTCTCCTGCAGGCTCATGTTTTCGATGAAGCTGATCTCCGGCACGTTTGCCAGCTCTTTGATATTAGACAAAGCTCACCACCACCTTCGGGACGATGCCGCCGTCCCTGGCATGATTTTGGGTCCATTCCACACGCATGACCCGGACCCGTGGCTCATACTGTTTTGTTTTCCGCACGAACTCCGCCGTCAGCAGCGCCTTCGCCGCCTCCTGCGGGTTGTCCAGAATGTTGATGTCGATGCCGAACTCGCGGTCGAGGGCCTGTTCCCCCGTCTCCGTGCCGTAGAGCACCTGTAGATTTCGGTAGACTTCCTGTGCCGTCTGGTCGTCCACGCTCCCGGCCTCGATCTCGACGATGGTATCCTCAATGTAGATCACGGCTTGCCCTCCCTTATGTGTATTCCTCGATGTTCAGGCTCACCCGGCACTCGATCAGCGCGCCGCCGTTGAGTACCGTGTCCCACTCGTCGCTGACGCTCACCAGCTTGAAGGGGTTGTCAGAGATCGGTCGCCCGCCGATGATGAACAGATTGCCCGGGGAAAGGTGAAGATGCTTGTCCAGCACAGAAAGGCCAGTGGGGATGTACCGCGGCTTTTCATCCAGCTTGCGCACATAGTTGTCTACCAGCTCCCCGATGGGTTTGAAGTCCTGCGCTTCCCGGTCAAGGGTTAGAGCTTCGCCCATCTGCGAATAAAGGTCAGGCAGGTCTGCAAAGGTGGTCAGGCTGTTTGCAATCTGCACTGCGATGCCTTGACCCCGGGCAAGTGCGGCCTGTTCCCGGGCGAGCTGCGTCCACTCTTCCACGCGGTCGCGGGTGATAGCAATGCACTCGCTTTCGCACTCTGCGACACACCCAATGATGGCTTCTTTCTGCTCCGGGTATCGGGCACAGATTTCTACAGCGTCCAGTCGGCCCGTTGCATTCCAAGAGCCGGATACAGCAGCAAATACCGGCTGTAGATCGGACGGAAAATGTTCGATTTCTAGGCTGGGTAGAACATAGGGGGCGAACTCTGACTTGAGGAGAAGTGCTCCAAGCAGGACTTTGTGAAGGTTCATGTTGCCATCTTCCTTTCTTGTTCAAGGGGCTGTTCGGGCTTCTTTCGGGCTTCCCGGCGGGCTTCTACATCCCCCAGAGTGCGCACCCCGTCAGCCTGCCAGCTTTTCAAAATGCCATTGGCGTACTTCCATGATCGGTGACCACTTTCGGCAGCCTCGTCAAAGGCTTCACAGATTACCTCTGAGGGAATAGAATCGCGGTAGCGTTGCAGCTTGTCCAGTGCCGAACGTGGGAAGATGCCTATCACCCGCTCAAAGTGCTGCACGATCTCGGCAAGGTCTGAGTCTGCGCGAGATTCGGCGGCTGCGGTGGCAACCCTATCTACTACTGCTCTATTCTCTTCTATTCTATACTGGGTTGTCACTTGGTCGCCAGTTGGTATACCAACGGTTGGCACTTGGTTGCCACTTTCTAAAACATAACGTTTGTTCGCTGTTTCCGTGAGCATTGAAAGCTCGTTTTGGAAAGTGGTTGGTTTATAGCGGTCACCGCGAAGATAATTGTTGACCTTCCAATCACTTATCACGATAACACCAGATCGGAACGTGATGATGTACCCGCTTTCTGCAAGTGTTTTCAAGTCATTCTCACTACACCCGGTGACCCGCATAATAGAGCGCGGATTTGACACAAACCCATCATCGTCACCTCTCATAGCAAGATGAAAATACAGGGCCTGTGCGGTCAGCGGCATTTCCAAAAAAGTATCCGTTTCGGTTACATCAATAGAAAACATCCTTTTGTTCGCCATTCTTTACCTCGCTACCCGGCGGATGCCTTCGGCGGTCTGGCTACTTTCCGCCGGGTCGCCCTGTTCAAAGTACCGGGCCAGACTGTCCAGATTGACCAGCCACATGTGCCCGGCGTTCACATACCGGATTTTACCCGTCTTGCACAGCCGCCGAATGTAGGCCGGTGACAGGCCGTAGATTTCAGCGGCCTTTTTGACGGTTCCCATGCTGGGATAACGGATGATATCGCCCATGTTTCAACCCCCTTTAGGTCATTTATTAAACTGTTGTTCTTACTGTGTCGGCATTAAATCATAAATCGAAAAAGATTGCAATACCGCCAAAATTCGATTGGAAGTTGATGCTATGCAGCTTTGTTGGAAGCAAGTCCTTTGCGTCAAAATCCATCTAGTGATATTGTGTGATACGCAGTATCCCATTTTGCAATTCCTTTACGTCCTTTTACAAGGCTTTACAGAGGGATGCCCACCTGATTTATGGATAAATGCTGCTGTTTTTGCACATCAAAAATCGATGATGAAATTGAATCACTGATACGGTGAATTTTACTCATTGTCTGTTAGCCTTCATCGTCAATAATTTCGGTCACATCTACGCCCAGCGCGGCAGCAATCTTGCCCACCGTGGCGGGCAAGACAGATTTGCCCTTATTCAGATTTAGAATGGTCTGAGCAGACACAGCGCCGTTATCACGCAAATCGCGCTGATTCCAATGCTTTCGAGCAAGGGCGATGTCAATCTTTCGTTTCGATACTTTCATGGTTCCACCTCCTAGAACAACTACTTTTGTGGTTACAATTTCATTATAACCATTTTTATAGTTTTAGTCAATACAAAATTGCTCTTTTTGTGGTTATGTGGTATACTCTAAAATAAAGGAGGGGTGTTCTATGGAATCTGAGCAGCAGTTTTACGCACGCTTTGGAGAACGATTAAAAAAAGTACGCAAAGAAAGGGGAATGACCCAAGCTGAGCTAGCTCAAAAAATGCAAACGTCCATCAATAGTGTACGTCTTTACGAAGCGGGAAATAGATCTCCAAGTATGGCTACTCTTAATAAAATGGCGGAAGTATTGGGGGTTAATGTGACTTGGCTGTTTCATGGAGATGCAACAGAAGAATGCGATGAAGCAGTATCACGGCAATTTCAACGCAGAGAGCAAATTATCTCAATGGCCAAAGAAAAAAATATGCCATTAACAGCGGCGCAAGTAATTTATTACGGTTCAAGTGATAGAAATTTAATGGAAGCCTATAATCTTTTGAATGCTGAAGGTCAGCGAGTGGCAGTAGAACGTGTGCAAGAATTGGCTCAGATACCTAAATACCAGCGTCAAACAAAAGAATGATTAGGAATTTTGTGTAAATCCCATGCCCACAAAGGAGTGGTGACAGATGGCGAAGATCGTAAAGCGGATGAAGAAGGACGGCACTTGCTCCTACTGCATCCGGGTCTCCAACGGCTATGATCGGCAGGGCCGTCAGGTGCTGGTAAACCGCACCTTCACTCCCCCGCTTGGCTTGACCGGGAAGAAGCTGGAAAAGGAACTGCAGCGTCAAGCGGATGCCTTTGAACAGGAAGTGCACAGCGGCATTTCGCTGGATGCGTCCATGAAGCTGGATGATCTGATAGAACGCTGGTTCACCGAGTACGCAGACCGCCAGCTGAAGCCCAAGACGGCCACCGAATACAGAAAGCTGGTGCCGCGTGTGTCTGCGGCTCTGGGGCACATGAAGGTCAACCAGATACGCCCGGCGCACCTCATGGCGTTCTATACGAATCTGTCCGAGGACGGAGTGCGGCAAGATTCCACCTATACGGCAACGGCCGCGCTGCTGAAGCTGCTGCCGAAAGGCCAGCGGGCAAGGATCCGGGAGGCCGCAGGGGTGGGTGAGGAAACCATGCGGGGGCTGTGCAGCGGCAAGCCTGTCAGCCACAAGACGGCCGAAAAAGTAGCTGATGCCGCCGGGCTGCCCCTGTCCAAAGCCTTTACCGAGAAGGTCAGGGCGGGCGGTAAGCTGGGCGGCAATACGCAGCTGCACTATCACCGCTTCCTGTCCAGCGTGTTTGAAAAGGCGGTTAAGTGGCAGCTGATTGATGAAAACCCCTGTCGGCGCACAGAAGCCCCCAAAGCGGCAGAAATCGAAGTGGAAGCCTTACAGGAAGAGGACGTTGCAAAGCTGCTGGAAGCCCTGCAGGACGCGCCAGCGCAGTACAGCGTTATCACACAGCTGGCCTTGCTTACAGGTGCCCGCCGGGGCGAGATATGCGCCTTGCGCTGGTCGGACATTGACCTTGACGCGGGTGTGATCTCCATCAACAGGACGGTGCAGAACATCGCCAGGCGCGGCACGGTGTTCACGGCACCCAAAACAAAACGCTCCCGGCGGTGCATCAAGATAGGCCCGGAGTGCGTACAGCTGCTGCGGGAGTACCGCCAGCACCAGAAGGCCGAACGGTTCAAGGTCGGCTCCGAGTGGGTGCGCCGGGTGGAGATCGAGAACGGCAAGACGGTGGACAATGATTTGCTGTTCACCCGCTGGAACGGTCAGCCGTTCGACCCCAACGCGGTTACAAGCTGGTTTCCGGGCTTTCTGGCCGCCCATGACCTCCCGGCGGTTCACTTCCACAGCCTGCGCCACACCAACGCCAGCTTGCTGATAGCGGCTCATGTGCCTGTTACAACTGTTTCGGGCAGACTTGGCCACGCAAAGACCAGCACCACCACGGATATTTACGCCGGGTTCATCCGTTCCAGCGATGCAGCGGCAGCGGATGCGCTGACGGACGTTTTCAGCCGTATCAAGGAAAAGACCCACGCATAACGAAAGACGGCTCGCAGGGGCGTTTCTGCCGCCCTCGTGAGCCGTCAACTTTTTTGCCTTCTTCACGGTGTCCGTTTTATGGGATTATATGCCCTCTGGAAAGTGCCTTATTTGTGCCTTATTGAATTGAAAAGAAGTGAAACGACCATGCACGAACAAACACAAAAATGACGATAAATCTACATAAGCTGTAATGACCAAAAACGCCGAAACTCATATAAAGGCCCTCTATGAATCAGTAGGCCGGTGGTTCGAGTCCCTTCCATCGCACCAGAAAATGCCGTGAAATCGAAAGATTTCATGGCTTTTTTGTTTTGTAAGCCATGGGTGCACGGTTTCTGCACGGTTTTTGCACGGTCGGTGTTATCCATGTCCGATTATGTAGGGCGCTGTATTGCATTGCAATCAGTGCCCTTTTTTGCATCAGGTGAGCAGGGCCAAGCGGAGCTTTGCCTTCATTTCCGGGTCGGCATCCTTGAGCAATTCCAAAAGAGCCGTCATGGAGATGGTGGGTTCGCCTGCGGCGGGTACAGCCTGCGGGCTGGGGGTGTCGGGCTTGACATAGAAGCCGCTTTCAAACTTCTTACCCAGCTCCACACGGGAGGACTGCTGGATATGAGCGTAGGTGTTCACCAGCATATCCGCACTGGCGTGACCAGTGGTCCCCTGCACCGCCTTAATGTCACCGCCGGAGATCATCAACTGGTAGGTGGCACTGGAGTGACGCAGCCCATGAAAGACGATACGGGGGAACTCTGGGTGTGCGTCCTGCCACCTCCCCTTCCCGCAGCGCACCCACCAGCGTCAGGTGCACCGCCAGATGCAGGATGGGGTCCTCCATGCTGTCCAGTGCTGCCCGCATCTCCTTCACCTCCCAGATGCTGCGCTCTTGGGTAGTCTTTTTGGGAGCCTCCACCGGGACGGGGCTTTTGATGAGGATGCCCCACTCCACCGCCAGCAGAAAGGAGTTGTGCAGCAGTTGGTGGACTTCGTGGAGGGTGGTGCCGGAGAGGGTGCGCTTTTGCTGCTTGGGCAGCCAGTCCATCAGGAACTCTGCCACCGTCACCGTGGACGGAGATCGTCAATTGCCACGCCCATCAACTGCGCTGCTCATACTCGGCCAGTGCGCTGATCCGCTTGCCCATGGCCTTGACCAGAGGAACGACAAGCGCATTCCCCATATGGTGAAATAGCGCAGTCGTTCCGGCATCCCGGCTGTCCAATCATCCGGGAAGCCGTTGAGCCATTCGCATTCGATGGGCGTTAGCGTACGCAGACGTTGCGCCTATGGGACTGAGAAGGTTTTTACAGATGAATATCTTTCGGGTCTACATAGTCCTCAAAGTAATCCAAACCGTGGGCAGGAACGATACCCAGTATCTGTTCCCGAGCGTTGCGGGCCGCTTCTGCGTCACCATTGATGATGCTTTGGTAGATTGCCTCATGCGAAGCTTCCGTTATTGCATCCATGCTTCCCAGTGAAAGCCCGGCCGCTTTACGGCGATGGACACGGGTATAAATCAGGTGCCGGATGTGGGAGGAAATGAGCTGCTGCACCATCATGTAAATATCCATATAAAGCTTGTTGTGGCTCATGCAGATGATCTCATAATGGAACGCAAAGTCGGCCTGAACCACATCATGGAGCTTCTGTTGGTTTTCAATGTCGTCGTTGTAGATCGCTTCCAGGCGGTTGTATTCATCCAGACGATCTTTCAGCTTCTGGCGGTCCTCTTCTGTGGAAGAGATAATGGCAATGTTGGTGCACTCCCCTTCCAGCAGGTTGCGCAGCTGCTCCACATCCCGACGGCCTTCCTTGTTGTCGTACAGAGGAGCCAATTCACTGAAAATGGGCTGGACGGAAAAGTGAGCTACAAAGGAGCCTTCGCCCACGCGCGTCTCAATGAGGCCCAGCGTGCTGAGTTTTTGCAAGGCCATCCGCACGCTTAGGCGGTTGACGCCATAATATTCCGCAAGTTCTCCTTCGGACGGAAGCTTGTCTCCCTCTTTCCAGACCTGGTCCAGCAGGCTCTGCTTGATAGAGTCGCTGACCTGGTCCACCACGGACAGCCGCCGGATCTTTGGGCTGCGGAGTTTCTGTAATGCCATGATTATTCTCCATTTCCGCTTCGCGTTTTATGTCCCAAAGAATCCAAAACCATATTCCTCAGGCGAAATAATTCCCGAAACTAATTGCCGGATTTTGTGGATGCAATTTTTTCCATTCACAATCTAAGTATAAGTTTTTTGGGGGTGGACGTCAAGCTAAGAACTTAAAGTGAAATTTGTAAAATGAATAGTTTTTTCATAAATAAAAAATGCTGCACAAGGCAACGCCCTGTGCAGCATTTTCCGTTGTTTAGAGATTATGACCAATGACTGACTTGGTGGATCTGTATTTTATCTTTGCGTTGGGGCGTTGGAGACGGGTTTAGCCGCCAATGACGACCTTGCGGCAGGTTGCCAGGAACTCGTCGGTCATTTCCTGGCCGATACCGGGCAGATCGGGCACGGTGTAGTAACCGTTCTCGGGTTTGTAATAGTACTTGCCGGCCTGGATGAAGATGTTCTTCAGGTTTGCGTTGTGCTCCTCATGGATGGTGAAGTTGGGGATCGCGGCTTCGACCTGCAGAGCAGCGGCGGTAGCGATGGGGCCGCCGCAGACATGGATCTGAACGCCCATATCGTAGACCTGAGCCATATCACAGATCTTCTTGGTTTCGGTGATGCCGCCGGTGTTGCACAGATCGGGCTGGATCACGGACAGGGTGCGGTCCTCGAAGAACTGCCGGAAGCCCCAACGAGTGTAGCTGCGCTCACCCGTTGCCAGAGGCAGGTCGCATTTCTGCTTGATGTGGCGGAAGTTGCTGGGGTTCTCGGGGCTGGTGGGTTCCTCAAAGTACATGATGTGCAGCGGCTCCAAAGCCTTGCCCAGCTCGGCGGCGGTGTTGGCGTCCAGCAGAGAGTGGATCTCAACGATGATGTCCATATCGGGGCCGCCGGCTTCACGGCAGGCTGCAATGCGCTCTACCGAGCGCTGCAGGTCGTGCTGACGATAGCAGCCGCGAATCTGAGTGCCCTGGCTGCCCCAGATCTTTTCGAGCGGGGTGTCGGGATCGGTGGGAGCAAAGACGGGGTCTACCTTGATGGCATCGTAGCCGTCGCGGAGGGCGTTTTTGGTCACTTCGTAGTAATCTTTCGGGTCGAACAGCAGGCCGAGAGCCTCGCCCTTGTTATCTTTCTGGATCAGGTCGCTCCAGCCGAACTGCAGCTGAGAAGCGTATGCGCGGAGCTTCGGATTGGTCTTGCCGCCCAGCAGCTTGTAGACGGGAACGCCGAGGGCTTTGCCTTTGATATCCCAGCAGGCGGTATCGATGGCAGCCATAGCAGAGGTGATGACAACACCGCCGCCCATGCCCCAGAAAGTGTGGCGATGCAGGTGCTCCCAGATCTTCTCCGTATCAAACGGGTCCATGCCGATGATCAGCTTGGCAAAATCCTGGCACTGACCAAATGCTGCTTCAAAGCTGTTGCCGTATGCCAAACCGGCTTCGCCCCAGCCGTAAATGCCTTCGTCAGTGTTGATCTTCATAGTGATGAACTGGCCCAGATAACACTCAACACTCGTGATTTTCATAATAGATGCTCCTTCCCAAATAATGGATTGTGGTGAGAATGAGGAGAAAGGTTATTCGATTACGACCTTCTTTGCGTTGGCAATGTAGAACTCGCTCATTTCCTGACCGATGCCGGGCAGCTCGGGAACGGTGTAGTAGCCGTCCTTGGGAGCGTAGTAATATTTTCCGCCCTTCACAAAGGCACTGGTCAGATTGGCGTTGTGCTCTTCGTGGATGACAAAGTTGGGAATGGTTGCTTCCAGCTGCAGAGCAGCAGCGGTAGCGATGGGGCCGCCGCAGACATGGATCTGGACGCCGATGTCGTAAACCTGCGCCATATCGCAGATCTTCTTGGTCTCGGTGATGCCGCCGGTGTTGGCCAGATCGGGCTGGATGACGTTGAGAGTGCGATCCTCAAAGAACTGACGGAAGCCCCAGCGGGTGTAGCTGCGCTCGCCCGTTGCCAGCGGCAGGCCGGACTTCTCTTTGATATGCTTGAACATATCGGTGTTGCAGGGCATCGTGGGCTCTTCGTAGTACATGATGCGGTAGGGCTCCAGGGCCTTGCCCAGTTCTGCGGAGGTGTTGGCATCCAGCAGGGAGTGGATCTCAACGATGATGTCCATGTCGGGGCCGCCAGCCTCGCGGGCTACTGCGATGCGCTCAACAGAACGCTTCAGGTCATGCTCGCGGTAGCAGCCACGGATCTGGGTGCCCTGGGTGGCCATGACATCGCCCATGGGGGCAGGCTCGGTGGGAGCAAAAACCGGGTCGATCTTGACCGCGTCGTAACCCTCGTCAACCGCCTCTTTGACGACACGGTAGTAATCCTTCGGGTCATACAGCAAAGTCAGGCCGTCCTTGGCCTCAATATCCTTTCGCCAGCCGAACTGCAGCTGAGAAGCGTATGCGCGGAGCTTATCGTTGGTCTTGCCGCCCAGCAGCTTGTAAACGGGAACACCGAGAGCCTTACCCTTGATATCCCAGCAGGCGATATCGATCGCAGCCATGGCGGAGGTAATAACGACGCCGCCGCCCATACCCCAGAAGGTGTGGCGATGCAGGTGCTCCCAAATCTCCTCTGTGTTGAACGGATCCATACCGAGGATCAGTTTGCCAAAATCCTGGCACTGGCCAAATGCAGCTTCTGCAGACTTGCCGTAAGCCAGGCCCGCCTCGCCCCAGCCATAAATGCCGGAATCGGTGTTGATCTTCATGGTAACAAAGCCGCCGATCGCGCCAGTGCCCAGATAACATTCGACACTCGTGATTTTCATACGTGGAACCTCCATTCTAATGGTGTTGTGATTTAAACTTATTCCGTCGGAGTTTTGGCTCCGAAGGGTTCTGAATTAAAAGCCTCTTCCACCCCTTATCCGCACCCTCTGTTGTTTGGGAGGGTGCGGATAAGATTTAAGGAAGATGGTATGATGGGAAAAAGTGACAAAGTGTAAAAGAGAAGAACTCAGGATTCTGAGGCTTCCTGGTAATCCTCAGCCCATACGGACGTGTGGATCTCGATGTTGCCCGTCTTGGAGCGCCAGAAGCCGATGAGGCCGGCGATGACGATGACCACAACGTTGATGACAGCCAGGCCGATGTTCATGGAGAGCAGGCTCTTCCACAGAACGACCAGGAACAGCGCCAGAGAAACACAGCAGATGGTGTAGTACAAGCCATCGGGCACATGGTAGCGAGACTGCTTCCAGGCATCGGGATATTTTTTGGGCATCTTGATCTCAGCTGTGAAATTCAGGATGGCGAATGCAGAGGTGATCAGCTGGACCATATTGGTGATGGTGGTGATGGACAGACCAAAGACGATGGGGATGATGCCGACGACATACATGAAGGTCAGGATGTAGGGGCGGGCACCGCTCTTGTTTTTCTTGCCGAAGCTCTTGGGCAGCCAGCCATCATCACAGGACTGACCGATGGTGATGGAGTTGTAGGCAAAGCTGGAGTTCAGGGTGGAAAGCAGAGCCATGATGGGGCCGCCGATGATGAAGAAGTAGAACAGCCAAGTGGGGAAGATGCGCTGAGCAGCGAATACCAGGGTAGTGGAGTTGCCGTACTCTTCCACGCTCATTACGCCAACGCCTGCCATGGCAACGCCAACGTACAGGATGCACAGGGTGGGCACGCAGAGCAGCAGGACAAAGGGAATATCCTTGCGGGCATTCTTGGAGTCACGGCCATAAGCAGTGGTCATGTAGTAGCCCTGGGTGGAGTAGACGAACAGCAGGACTGCACCGAGGAAGCCGCCGCTGATCTGGCCGTTGTTGAAAGTGATGCCCCAGCCATTGATGGCAAAGCTGGGGTCGCTGAAATCGAAGATGGGCAGCTTCATCTTGAAGATGCCGACGATCGCAAAGAGGATGAGGGCTGCGATCAGAAGCCAGGTCATCATTTTTTGTGCTTTTGCCATGATGTCAACGCCCATCAGGTTGACGACGTAGAAGAAGGTCAGCAATGTAACGCCGACAATGACCCTTGCCCAATGGGAGTTTAGCGCCGGGATGATGTCGCCCAGGTAAGCGGCAGCGGATGCACCGAACAGGGAGAGCGACAGGCACTGGGTAAGATACATGTAAGCGAAAATGCCGGATGTTCGAGGACTGGACAGATCGCACAGCATGGAGTAGTTGCCGCCGCCCAGACGCAGGGTGGAAGAGATGAAAACGAAAGGAAGGATCATGACAAATCCCATCAGGATCGCCACGAAATACGCCAGCCATGCGGAGTAACCAGTCATTTTGATGGCAGGGACGATCAGAGTGATGACGCCTGCACCGATGACCTGACCGATGGCCAGTGCATAGAGTTCGGTTCTACCAAGAGTACCTGGTTTTGGGACGGGTTCTTTTACAACGTGAATCGCCATGGTGACAGCTCCTTTTCTTTTTAGTATGATTGAGCGACCGATTACTCGATCACCTTGTACAGCGTTGCGCGGTCAATGGCTTCCTGCAGGAACTCATTGCCGATGCCGGGCAGATCGGGAACAGTGAAGTAGCCGTTTTCCGGCTGCAGGTTGTACTTGGTCAAGCCCACAGAGGTATCCATGCGGTTGCAGGTATGGTGCTCGTGGATCAGGAAGTTGGGCAGGGTGCACTCAAGATGCAGGGCTGCATTGGTGGTCAGCGGGCTGCCCGCGCAGTGGACCTGGATGCCCACATCGTAAGCATGGGCCATATCGGAGATCTTCTTGACCTCGGTGATGCCGCCGCAGTTGCCGATATCGGGCTGAGCCAGCTGAAGCAGGTTCTTCTTGAAATACTCTGCATATTGCCAGCGAGAGTACAGACGCTCGCCGTTTGCGATGGGCACGGAGCTGTACTTGGCAATGTATTCAACGGTCTGGGTGGTGGGCGTGTTGGGCTCCTCAAAGGCCATGATGTTATACTTTTCTGCCAGCTTTGCCAGCTGCACAGCTCCCAGCGCATCCGGGTAGGAGTGGTTCTCCATGATGATGTCCACATCGTCGCCGGCGGCTTCACGGGCGGCCTTCATGCGGGATTCTACCATCTTCAGCTGTTTTGGAGTCAGCAGGCCGGTGGTATCCAGGAAGTTGAGGGGCTTGCCTTCTTCATCACGATCAAAGAAATCGATCTTGATCGCGTCAAAGCCTTCGTCCAGTGCCAGCTTGACGTTGTGTGCGTAATCCGCGGGGGTCACAGCCCACAGGTGTTCGGAAACGCCCACCTGGCCCCAGCCAAACTGCAGCTGGCTTGCGTAGGTGCGGAGCTTATCGCGAACCTTGCCGCCCAGCAGCTGGTAGCAGGGAACATTGAAATACTTGCCTTTGATGTCCCACAGAGCTACATCGATGGCTGCGATGCCGGAGAAGACGACCGGGCCGCCGTTCTGGCCCCAGAACGTCCGCTTGTACATGGTCTCCCAGATGAACTCAGTGCGAAGCGGATCCATACCGATGATCAGCTCTGCCAGATCGCAGACCATGCCAAATGCGCCGGAACCACCAACGCCGTAGGCCATGCCGGCTTCACCGTCACCACAGATGCCGACGTCCGTATGGATCCGGCATCCGATGGGACTGTTCTGCTTGCTGTTTGCAGTCGGCAGGCGGAACACCTCGACCTTTGTAATCTTCATAGAATTGCCTCCTTTTTCTATCGTCAAGGACAGCTTAAGCGCAGCTGCCTCTTCTTACCAATGTTGATGACCAGCGGGAGAATATCAACTCAATTGTTCAGTTGTTCGCTAAGCGAACTATAGCAAAACTCGACAACTTTGTAAAGAGGTTTTGTGCAATTCTACCTTTTGATGGTTTTTGGGGGAGGCTCTTTGTTCAAAATCACAAAACGAGCGTATTGGGGCGGATTTGTAATGAGGTGACGTTCGAAAGAATTCTCTACGGGCTAGAAGAGATGACTGCGTCATGAGTGCGTTGGATATTTTGGATAAAGGCGACCATCGTGCCAAATCACTTAAATCACTGGTCTTTTATGATACAATAAAATTAGAGGGCGAGAAAAAGCAGTAAAGCAGGTTGACCATCGACAGTGATAGAACCACGGATGATTTGATATTGGCCCCAACGCGGAGTAGATTATGGGGTGGGTAAGAGCTATAAGCCAAATAGATTTGAGGAATTAAAAGAAAGCTCCTGTTTTAATTTTAAGAAAAAGGAGTCCCCACCATGACCGAACAAGCACTCCGCAAAATGATTGCTGCCGGGGAAAGCACCCGGCAGGAGTTTAAGTCGTGGGTGAAGTGCAAGGACTACCGGCAGCGGAAAGACCTCGCGGTGAAAAGCGCGGTTGCGCTGGCAAAGAGCGGTCATCAGACGGGAAAGAAAATGGAAGGCGTTGCATCGGCAGCTTTGAATAGCCCGAAATACAGCAGCACGACCAAAACTCTTGTGGGCGGCGTTCTCTCGCAGTCTGACAAAAATCGCTAAATAACCTAAAATGGGGCGTACAGTTTACAACTGTGCGCTCCATTTTTTACAACAGAAATCAAATATAAAGTGATATTACGTCGAATTATTTGAGAAATTGCCGGAAAATCTATGTAGATAACATTGGAAAATTGTGGTATAATAATACCAACCAGAAAGGAGGGTTGTGCTATGGACAACAACCAACTACAGTACATCAAAATTCAATCGCAATACGCTGATAAGGTAGAACAATTTGAAAAGTGCGTTGTCAAAGCCGCAAAGCTGACACACGCGATTGCTGACACGGCTGAGAAAAAATGCAAGCAGGCGCGGATGGCAATGGAATCTGGCAACATAGATGTCATGCGGAATACGATTCAGCAGTACATCTGCCAGTACGGACAGGATTGGTCGCGCTTCCGGGATGTTCGGATACAGCTTGTAGATGGGAACACCTATGCACAGCTCTCTGCCGTTGACCTTATCCAGCAGCTACATTGTGTTATCACGCTGGTGTACAAGGATACTGCGTTGAAAACGGTGAACAAAGAAGCATTCCGAGAGTGCGTTAAAAGTTTGCTGAAGCAGTCCAAAATGTTTACCGATCAAGAGTTAGATGCAATGTTTGCGTAAAACAGGATAGCTGAAAATAAGCAAAGCCCACAAGCTGGATATAAAATCCGGTCTGTGGGCTTTACCATATCAGGAGTAATATTTCTATGTGTGGCTGGCCGGGACGAGGGGCTTCTGGAACTCAACGGCAAGACCTATATGCTGTCCCTCAAGGTCTACGAAACGGTGAAAACCGATGTGGCCTATGTGCAGGATAAGACGGTCAGCCAGATTCAGGCAAAGGATCGGATTCTTGAATATCTGAAGCATAAGCCGTCGATTACGAATCAGAAAGCACAAGAACTGTGTGGGTTTAATAAGAATCAAACCTATTATATCCTGCACCAGATGTGCAAGAACGGCATCTTGCATCCTGATGGCGTAGGCCGGGGAACGAAGTACAAAAGCGTGAAGTGAAAATTTACGCTGACTTTTACGCTGACTTTCCGAGATTTACGCTGAAAAACGCGCGCTGCGCGATTAGCATTTTTGCCGCGCGTTTTCTGCGGCTCAATTCTCCGGACTGCCGTGGTCACAGCCGAGAGAAAGATAACGCTCCATCTCTCCTCTCAGCACCATCTGTGCGTACTCCAAGGGCTTGTTCCACAGCAGCCAGTCCAGTTCTGCCCGCTGTGCCGGGGTGTTGCCGTACTCGTCCTCCACAGCGATGCAGTCGATGGCAACAGCAGAGCCATCTGCGAACCGGGCTTCCACCCGGTTAGTATCCATGTTGAAGCGGCAGGCAAGCAATTTTGTCATAATAGTATCCCTCCAAGACTTGATTTTTGGTGTGCGGTCACTCGAACCAATGCCGTCAAGTCGTTGTCGGATGAAGAAGTTTTTTGGTTTGTCCGGGAGTAAGTGTACGGGCGGCTTTGCTTATTCTATCAGTGGCACCCGCCCCCGCAGTGGGAGCCGCAGCTGCGGCCCTCGTCGTGGTCGTGGTGGGTGCAGTGGATGTCCGGGTCGAAGACCAGCTTTCCGGCCAGATAGTCGGCCACAGCGGCGTCTGCGGCGCCGGAAAGGCCGCCGAACAGCTGGATGCCTGCCTGCATCAGTGCTACCTGCGCACCGGTGCCGATGCCGCCGCAGAGCACGACATCTGCGCCATGCTGTACGAGAAAGCCCGCCAGTGCGCCGTGGCCCTGACCATTCGTCGGGATGACCTCGGTGCGCAGGAGCTGGCCGTTTTCGGCCTCATAGAACTTGAACTGTGCGGAGCGGCCAAAGTGCTGAAACACCTGACCGTCTTCGAACGGGACTGCGATTTTCATGAGAACGTCTCCTTTACTGCTTGTTTTGTACAGCCTCCCGGATGCTCTTTGCCAGCTTTTTGGCGTCCAGAGGCTTGACGAGACGGCCATTCATACCGACCTGATGGCAGGACTGGGCGCACTCGTCGGAGGCCTGTGCCGTCATGGCGAGGATGGGAACGGTGGCGGCGTCGGGCCGGTCGAGGGCGCGGATGGCCCGGGACGCCTCGAAGCCGTCCATCACCGGCATCATCACATCCATGAGGATGGCCTGATACCCGCCCGGCGCACTGGCGGCAAAGCGCTCCACGGCTTCCCTGCCGTTCCATGCCTTGTCCACCGCTGCGCCCTGACTGGTGAGCTGGAACTCGGCCACTTCCATGTTGATGTCGTTGTCCTCCACCAGCAGGATGTGCATCCCGTCCAGCCGCCCGTTGTCGGTGGGCTTGAGCTGGGGCTTTGCGGCGGCGTTCTTGTCCAGCAGGAAGGGCAGCTGGAAGGTGAAGGCAGTCCCCTCCCCCAGCTGGCTCTCGGCAGAGATGCTGCCGCCCATCTGGCTGACCAGCTCCTTGACGATGGACATCCCGAGGCCGGTACCCCTGTACTGGGTGCGGGCGTCGGCGGACTCCTGGGTAAAGGGCTTGAACAGCTGGTTCTCCAGGAAATCCCGGCTCATGCCGATGCCGGTGTCCGTGATGCGGAACTCGTACCACACGGTGGTGCCGTCGCAGGAGAGCTCCCTGGCGTAGGTGTCGATGGACCCGCCGGGCTTATTGTACTTGATGGCGTTGCTGAACAGGTTCACCATGATCTGCCGCAGCTTGAGAGAGCTGCCCACGAGGGCGGTGTGCTGGATATTTTCCCGGTGGCGGCGGTGGGTCAGGCCGTCCTTTTCTATCTGTGCCTCCACCAGCGACGAGACGTCGTGCAGCAGCACCTCGATGTCAAAGGGCTCCTGTTCCATCACCATCTGCCCGGCTTCCAGTTTGCTCATGTCCAGCACGTCGTTGACCAGTGCCAGAAGATGGTGAGCGGAGAGGTCTATTTTATCAAGGCAGCTGTCCACCTTCCGGGCATCGTCCCGGTTGGAGCGGAGGATGTCCAGCATACCGAGAATGCCGTTGATGGGGGTGCGGATGTCGTGGCTCATCCGGTTCATGAAGGAGGTCTTGGCTTTGCTGGCCGAGTCGGCTTCTTCAAAAGCTTCTTGCAGGCGCTGATTCTCGGCCTGCTCCTGTGCATGGAAGATGGAGGTATCCCGGAAGAGGATGATCCCGTGGATGACCGGCATCTCCCGCCCGGAGGCCGCATCAAAGACGGTATCCTGCGCCAGGAGGACGGTCTTCTGGAGCCAGACCGGCTCGCCGCAGGAGGTCTGCTCCCGGTACTCCACTGTCACGTGCTTGAAGCCCGAGTGGAAGCGCTCCAGCAGTTTTGACGCCGTGTCCACGATGCGGTAGTTTTCCAGCGTCTCAGGAGTGACGAAGTGACGGCGCTGGGCGCAGTAGTCGTCGTAGGAGCAGGGCAGCGTCATCTGCAGATCGAACTGCCGCAGCGCGGTAGTCCGGTAGAAGATCTGCTCGAGCTGGCCGTGGGTCAGGTCCACAGTGAACAGGGCGTCGTTTGCGTCGATGAGGGCATCCACATAGTTGTCGTTTTCCAGCAGGGAGTGCTTCATCTGCTCGTAATACTGGGTCAGGGGCTGGCGCTCGTCGAAGGCGGTGCTCTTGTCCCGGAAATACTCGAAGCCCACGAGGAAGTGGTGCAGCCGCCCATGGAGGTCGGCGTCGCAGAACAGGAGGGTCAGCCGCCCGCGCTGGGTCACGCCGTCGGTCTCAAAATCCAGCTCAAGCTCCTGCTTGGGGTGCTCGGCACTGAGGGCAGCAGACAGCGTGCTCAGCTGCAACGCTTCCCGCATTGTCTTGCGGGTGGCGGAGGCGGCGTACTCGTCCACGATCTGCTCCACTGCACCCGAATAGCTGCCGTTGTCAGCAAGGAAAAAGCCCGATGAGGTGCGCAGGACGCGGTACTGGTCCAGCAGGGCGTCGCAGTAGAGGCAGTTCGAGAACTGATACCCATGGGCGTTGACCCAATGCAGAAGCTGCTGGTTCTGCAGTTTCCGGGCTTCGGCCTCCTCGCGATTTGCACGGTTTTTGTCCACATACATATTCTTGTCGGCGTGGCGGAACAGCTCCCGCAGGGTGCTGCCCTCGAAGTCGCTGGCGATGGCGCAGCCTGCCGCATAGCTCAGGGGCATCTCGGGGTGCTGGCGGGAATACTCTGCCGCCTGTGCCCGGATGCCGCGCAGCACATCCTGTGCGCCGTCCCAGTCCACGCCGTAGAGGATAGCGATGAACTCGTCGCCGCCGTCGCGGCCCACGAAGTGCTGGGATGGCACGGCCAGACGCAGCTGTTCGGCAAAGGAGCGGATGTACTCGTCGCCCTTGTCGTGGCCGAGGTTATTGTTGATGGTGCGCAGGTTGTTGAGGTCAAAGACGCAGAGCGCCGTGTTCCCGTCCGGCGGGTCGGGCGCGTCCAGGAGCTCTTCGCACTTGTTCTTGTTGTGCAGGCCGGTGGCCTCATCGAGGTAGACTTTGCGCTGCAGAATACGGTTCATGGCCGCGTACCGCAGGGCCTTGAAGATCTGATAACCGAACAAAAGCAGCAGCCCCACGATGTCCGCGAGGACGACTTTTTCCAGAAAGTCGAGGGCCGTGGCCCGCTTCTGGGAGTAGACCTCGGCCAGGTTGGTGGCCTCGTCGCAGGTCTGGAAGAAATGCTCGCTCTTGGCGATGATGGCTGTCTCGGTGTAGCCGCGCTGACGGACAAGGATGAGTTCGTTTCTCAGGTCGTCGAATTCGCTGGAAAGAGCGGTCATCTTGGCCTGAAAATCCGCGTCGTCCAGCCGCACCAGGTCCAGCTCGCTGCTGCCGAAGCGGAGGCCTTCGATGTAGGAGGCCACATCGCCGAGGAGATCATCTTCCGGCGTGCCGGAAATTTCGAGCTTGACGATGCGCTGGGTCTTGCCGCGCACGAGGCCGGCATAGTTGACGACGCGGGCCGTACCCTGTATCTTGCCTACCAGCACGAGGACACCGAAAAACAGGCTGATAAGGATGGCTGTGAGAAGGACGGTGAAAAGCTGGATGATATGCCCGAACCGGGAAGAATCATTCTTCATGATGCAAACTCCATTCATAGCGCAGGAAATCAGTCGTTTCCCCACTATTATAATGTATTTCAGAGAGCGCTTCAAGTTTGGAAATGGCTGTGGGAGCAAGCCGAGTTATGACGGGGTTTATTGATATTTGTCAGATGATATGTTGAAATTTCACAAGTGGTGCGGGTCTGCCGCGGCTCATAGTTCTCCGCATTCGAGCTTTCTGCGCACCTCGTGGAGCGAAGCACACTCGCAGGTATAGATCCTGCGCATCTCGTCGGTGGCGGGCGAGAGGTCGGGGACCATCACGGTGACAAAGCCCCCTGCCGCGCCGGCCCGGACGCCGTTGTAGCTGTCCTCGAGCACCATCGTCTTTGCAGGCTCGGTGCCGAGTTTCTGCGCCGCCAGCAGGAAGATGTCCGGCGCGGGCTTGGAGCGGGTCAGCTGCTCGCCCGAGATGACGGCCTTGAAGTAATGGCCGAGGCCCCAGTGTTCCAGATGTCCCTCGATGACGGTCATGGGGCTGGAAGACGCCACCGCCATGGGGATGTGATGTTCGTCCAGCCAGGCCAGAAGCTCGTCGAGGCCGGGCATTTTGGGGACAGGCTTGTTGAAGGCTTCATAGGCCAGCCGGTACAGCTCCTCCACGATGTCCATGGCGGGGCAGTCCTCGCCGTAGAAGCGCCGCAGCACATCGCAGCTGCCGGCCTTGGTGGTGCCGCGGGCAGCCTGCGAGAGGCCATCCTTGTAGGGCAGGCCGAATTTTGCCAGTGCCGGCTCCCAGCAGATGTTCCAGATGCGCTCGGTGTCGAACATCAGCCCGTCCATATCAAAAATAACACCCTGTATCATAACGCAAGCTCCTTTTGGCGAAAAATCTACATATATACTTTATTGTACCATGTTTTTCCGCTTTTGAACACCAATAAGGTCATAATTTGTGGCAACTTGACTGCCCCAAAGATGAAACATTTTTCGGTTGCTTGCAAATCCGTTTCACGGCATTATAATAGAAAACAACATTCGGCATATTTGGCGCAGGGCGTGCAGCCCGCGCGGCGCTGTGTGAGATCAGAAAAGAGGGAAATTTATCATGTTGGACATCAAGATCACTCGTACTACCTGCCCGAAGGAAAAGCCGCAGGACGAGTCTAAGCTGGGTTTTGGCAAGAAGTTCACCGACCATATGTTCGTTATGGACTACACCGAGGGCGAGGGCTGGCATGACGCCCGCATCGTCCCCTACGCACCCTTCCAGCTGGACCCTGCTACGGTTGTGTTCCACTATGCACAGGAGATCTTCGAGGGCATGAAGGCTTACCGCACTGCGGATGACACCATCCAGCTGTTCCGCCCCGAGTGCAACGCAAAGCGTATGCAGGACTCTGCTGACCGTCTGTGCATCCCCAAGATCCCTGTTGAGGATTACATCCAGGCCGTCGAGGCTCTGGTGGATGTGGAACGTGACTGGGTGCCTCACTCTGACGGCGCTTCCCTGTATATCCGTCCCTTCGTGTTCGCAAACGATGTGGGTCTGGGCGTCCACGCTTCCAAGCACTACATCTTCTGCATCATCTGCGCTCCGTCGGGCGCTTACTACGCCGAGGGCATCAACCCCGTGCGCATCTACGTCGAAGACGAGTACATCCGTGCCGCTCCCGGTCTGACCGGCTTCACCAAGTGCGGCGGCAACTACGCTGCTTCCATCAAGGCCGGCGAGCTGGCTGAGGAGCAGGGCTACGCTCAGGTGCTGTGGCTGGACGGCGTCGAGAAGAAGTACGTCGAGGAAGTCGGCAGCATGAACATCATGTTCAAGATCGACG
>ERZ780208.1350-NODE-1350-length-20094-cov-22.148211_pt1 | contig 20094 bp, 7 predicted proteins | sample MGYA00511167_ERZ780208 | MGnify/ENA primary metagenome ERZ780208 (study PRJEB29588, sample SAMEA2159202) | human gut metagenome | biome: human gut; feature: human-associated habitat; material: faeces | place: Denmark | collected 2008/2010 ...
CCGCCTGACGCTGAAAAACGGACTGGTCGTGCATGCGGAAGCGGGAGATAAAACAGGGGAGCTCAACGCCATTCTTGACACAGACCCCGGCGCGCGGAGGCTGGGGGAATTCGCCTTCGGCGTCAATCCGGCCATCACACGCCCCATGCGCAACATCCTGTTTGACGAAAAAATTTCCGGCTCCTTCCACTTGACGCCGGGGCAGGCCTACCACGTGGCGGACAACGGCAACCAGTCCCGCATCCACTGGGACATGGTATGCATCCAGACGGAAGCGGCCGGGGGCGGAGATATTTACCTGGACGGGAAGCTGGTGCGCCGCAACGGATTATTCACCCTGCCGGAACTGGCCATTCTCAACCCCTCCCTATCATGACCACCCACCCTTTCTCCAAAAAGCGTTCCCAGCTCCGCAAGCTCCTGTATGCGGCTGCGGCTGTCATTCTGCTGGGGTCCCTGCTGGCCTCCTACATGCACTGGGAAGCCAATCATCTGGAATTTAATGAAAACACGGCCCCTGCCGGATGTGTACCCGGCCTTTCCGGCCTTCGTATCCTGGTATTGTCGGATATCCACACCAATCTGCCCCTGCTGGAAAAAGCGGCAACAATAGCGGAACAGGCCAGACCGGACATGATCGTATTTCTGGGAGATCTGTACACGGATTTTCTGCGGGTCACTCATGCAGGCGACTACATCGCCCAGATGAAACGCCTCTCCTCCGTTGCCCCGGCCTACGCATGTCTGGGCAACCATGACATGGCCCTTGCGGACAATGTGGAACGCGTCCTGAAGGAAGGGGGCTTCACGTTGCTCAGGAATTCCGCCGCCTTCGTCTCCATCCCCAGGCTGGGAAATGTGGAATTCAAACTGGTGGGGCTGGGAGACCTGCGGGAGGGTGACTTTTTCCCGGACCGGTGCATGAGCCCGCGCGAATTGGAGGAAAACTCGCCCATGCCAACCATCGTCCTGAGCCACAACCCCAAAGGAAGGGAATTGCTGGGAAATTACCGCTGGGACCTGATGCTCTCCGGCCATACGCATGGAGGCCAAATCAAACTGCCTTTCTTTTCCACCCCGCTATTGGCGTCGGAAGGGGAAACCATGCACTCCGGGTTCCATCCTTATGAGGACAAGCAGGTATTCGTCACCCGCGGCATAGGCTATATAGGGCCGGGCCGCTTCAACTGCCCGCCGGAAATCTATCTGCTGGAACTGCATTGACCCATTCCTCCCGTTAAAAATGCAGTCCCTTCCTTCCCGGTTCCCTCCCCCTCCACTCCACGCCGGCGGCAATCCATAAGGAAAACGGAGGCCATGGTTCAGCCGTGAATACAGGAATTGCAAATGCCACAGGCCTGTATTTTAAGGTGGTTGACAGCGATGACTGGGTTAAGGAAGAGGTATACCGGCAGATTCTTGCAAAGCAGCTGAACATTTCACCACATCAGCTTTCTTATGTTACCAACAGTGGAGAAGGTGAGGGACTGGTCTTTTATGGCAGTACCATTATCCCGTTTAAGGATAAATTTGATAATTCTCTGATGCTGTATGCGTTGATGACTTCTAAGCCGGATGAGGTAGAGAAGCGTAAAAAACTTGGTATCGGAGAAAGAGACGATTAAAAAAATATAAAAAACAAAATAGAACAAAAGCAGGGGATGAGCCGGGAAATTGTTTCCGGCAATTTTTCTGCCGGGATAAAGGCAAAGGGGATGGTGAGATTTGCAGGAGCATGAGTATAAGGCGAGAGATAAAACCGTCCAGAAGATGAGCCGTGATGGTCTTAGAGAAGAGAATCTTCGGAATAAAGAAGAAAAAAGGATCACTGGACGGGACATGGATACAGAGGTTTCCCGTAGTGAAAAAAAGGATGAACTGGATTTCAGTAAGAGAAGGCGTGAGCATATCAATGAAAAAAGGGAAACAGAACATCCGGAGCAAAGTTCCCAAAAAACCATATATAGTAGAGAATCTGTACTGGATGAGGAGTCAGAACAAGATATAGATGGAAAACTGGATGGGGAACAAGTAGCCGATGAAAGCACAGCTGCAACGAAATCCGCATTTCGCAGTGAGAGCATCCGTGGACAGCCAAGGGGAGAACGGGCTTATCTGGAAACGGTTGCAGACAGCCGGGATCTCCGTAAGAAAAAGATGGTCAGAGATTATGCGTCAAAAGAAAGACGGAAGGAAAAGGAGGCTTCCGAAGAAAGCAAGACGGCAAAGAGAGAAGCTGCCCGGTACAGGGAAACTTCAGAAGTGGCAGAAGAGTCTCTGGATGGATTTTCGGAGGAGATCAAAGGCAAATCGAAGCGGGAACGTGTGCTGAAAGAACAGCGGAAAAAGAGTTCCAGATTATCGTTTGGCGATGAAAGTGATGGCATGGTACATGGAGCCGGTATCGGTATCCGAAGTTCTGCATCTGCCGTGAAAGATGCTGCGGCTACGGCGGCTCATTGGAAAACCCATGAGGCAGAAGAGGATAATGCTGCGGTAGAAGGGGCACACCGGGCAGAGCTTGCAGGAGAGAGCCTTGCAAGAAAATCCATTTATACAAGGGAACGCTTAAAGCAAAGGAGGGAACAGTCAAAAAGACTGAAAGAAAGCGTTCTTGATGAAGCAGAAAAAAGCAGGCTGATGTTTGAATCTGTTTATGGAAATGAAGCAAAAAATATGGTGAAGAAGGAAGCGGAGCAGAAAAGAAAATCTGCATTGCAAAAACTGTTCCAGAAGAAACGCTATCAGAAACAGTATCAGGCAGCAAAGCAGAGTAAAAAGGCAAAGGATGCCATGATTACTTCAGCACAGAAATTTACAGAAAAGGCGAAAGATGCGGTCAAAATGATTGCGGCACAAAACCGTGGGATTTTTGCTACAGTTGCTATCTTTGGATTGATCTTTGTCTTGATTGCAGCAAGTTTTACCAGCTGCAGTGCATCCCTGCAGGGAGCTTCGTCTGCCATTATTTCCACCAGTTATTCCAGTACAGATGAGGACATTTATGCCGCTGAAAATGCATACCGGGCATTAGAAGAAGCCTTAAATACGCAGATCAATCAGATGGAATCCACGCATCCGGATTACGATGAATACCGGTACCAGATTGATGAGATTGGCCATAATCCATATCAGCTGATCTCTTATCTGACAGTAAAATACGGTGGTTTTACTTATGATGAAGTGGCAGAGGAGATAGAGTCCATTTTCCGTCAGCAGTATGGTATTACGACAGATTCTACCAGGGAGACAGTTACCGAAACAAAGACAGTCCGGGTAGGAGAATCACTGGGACAGGTTGTCACCAGTGGGTATTGTAACTGCTCCATCTGCTGTGGGCAGTGGAGTGGAGGACCGACAGCCAGCGGTGCGATGCCGACAGCCAATCATACGATCGCAGTAGATGCATCAAATCCTTTTGTACCGATGGGAACCCATGTCATTATGAATGGTGTGGAATATGTAGTAGAAGATACCGGAGCTTTTGCAAGATATGGTGTTCAGTTTGATGTTTATTATGATAACCATGCAGCAGCTTCCGCACACGGGCACCAGACATGGGAGACATACATAGCAGACAGCAATGGAAGCCAGGAAGTGCAGGTTACGACAACGAAGGAAGTAAACCGTCTGGATGTGACGATGACAAATCGCAATCTGGATACCGTATTGAGAAGCCGCATGACGGAAGAAGAACAGGAAAGATACGATGCGTATAACAAATATTATGGAAATCGTGATTACCTGTTTGACTTAAACAGCATACCCACCGGAAGTGGTGGATTTGGTTATACCATACCGACAGATGCTTTATCTGATCCACAGTTTGCAAAGATGATCCGGGAAGCAGAGAAATATCTGGGAGTTCCTTATGTCTGGGGTGGTTATTCCCCAAGTGGATTTGATTGTTCCGGATTTGTAAGCTGGGTTATCAATAATTGTGGAAATGGATGGAATATTGGAAGATGTACTGCCGATGGACTTCGTTCTCACTGTTCGCAGGTATCTCCATCGGAAGCAAAACCGGGAGACTTGATCTTCTTCCAGGGAACCTATAACACAAGTGGAGCGAGTCATGTTGGAATCTATGTCGGCAATAACATGATGATTCATTGTGGTAAGCCGGTGCAATATACAAGTATCGCAAGTGCCTACTGGCAGGAACACTTTATGGCATTTGGTCGTCTGCATTAGAGGAGGTGACAGGCAGATGAACATGAAATTGAAAAAGATTCTGGATGATATTCAGAAAACAGAGGATAAGATTGCAGAGCTTCAGGAACATTTGAAACGGCAGAATACTTTAAAACAACAGATGGAAGATATGGAGATTATCAAATCATTTCGTTCTATGAAACTGGACAGCCGGGAGCTGCTGGTACTGCTTGACGGGATTCAGAAAGGAACCGTTATGATTCAGATGAATGAGGACGGCGGTATCACAGTGGAAGATACCAAGGAGACACCCCAAAAAGAAAGCGATAACAGACCACCTGTGGGGCAGGTGGCAGAAAGAGAGGTTTTAGACGATGAGGAATAAAGTGGTAAAGAAACTTCTGATGATTGCTATGGCGGTAACAATGATTTCGGGAACATCCCTTGCTACTGTTTATGCAAATGCAAATCCACCGGCAGAAGAGACAACGACAGCGGTGGTGGAAGAGACAACAACAGAAAAGAGTAAAGATACGGAGAAAGCAGAGGATACGGGAAGAGTTACCGGAGAAAGTAATAATTCTGCTTTTTCTACACCGGGAAATGCCCAGCTTGTAGATGATAAGGAAAATGATGATACAAAACAGTTCCTTACTATCCAGACGAAAAAGGGGAATACTTTTTACATGGTCATTGACCGTTCCAGTAATACAGAGAACGTGTATATGATGTCTCTGGTCGATGAGAACGATCTGGCAGAATTTCTGGATGAAACAGAAAAAGACAAGGAAACTGAAGAATCAACCGTAGTGATCCCGGAAACCACACCGGAGACTACACCAGCAGCAGAGGAGGAAACCGAAGTGAAGAAAGAAGAGAAAAGCGGAATGAATGTGAAAGGTCTTGCAGCTATCGTAGTTGTAGCAATCTTAGGCTTTGCAGGAATCACAGTCTATAAGAAACATGGACGCAGTAAGGACGAAGATTATGTAAGTGAACAGCTTGAATTTTCAGACGGTCCTTATGTAAATGAAGAGGACGATGAAAAAGAAGAATAAGCGTTTTTAAGAGATGGAAACAGTAATAAGGACAGGGGCAGCCAGAAATCTTGGCTGCCTTTTTTGGTAGAAAGGAAAGGATTATGTCTAAATTTTTAGTGATCGCAGAGAAGCCAAGTGTAGCACAAAGTTATGCGAAAAATCTGTCCGCTTATAGGCGAGAAGACGGTTATCTGGAGGGAGAAAGCGGTATCGTCAGCTGGTGTTTAGGACATCTGGCAGAGTATGCACAGCCAGAGAAATATGACCCGAAATATGAAAAATGGCAGTTTGATGATCTGCCAATCCTTCCAGAGGTATGGAAGCTGAAAGTTTCCAAGGATAAAAAGAAGCAGTTTGATGTCTTAAAAGGTCTGATGAACCGAAGCGATGTGGAATATCTGGTAAATGGCTGTGATGCAGGAAGAGAAGGAGAACTGATTTTTCAGAGAGTATATGACCTTGCCGGATGCAGGAAACCAGTGAAACGTCTGTGGATCAGCTCGATGGAAGATGCCGCCATTCAGAAAGGCTTCCAGACAATGAAAAGTGAGGAAGAATACAAGAATCTCTGTATGGCTGCGGTGTGCAGGGCACAGGCTGACTGGCTGATCGGAATGAATGGAACCAGAGCATACACCACGAGATATTTTAAACGATTGGTTGTGGGCAGGGTACAGACCCCAACCCTTGCCATGCTTGCAGAACGGCAGGAGAGGATCGAGCATTTCCAAAAAGAAGCGTTTTATAAGGTAGCACTGACAGATGGAAAACTTACAGTAGTTTCCGAGAACATTGCAAATGAAGAAGCTGCGGATCTGCTGGCAGCGTTATGTAATGGTTCGACCGCTGTGGTCACACAGATGAAGAAGGAAGATAAAAAAGCATTTCCGCCAAGACTTTATGATCTGACAAGTCTGCAGAGAGAAGCCAACCGTTACTTTGGATATACAGCGAAACGCACACTGGATATGTTACAGGAATTATATGAAGAAAAGCTGGTTACTTATCCAAGAACAGACAGCCAGTTTGTAACGGAGGATATGAAAGATTCGGTAGAGGAACTGGTAGGAAAAATGCCAGTATTACTTCCATTTGTAGATTATGGACAGTTGGGGCATGGCATAAAAAGGGTAATCAACAATGCAAAGGTATCTGATCACCATGCGATTCTTCCGACGAAAGAAGCCGTGGAGAAAGGAATTGCTGATTTACCAGCAGATAAAAAGAATCTGATGATGCTGATCTGTCAGCAGCTGGTACAGGCAACCGGAGAAGAATATCTGTATGAGCAGACAGATATTACGGTAAAGTGCCAGGAACATGATTTTAAAGCCAGAGGGAAGATTCCAGTACAGATGGGATTTAAGGAAGTAGAAAAGGCATTTAAACATCTGTATGTCAAAGCGGAACCAGTGGAGGGAAAGGAAAAAGAGACTTCGATTCCTGCTGGGTATGAAGAAGGAATGAGGCTTTTTCCAGTAAAAGCGGATAAAACCACACATTATACCTCTCCGCCGAAACCATTCAATGAAGATACGCTCCTCGCTGCAATGGAAACAGCCGGTAATAAGGAGTTTGATTCTGAAACAGAAAAGAAAGGGCTGGGGACTCCGGCAACAAGGGCAAGTATCATTGAAAAATTGGTTTCTTCCGGTTATGCACAGAGAAAGGGTAAGCAGATATTACCAAGTACCGAGGGAAAGGAATTGGTAAAGGTCATGCCAGAGTATCTGAAATCAGCAGTAATGACTGCGGAATGGGAGAACCGGCTGTTGATGATGGAAAAGGGACAGATTACAGATACTCAGTTCATGGGAGAGATTACTTCTCTTGTCCGTAAGATTTTAGAGGTATGCAGGGAGATACCGGAAGAGGAACGCAGAAGATTCCAGACTGCGAGGGAAGTGATCGGCAAATGTCCGGTCTGTGGTTGTGATGTTTTTGAGGGGAAACAGAATTTTTACTGTTCAAGCCGTCAGTGTGATTTTGTTCTTTGGAAAGAAAACCGTTTCTTAGGAAGCATGGCGAAAAATCTGGATAAAAAGATGGCAAGAGAACTTCTTGATAAGGCTTGTACCCATGTAAATGGTCTGTATTCTAAAAAGAAAGATATGAAATTTGATGCAGATCTGTTACTCACACTGGAGGATGGCAAGCCGAGATTCCATCTGGAATTCCCAAAGAAGAAAAAGAAATAAGACAAGGAGGTAAAGCGATATGTCTAAATTACAGGACATCCGGGATCTGGCACAGGAACATGCTGTATCAGTGAGCGGTTCCCCCAGAGACTGGATGGATTATATGGACACAGCATCAAGGTTATATCGTTATTCTTTTTCAGACCAGCTTCTGATCCATGCACAGCATCCGGAAGCAACGGCCTGTGCATCACTGGAATTATGGAATGAAAAGATGTTCCGATGGGTGAACCGTGGTGCAAGGGGAATCGCCCTGCTTGATGAAACAGGACAGCATACCAGACTCCGTTATGTGTTTGATATTTCGGATACCCACATGGTAGCCGGGGGCAGAAGCCCGTATCTTTGGCAGATGCAGGAACACCAGAGAGAAGAGATCCTCACCCATCTGGCAGAGGTCTATGCTCTGGAAGAAAAGGATACAGCAACTTTGCAGGATGCATTGATGGCAGTCGCAAGGGAAATGGTCAGTGATAATCTGGAGGAATACCTGGACGGATTGGAATATGCTGTAGAAGGTACTTATCTGGAAGATCTGGACGAGGTGACGATTCGCAGTGATTTCCGTCAGCTGGCAACAGACAGTGTTTACTATCTGCTTTCCAGGCGATGCGGGCTTGATCCGATGGAACTTCTGGAAGAAGAGGACTTCATGCATATCACAGATTATAACCGTCTGTCAGTTCTCACCTTTCTTGGAAATACGGCAAGCCAGCTCAGTGAGAGTATTCTGATTGATATTGGAAAGACCGTACATAAAATTTCTCTGGAAGAAGCGAGAAAAGAGGTTGAAAATTCCAATGAAAGGAATTATAATAACTTTACCACGTTAATGCACGAAACTAAAAACCGGGATGCAGAAACGAAAAAACAAGAAAATATTGAAAATGAAGGAGGAACCGATTATGGAACTGACATATCATCGCAAGGGAGATTACCTGTTTCCGAATCTGACCGTCGAAGAGGAAGAAGTGACGATCGGGAAATACGGGATGCTGCGGAGGACATTTCTGAAGGAACACAGGAACAGCCTTTATCAGAGCCTGTTCCTGACCGGGAAGCTGAACAGCCATCTGGAACAGATCGAGAAAGCAGCACAGGAGAGAATGGACAGCCAGATGGAGAAATTACTGGAGAAGAATCCGGCACCGGACAAGGAAGCAGATCCGATGGCATGGACAGCACACATGAACGCACTGATGGCAACAGCGGAAGAGAGCATCTTGACGGAATTGGTATACAGTTAGTCGAAGATACAAGAGAAGATGGATTTAGTAAAGCAGAGGAAGAGATCGCCTCTGCTTTATCTTTGCCTGAATATCCAACTGCAGATGAACAAAGGCGGAACATCGAGGAAAGGGCAGCTGCCCTTTATGCAGGAGAAATCCCGATTCCAGAGGAAGTTGTTGATGAGATCTTACGGACAGGAGGAAACCGGAAAGCAAGCCAGCTCCGGATCATCTATAATTTCATGAGCGAACAGACACCGGAGGAATATACGGAGTTTGTAAAGCGTGAATACCGTAAAGGTGGAAAAGGCTTTCAGATTGATGGAAAGGAATATTCAGTCTGGTTTGATGAAACCGGGATGCAGATCGCAGTGGGGCATACGGTCACAGACCAGATTTTAGATAAGGCATTTTTATCATGGGAAGATGTCAGCGGACGTATCCATCAGCTTTTAAATCAGGGAGAATATGCCCCGCAGTCGGTATTGGATGCGGCAAGGGACAACGCATTGAAGGAACACGCACAGGCACTTGCTTATATGAAAGGGGATATGGCAGAAGGGGTGGCAGAGATTGTCTTTGATGAAGCAGATCTGCCACATCTTCACAGTATCTATCCGGAAATCACGGATTATCTGGAAGAAAAATTGGAAGATTCCCAGTGGCTTTCGGAACTAAATGAAAGACTGGATGCACTGGCAGAAGCCTATGAGGAAAATCATTCCATTATGCGTTTCCATCATTATAATCCTGTAAATATCTCAAAGCAGTTTCAGAAGTTTGCGGATGAGATCATCCCTTATCAGGCAAGGAATGGGTTTGCCTGGAAAGAACATCCGATGTTCATTACACAGGATGAGATTGATGCTTATCTTGCAGGAGGTGGAGCGTATTCACAGGGCAGGCTCAGGACGTATTCCTTTTATCTGCTGCATGAGGATGAAAGAGCGAGGACAGGTTTTATCAAGGAACAGTATGGGATTGGTGGAAGCAGTCATGCACTGTCTGGTGCCGATGATTCACATGCAAACTATGATGGAAAAGGATTGTTTCTTGCAAGAGGTGCTTATGGGAATCCATATACGTCAATTTTATTATCCTGGAATAAAGTTGCAAACAGAGTAGCTTATCTGATCAAGAATGACCAGTTCCTGCAGGCAGAAGATTATGCTCGTATGCCGGAATATGAACGGGAACAGATGGCGAACAAGGTACTCCGCTTTTATGACCGTCTTCCGGAAGAGATGGACAGACCATTTACGGATGATTTCTTCTGGGAAAAACCAGGGAAAGAAATGGTGGCAGTTTTAGAGAATCCAGAGCAGACAGAAGAACTGTTACAGAAGATGGATGCAGCATTGGCAGTTCTGCCATTAGATTTTGAGGCATATGGGACAAACTACCAGCAGAAAACAGAACTTCTTTCAGAACTTCACCAGTATGCAGAAGGAACCTATACGATTTTCCCGACACCGGAAGTAGAACCGTCTTTTGTGGAACCATCCGGGCGCCAGATGACCATGTTTGATTTCTTAGATACGAAGGCAGTGACAGAACCGACCGTAGTAGATATGTCAGATGTAGAGGAAATAGAAGAGGAAGAGGTTACTGCTGAAGAATCTATTTCAGAGAGTCAGGAGCAGGAAATAATAGAAACTTCTGAGGGACAGGAACAGAAAGAACCAGAAGAAGAGGTAACAGCTAAAACAGCAGAAGAATTGGTGGAGTCCTGGGATGAAGGTGTTTTTGAGTATCAGGGGTATCATTTTGAAGCAGTAGGGGTATTGCCGGAAGGAATAGAAGGAAAAGATCTGGTTGCACAGACCCGTTCCAATACAGAACTGCATTTATCAACCTACCATACAGAAGATTTCCCAAAGTATTCGTATGATGATTTTTATGCAGTCAGCAATGCACCGACTGCCGATGTGTTCCGGTGTCTGGAAACCGGACGCAATTATATTCCCGGAGAAAATGAACTGTTTGGATATGAGGGAGAATTCCAGCCATATTTAAAACCGGAAGTAGAAAAGATTGTAACAGAACCGCATAATTTTCGGATTCAGGATAATGACCTTGGGGCAGGCGGTCCGAAGGCAAAGTATAAGGCAAATATGGAAGCCATCCATTTGTTACAGACTTTGGAGAAAGAAGAACGTCTGGCAACACCCGAAGAACAGGAAATCTTATCCCGTTATGTTGGCTGGGGTGGTATCCCACAGGCATTTGAGGAAAATAACAGCAGCTGGGCGAATGAGTATCTGGAGTTAAAGAATACCTTATCACCAGAAGAATACAGTGCAGCAAGGGCATCGACCTTAAATGCTTTTTATACGTCCCCAACCGTGATCCGAAGTATGTATGAAGCACTGGAAAATATGGGACTGAAACAGGGAAATATTTTGGAACCGTCCTGTGGTGTCGGTAACTTTATGGGACTAATCCCTGAGAGTATGAGCAAAGCCAATATGTACGGTGTAGAACTCGACCCGGTTTCGGGAAGGATTGCAAAACAGCTTTACCAGAAAAATAAGATTGTCGTGCAGGGATTTGAGGAAACCAGTTATCCGGACAGCTTTTTCGACTGTGTGATAGGCAATGTTCCGTTTGGAGCGTATCAGGTCAGTGACCGAAGATATGACCGGCATCATTTTATGATCCATGATTATTTTATTGCAAAATCCCTTGATCTGATCCGTCCGGGCGGCGTAGTTGCTGTGGTAACTTCCAGTGGAACGCTGGATAAGCAGAATCCGGCAGTGAGACAGTATATCGCAAACCGGGCAGAACTGCTTGGAGCTATCCGATTACCGAATAATGCGTTTCAGAGAAATGCCAATACCAGTGTTGTTTCTGATATTTTGTTTTTCCAGAAAAGGGACAGGGCATCCATTGAGGAACCGGAATGGTTAAATCTAAAGGAAATACCGGAAGGCTATTCGGTTAATGCTTATTTTGCAGAGCATCCGGAAATGGTGCTTGGTGATTTTACTACAGAAAGTACCCAGTACGGAAAGCAGGAAGTGACCGTAAAACCAAAAGAAGGCATTACCTTAGAAGAACAGTTAAAAGAAGCGATTAGGAATATCCATGGCACGATCAAGGAACTGGAACTTTCGGATACAGAGCTGGAGGAGGATGTTGTCTTTATCCCGGCAGACCCGGAGGTAAAGAATTTTAGTTTTACTGTGGTAGATGATGAAGTTTATTACCGGGAAAACTCTGTGATGAACCGCATGGAGCTTCCGGCAATGACAGCGGAACGTGTCAAAGGGATGGTGAAGATTCGTGATATTACGAATGAACTGATCCAGTGCCAGATGGAAGAGGGAAGCGATGAACAGATCACAAAGCTGCAGGGAAAACTCAATGAAGAATACGATACCTTTACAGCAAAATATGGTCTTCTCAGCAGCAATGCCAATAAGCGGGCATTTAGTCAGGACAGCAGCTATTGTCTTTTGACTTCTCTGGAATTTCTGGATGATAAGGGAGAACTGAAACGGAAAGCGGATATTTTCAGCAAGCGGACGATCCGCCGGGCAGAAACGGTGACTTCTGTGGATACTGCCAGTGAAGCTCTTGCTGTTTCCATTGGTGAGAGGGCAGGTGTTGACCTTTCCTATATGTCACAGCTTTCCGGGAAAACAGAAGAGGAGCTTACCGAAGAACTGGCAGGGGTAATCTTTAAGAACCCGATCGGTGAAAAATGGGAGCCATCAGACGAATATCTTTCTGGAAATGTGAGGGAAAAACTTCAGACCGCCAAACAGTTTGCAGAAGATCACCCGGAATATCAGGTGAATGTGCAGTATTTGGAGCAGGTACAGCCAAAAGATCTGGATGCGTCAGAGATTGAGGCAAGACTTGGGGCAACCTGGATTTCCGAGGATTACATTACACGGTTTATGGCAGAGACATTCCATACACCAAGATATTATATAGGGAGCAAGGTCAAAGTCCAGTATGCCGAAGTGACCGGACAGTGGAATGTTATGGGAAAGAATGTGGACAGCTACGGAAATGCTCTTGTTACTTCCACATACGGAACACAGAGAGCCAATGCCTACCGCCTTTTGGAAGATGCCTTAAACCTCCGGGATACCAAGATTTATGACACGGTACAGGATGCCGATGGAGAACACCGGGAATTAAACCGGAAGGAAACGATGCTGGCACAGCAGAAGCAGGAACTGATCAAAGAGGAATTTAAGGAGTGGATATTTAAAGACCTGCACCGACGGGAAGATCTCTGTAAGATCTATAATGAACGATTTAACAGCATCCGTCCACGGGAATATGATGGAAGCCATATTCAGTTTGTTGGCATGAATCCGGAGATCACCCTGATGCCGCATCAGAAAAACGCAGTGGCTCATGTGCTGTATGGAAATAATACGTTACTGGCTCATTGCGTAGGAGCTGGAAAGACGTTCCAGATGATCGCAGCCGGTATGGAATCAAAACGGCTGGGACTCTCACAGAAGAATCTTTATGTTGTGCCAAACCATCTGACCGAGCAGTGGGGCAGTGATTTCTTACGACTTTATCCTGGGGCAAATATCTTGGTGGCAACGAAGAAAGACTTTGAGCCGGCGAACCGAAAACGTTTCTGTTCCCGTATTGCGACAGGGGATTATGATGCCGTGATCATCGGACATACGCAGTTTGAAAAAATCCCTCTTTCAAAAGAACGGCAGATTGCCATGCTGGAAGATCAGATTGCAGATATTACGTTTTCCATTGAAGAAGCAGCACATCAGGCAGGGCAGAATTATACCATCAAGCAGTTGGAAAAAACAAAAAAGAGTCTGCAGACGAGGATGAAGAAACTTAATGACCAGACCAGAAAGGATGATGTAGTAACTTTTGAGCAGTTAGGCGTAGACCGGCTGTTTGTGGATGAAAGCCATAGTTTTAAGAACCTTTTTTTGTATACAAAAATGCGGAATGTGGCGGGAATCTCACAGACGGATGCACAGAAAAGTTCGGATATGTTTATGAAATGCCGGTACATGGATGAACTGACCGGCGGCAGGGGAATCACCTTTGCGACAGGTACCCCCGTGTCAAATAGTATGACGGAGCTTTACACTATCATGCGTTATCTCCAGTATGACACACTCATGCGTATGGGTATGGGACACTTTGATTCCTGGGCGGCAACGTTCGGGGAGACAGTAACCGCAATCGAATTATCACCGGAAGGAACGGGCTATCGTGCAAAAACACGGTTTGCCCGTTTTTTCAATCTTCCAGAGCTGATCTCCATTTTTAAGGAAGCTGCAGATATTCAGACTTCGGATATGCTGAACCTTCCCGTACCGGAAGCAGAGTTTATCAATGAAGTATTAAAACCAAGTGAAGAACAGCAGGATATGGTAGCAGCATTTTCAGAACGTGCAGAATCAGTAAGGGCAGGAATGGTGAATCCTACAGAGGACAATATGCTCAAGATCACCAACGACGGAAGAAAATGTGCATTGGATCAGAGGCTATTAAATGAACTTCTCCCGGATGCCGAAAAAAGCAAGGTGAATACTTGTGTGGAAAATGCTTTTCAGGTATGGGACGAGGGAAAAGCAGACCGGACAACTCAGCTGATCTTCTGTGACTTGTCTACTCCAAAAGGGGATGGGACTTTCAATGTATATGATGATGTCCGGAACAAACTGGCTGCCAGAGGAATCCCGAAAGAAGAGATTGCGTTTATCCATGAATACAACACGGAGGCAAAGAAAGCGGAACTGTTTGCAAAGGTACGGGCCGGGCAGGTGAGAATCCTTATGGGTTCCACTCCAAAACTCGGTGCTGGTACCAACGTACAGGACAGGCTCATTGCCCTCCATCACCTTGACTGTCCGTGGAAGCCGTCTGATCTGGAACAGCAGGAAGGACGTATTTTAAGACAGGGAAACCAGAATGACAAAGTAAAGATATTCCGATATGTGACGGAGAACACTTTTGATGCGTATATGTGGCAGATTTTGGAGAATAAGCAGAAGTTCATCAGTCAGATCATGACCAGTAAATCCCCGGTCAGAGCTTGTGAAGATGTGGATGATACGGCACTGTCCTATGCAGAGATCAAGGCACTTGCTACAGGAAATCCGTATATTAAGGAAAAAATGGATCTGGATGTGCGGGTGAGTAAGCTGAAACTCTTAAAGGCAAACCATACCAGTCAGATTTACCGTCTGGAATCCGATATTGCAAAGAATTTCCCGGTACAGATCAGTGCATTGAAAGAACGGATTGCCGGGATGCAGGTGGATTCGCAGGTAGTAAAAAGCGTGGATTTACAGGATAATGACACATTTGCCATGACGGTAGGGAATGTCCTTTATGAAGATAAGAAAGAAGCAGGCGAAGCGTTGATCGCTGCCTGTGCAGGACTAAAAACCGTTAGCACCGGCGGAAAGGTCGGGGAATATCATGGGTTTACGTTATCTGCTTCCTACAATATGTTCTCCAATGCATTTGAACTGACGGTCAAAGGGAAATGTTCTTATAAGCTGGAGATCGGAAAAGACCCGGTAGGAAATATGCAGCGTATCCATAACACCCTTTCTTCCATTGACAGGAGGCTGACGGAAAGTGAGCAGAAATTGGAAACCGTACAACAGCAGCTTGCGACTGCACAGGAAGAGGTAAAGAAACCATTCCCGAAAGAAGCAGAGCTGAATGAAAAGATGGAACGGTTATCCGAGTTAAATGCGTTGCTGAACATGGATGAAAAGGGCAATGAGACGATTATGGCAGATGAGGATATTGGCAGAGAAGGAAGTAGCACAGACAGCAGGGATGCCGTAGAAGAAAAAGAACTTCCGGAAACCGCAGACAGAATCCATAAGCCATCTATTCTGGAACGTTTAAAGCAGGAGAAGGCACAGCAGAATACAGCGGAACAGCCACCTGTACAGAAAGCTGCAAAGAAAAAACACGAACAGGAGTTATAAAAGATTTCCCGTCAGAGTTTTCTCTGGCGGGGACATAAAATGGAGGGTTTGTTTATGGCAAATAATATAGAAAAACAGTTAAAAGAAATATCGGAACGGCTGGAGCAGGGAGTAAAGGAAATCTTTACATCGGAGCGATATACCGAATATCTGAATACCATGTCAAAGTTCCATAATTACAGCTTTAATAACACGCTGTTGATCACCATGCAGAAACCGGAAGCAACACTGGTGGCAGGGTATCAGGCATGGCAGAAGAAGTTTAACCGCCATGTAAAACGTGGAGAGAAAGGAATCCAGATCATTGCACCAGCACCGATCCGGGAGAAACAGGAGATTGAAAAGATCGACCCGGTAACAAAAGAGCCTGTGATCGGGGATGATGGACAGCCGGAAACAGAGATTGTGGAGATGGTGATACCGAGATTCCGCATAACGACAGTGTTTGATGTCAGCCAGACAGAGGGGGAACCGATCGCAGAACTGGAGGTGCCGGAGCTTACCGGAAGTGTACAGTTTTATGATACGTTCATGCAGGCATTGCAGAATATTTCTCCTGTACCGATCCGCATGATGAATGTGGAAGGGGAAGCAAAAGGCTATTATCACCAGACAGAAAAATATATTGCGATAAAGGAAGATATGAGTAATGTCCAGACCATGAAAACAGGAGTCCATGAGGTGAGCCACGCATTGCTGCATGACCGGGAGGTAATGGATGCGGAAGGGATTTTAAAAGACCGGACAACAAAGGAAGTGGAAGCAGAAAGTATCGCTTACATAGTCTGCAACCATTTTGGTCTGGATACTTCAGAATATTCGTTTACCTATATCGCCAGCTGGTGCGAGAGCAGGGATATGAAGGCGTTGAAAGCGTCTATGGATACCATCCGAAAAACATCTTCAGAAGTCATTGAGAATATCGAGGCACAGATGCACGAGTTGGAAATGGAAAGACCAATCCGGGATACCTTCCATAAGGAAGATTTGATCCTGCATCTTTCGGGCAGCATGGGTTCCGAGTTTACTTATGATCTGATCGAAAATATGAGCAGGGAACAGTTAGAACAGAATGTGGAAGAATATGTCAGCCTTCTGGAAAGTGGTGAGATAGAGGAGAATGAGAAACCTCTGGAAAGTTTTCTGGAAGAAAAAGGTGCTGCCGTCACACCACTGTATGACAGCAGTGGGCACGGAGAGAACTATCCGATTGATTTTTATGATGTGGAGTATGATGCTGACACAGGAGTTACTTCTTTTTCTGACCTTTCTCCGAAAGAGCAGGCAGAGATGATCGTGCAAAAAGCAGAGTTTCCGAGACATATTTTTTCAGAAGAAGAAAAGGCATTTGTAAGTGAATATGCAGAAACCTTTCCCGGACAGGTGGACAGACTGAATGACCTGGTATGGGACATGAGAGAATCTTATGATGAAGCCGGTTCAAAACTGGTGTATGAAGTGATCCAGGCAGCAAGGGCGAACTTTCCAGTGAAGGAACCAGAAATTGAAGAAGAAACAACAATGCAGTATGCCCACCGTCTGATTGAAACGGCAGAAGCTGCCAATACGGGAAACTTCACAGATTCCCAGAGAAATCTTATTGTGAATTTTGCATATAAGATGGATGACAAAGACGAAGTGCTTGGACTGGTGAACCGTATGATGACTGCAATCCGCAGACCGGGAAGTGAATATACGAGAAGCCTTATGAATGAAACACAGGCACAGATTGACAATTTCCCAGATGGCATGATCGGTTTTACAGAAATGCACGAAGCAGGAATCCGACTGGAACACATGTATCCTCTTGAAAAAAACAGGGCAGTAGAATTGTATCGTGAGGGTGCGGAAGTTTTTCTCTTACATGGAAATCCAGACAATCCAGAGCAGGCAGGACAGATTCTTGCAGAAACAGAAAATGCAATCCTGGGACATGACGGTATTTTTGGTATTACGGAAGCAGAATGGGAAGTACATAAAGAAAGAGAAGCAGCTGCCGCCAGACAGGAAAAACTGGAACAGGACAGTGCGGAAAAGATTGATGAGACACTTCTTCTGCATGGAGAAAGCAGAAGGTTTGCCATTTATCAGATGGATAGTGGAGATGAGCATACTTATCAGTTTATGGGAATAGAATCCGCAAAGAGTCTGGGCTATACCATTGACGGAAAGGATTACCGGATGGTTTATGCAGCACCGTGGATGCCAACGATCACGTTAGACAATATATTTGAACGCTTTAATATTGACCGACCGGAAGATTTCCGTGGTCATTCCTTATCGGTAAGTGATGTGATCGTGATAAACAGGGGTGCAGAGATTACAGCCTATTATGTAGATTCTTTTGGATTTCAAGAACTTCCAGAATTTGTCCAGCAGAGAATGAATATGCTGGAACATAATTCCGTCAGGGCATATCCGCCAGTTTATAAAGGAACATTGGAACAGGCAATGGGAGAACGGGATGTGGATGCTTATCTGAATTCCAGAAAGTTAAACCTGGACTGTAAGAAAGCAATCGAAGAAGCCATCCGGGAGAATTTTGACGGGCTGCACTTAAAGCAGGATGCGGCAAAAGAAGTCGTGGAACGCTTCGGGGAAGAACGTATAAATTTTGTTATGGCAAATACCATCCGTGAACTTTCCCATGATGGAAGATTTTCCAGACAGAACAAAGACTGGGCGGAGCATATCGAAGTCCCGGAAAATGTCAGCCGGGGTAGAAATCTGAACCTGGATTATGTGATCGAAAGCCACCCGGCAGTTTTAGATGGTTTTATCGACATGGCAAGAGCTGAGATCCGGATGCAGAGGATAGAACAGGCGATAGGAGAAAACGAAGTGACAATCACGGCAGAGACAAGAGGATATGAAGCAGAAGGACATAACGGGACATGGCATACGGTTGATGAAAAGGAATATGCGGGGGAGAAGTTCTTCTTAATGGAACATGATGAATTTGGCTCCGATGTGGCAGGGATTATCGTAGCAGAAAATGGACAGCTTGTAGCGGAGGATTTATGGAATGGGTTTGATGCAGGAGCGTTAGAAGCTGTATCAGAATATTTGCAGGAAAATGGAACAACACTTTATGACTTGATGGAATTCCCGAAAGATTCTGTTGTAACCCTGCGGAGTGGAAAGACACTTACAATCGAAGAAATACAGGCAGTACAGAAAGATACCTGGGAAGAAACGATGGCAGGAAAAAATGAATCTGGAACGGATGTCCGGTTTAATTTCCATGCAGTCAGTGAGGTGCAGCTGCCAGAAGGCATAAAGTTGAAAATGCCAGAGATTCATTACGTTGATAATTTTTATGTGATGGAAGATGTAAATGCAGAGGGTGTAGTAAAAGTAAACCGGTATGAATCACTGGATGAAGCGATGCAGGAATATTTACGCCTGCCAAATCATCAGGAAAAAGTGCTTGGTATCCAGAATACGGAAACAATGCAGGAAAGCATGGATTTTATCCGATGTGAAAACGGAATAGATCAGCTGACCCATGCATATGAACAGATTGGAGGGTGGCTGAATCCGGAAATATATGAAGCGGTAAATAAAATGGAAAATATGCTGGACTGGAATGAGGTACAGATTGCATATCAGATTGGAAAACAATACTTTACAATCCAGACTGCAGAAGATGGCTATGATTATACATTTTACAATGAAGATTATCAGGAGGATGATGGAGGAATCTATGACAATCCGACAATTTATGTAGATGAAGCTGCCAGTGATATTTTGGAAGATAAAGGGTACTCATTGGAAGACGCAAAAGTAGTGGATTATGAAGAATTGATGGCAGATGTGGAAGAAGTTCAGGAAGAACAGATGCAGCGGATACAATTAGAAAAAAACTGCCCGGCAAGTATTTTTGAAGGATTTCGCAGGGAAGAAGCAATGCAAACCTATGAAGGAATCGCAATGCAGTTTACCAGGAGTAAAGGGTATCTGACCATACAGGCAACAGAAGAAGGATATTCTTTTATTTTTTATGACTCTGATCTGCATGAAATCCAGGGTGGTGATTATGATAATCCAGACGCATCCATTCAGGAAGCTGCTTATGAAATCCTTAAAAGTGAAAGAATGGATGACCTGGAGTGTGTCAAAGTGGATTATAAAGAATTTGAAGAAATGACGATCCAGCACTCTAAGGATTTATTGCAGGAGGGGGAACTTCGTGCGACTTCTGAGATTGGAAGAAATGAACTGGCATTAAATAGCCTGAGCAGGGCAGAAGTTGAAAGAGGTGTCCTGTATCATGCACAGGCAGTATTAGAAGATATGGGAATGGAACAGGAGGTAGAGCTGCTTGCTGCAAGAGTGTATGGTTCCAGAAGCAGACAAGACCTTTACCGGGAAGATTCTGACCTTGATGTAGTGCTTTCTTACCGTGGCAATATCCGTGAAGACAGTTTCTTCAACGAATTAAATGTTCATGGTATAGCAATGGCAGGTATTAAGGTGGACATCAATCCTATCGCAGAAGAAAGAATCACTC
>ERZ780208.1366-NODE-1366-length-19927-cov-7.209893_pt1 | contig 19927 bp, 22 predicted proteins | sample MGYA00511167_ERZ780208 | MGnify/ENA primary metagenome ERZ780208 (study PRJEB29588, sample SAMEA2159202) | human gut metagenome | biome: human gut; feature: human-associated habitat; material: faeces | place: Denmark | collected 2008/2010 ...
AATTTTTTAAATATTTTTTCGCCGCAGGTAAATTTTCGGGGTTAAAAATCCGTTTATGTGGGTGAGAGTTTCTTTTCTTGTTCTCTTTTTTGTCTGTTTTTTCTCTTGTTCTTTTCTTTGCCGTATTACGTTCTTACCTGGTTCAGTATAAGTTAAAAGATTATTATATATAATCTACCTTGTTCCCAATAGTACTAACGTACGTAAGCATTAAAACCCAATGGGCTTGTAAAAAGTAAGGAAGCAGAAAAAGCAGCAGTACGTTAGCAGTGCTATCTGACAGTTTTATGCAAACAGGCACTATCTCTAAACTGAGATAGTGCCGTAAGCAGGGCTTTGCGCTAAACTTCATTTGCTGCATCATCCTGCAATAACCATGTAAAAACACGCAAAAACTCCCGTTGGTTTTGCGTGCCAACGGGAGTTTTGAAAATATTTTTACTGTTTTGTTAAATTCATATTATGCAGTAAAATTTTCCGCTACTATTTTATCAAGCTGTTCTTTTATTTTCTCAAACTCACAGTTTAAATCCAGCGTCCGAACAAAAATTTTATTTCCACCCATACTGTAAGCAACGTCAGGAGTTATATCTTCATCGGTTTTTGCATAAAGCAGCATACCACTGACAGTCTTATCCGTAGCAGCACTTTTATTTTTTACATATGCATAAATCTGATATAAATTGGCAGAACAAACACTCTTTTTATCGTACTGTTGAGATAAAATAAGCCTGTAACACTTAGTATCGATAATTAAAACTTTATCACTGCTTTCAAGCGTAATATCAGTATACATCTTCGGCAAAAAAGCATCCTGCCCGTCATCCAAATTCCATGCAACAGACGAAGCCGAAGGATTAAAGTGCGGATAATGTCTTTGATAATAAGCAAGTACAAATTTTTCATACAAATCGCACAAATGCTGACTATCTAAAAATTCAGCAAGTTCAATCCTGCCGTTTTTATTTATAAGTAACCCATCAAACAGCAGCCGGCACAAATAAACGAGCATCTGATATGAAGCATTTCCTTTTCGGTAACTTAACAGCGACCAGTTAATATTAAAAGGATTTACTTCCCGCACATTACCAAAAAACAGCAATACTCTTTTTAAATTATTCTTGTTTTCCTGTGTAACATCTCCATTATGCAAAAGCAGTATTGCTGCTGATTTTAAAATACGATTAAGCAAAATATCTTCCGTTAAAACATCATAAACACAGTTTAAACTGCGCTCTTTGCGCGACAACAACTTTAAAGTGCCGTTAATATCAACTTTACCGCGCAGAACTTTTTGCGTCCTGTTATGCTTTAAATAGTCTTTTGCCAAGCCCTGCTTAAGCTGATATTCTATTCCTCTTGCCAAAATCGCAGCAAATAAATTATGAATATGTTCAAATTTTTCTGTACCATTTTTTTCAAACCCTTCCCGATACAGTGCTTTATATGCATATGCCAGCATATAATAAATATTTTTTATTAAAATACTGTTTTCAGTGCTCATTTATTAAAAATACCTGTTAATCTTTTTTTCCAGCTATCAGCCTTTTGCTTATCGTCAAACCAATATTCGTCAAGCATTGGGCAAATATCATATTCTATAACATTTTTCAGCCACATCTCAATACCGCATACCGGCGGATTTTTCTCATCATACACAAAATAACTGTGCCCTATGCAAAAACCTTCGCCCAGTGAATCATCCTCAGCAATTTCGTTATTTAAAATTTTTATTTCATCAATTACGGTATTAAAAGCTGGATGGTTTACTTTGTTTTGCCAGTTTACAAATCCTTCGCTGTCAAAGCCCGGTTTCATTGTAAAAAAGCTGAAACGGCGGCGCAGAGCATAATCAATCATAGCAATGCTGCGGTCTGCCGTATTCATCATCCCGATAATATAAACGTTATGCGGCACACTGAACAATTTATCTTTTTTATAAACAAGCCTTACCGGTTTGTCGCGGTAATCACTTTCAACAAGCATTAAAAGTTCACCAAAAACAGCACTTAAATTACCACGGTTTATTTCATCAATAATAAAATAATAATCATTTTCTATGTCACAGCGCGCCTTTTCGCAAAAATCGTAAAACACACCGTTACGTAATTCAAAACCTGTTTCTGTCGGGCGGTAACCCATAACAAAATCTTCATAAGAATAATTTTGATGAAACTGCACCATTTCAATTCTGCTGTCATCTTCTGCACCAATTAAAGAATACGCCAACCGTTTTGCTGTAAAAGTTTTGCCAACCCCCGGTGCTCCCTGCAAAATAATATTCTTTTTATGTTTAAGCAAAGCCACAAGTTTATCGTAATCGGTTTCTTTCATAAATACTTCGTTAAGAAAGTTTTGTTTGGTATATGGATTAACAAAAAATTCATTTTCTTCTTGTTCATCTTCAGCATTAATATCAATACCATACTTATCAATCCAATATGGGTCTGATAAAAATTTATTATAATCCTGCGGCACATCTGCAAAAATAAAATCAAGTAATGCTTTAAATTTCCAATCATCTGGTTGATGTTTTATTTCTGCAATAGTTTGTCTGAAAGTAAAAAAATACCACTTTTAGGAATATCAAAAGGTTTATTCCAATTTACTTCAACAGTTCTGCCATCATTTAAATTTTTAGTAACAGTTCCAGTTACTGTTATATTCATAACCGCAGCATAAGCTCCATTTAAATTAAATGGTAAACCACTTTTTTGAGTATATGCACTCTTGATCGCTATTTTGTCACCTATCTGAATGCTATTAACTTTATCTAAATATTTATCTGTATAACCATTTTGCCAGATTCCATGTGTTAAAAATTCAGTAGTTTTATCAACGGTTCCCCAACTAGCACCAACCAACCAGCATTTATTAACATTTAAATTTTTAATAATTTCATCTGTTTTTTCTTGGGTGTATTTCCACGAAACCAAAGATAATTCTGGAAAACTATGATAGTTACTATCCTCTCTATTAAAATACTCATTTAAAATATTACTAATACTTATATATGTTCTACCATCTACTAAATTTTTCAATACTCTATCAAAATCAATCTCTACATTTACTTTATTACTATTTATTAAAAATTTTCTATTTCTTTCATCTAAGTTAATAAAATTATATGGTGCAATCCAATATAGACCTATAGTAATTTTCCATTTTACAGTTTTTTGATTTTTTACTTTATCAAATATTTTAAAAAATTTTTCCTCATAAGCTCCTTTATCCTTAACATATTTTAAAGCAATTTGAAACATCTCCCATAAATTTTCTATATCGTTTTCTCCACGTTCGTTTTTCCCAGCAAAAAACCATGAGTTCATATTGTTTAAAACAGGTATACCATCAAAATTAGCAGGAATATCAGCCTGTATATTAAACGCATTTTTTAATACACGGCAAATTTTAATACGATTTTCATTAGTTATGCCCTTATTAAAAATACCAAAAACAGTAAACGGATCTATATCTTCCACTATACTATTATCATTTTCCACAAATGGAAATTTTATATCATTCTCCGTGCATAATTGTTGTAAAAAAACTATTAGTCTTTTCCTTTTATCTTTGTATTCTAATAACTTTATTGCTAATTCTTCATAAAATGATATCCACGGAAATTTAATATTCATCATAACTATTTCTCCAATTCTTTTATCAATTTCATAAAACAAATCTATTTAAATTATATTACAAAATGCATAGTATTAAACGCAAAAACTCCCGTTGGTTTTGCGTGCCAACGGGAGTTTTGAGAGAACAAAGCCCAAAAGCTTAAATTATAATTTTACTTACAGCACCAGCAGGCTCAAATCGCCAACGGCATTTACTATGCCGCGTACTTCTTCAAGCAGTGCAAGGCGGTTATTTTTAACGTTTTCGTCTTCGTCCATAACCATTACGTTGTCAAAGAAGGTGTTAACTGGTTCAATAACCTTTTCACCTGCTTTTAAAACAGCAGCATAATCGTACAGTACAATTTCCGGAATAATTTCCTTGCTTACTGCTGCAACAACCTCATGCAGTTTGTTTTCAGATTCATCTTTAAACAGCGCGCCGCTGATTGCAACTTCTTTTTCGATTTTTTTACACAGATTGCTTACGCGCACGGAAACCTGTACCAGCGGCTCTGCATTGCCTGCTTCAACATAAGCAGCCAGAGCTTTGCAGCGCACAGCCAAATCTACCATATCGTCGTTGCGTTTATCGGCAAATACTGCATCGATAACGTCGTAACGGATGCCCTGCTCCATCAAAAGGTTACGCAGACGCTGTTTGAAGAATTCCATAATCTGCGGCACCAGTTTGCCGGTTTCTTCCGGTTTGATGTCCAACAAATACAAAGTACCGGCAATGATTTTAGCCAGCGAAATATGATAGTTTGCATCAAGCAGGATATTGATAACGCCAAGAGCCTGACGGCGCAGCGCATACGGGTCCTGAGAACCGGTAGGAGCAAGCCCACGGCTGAAAGTAGCGCAGATATTGTCAAGTTTGTCGCCGATGCCGACAATGCGGCCGATAGTTGTTGCCGGCAGTGCGTCGCCTGCAAAACGCGGCAGATAGTGTTCAAAAATGCCGGTGGCAACTTCAGGTTTTTCACCGTCCAGCAGCGCATATTCGCGGCCCATTACGCCCTGCAGCTCGGTAAATTCAATTACCATGCCGGTAACAAGGTCGGTTTTGCACAAAAGTGCGCAGCGGCGCAGTTCTTCTTCATCAACAGGGGTGTTAATGGCAAAGCGCAGCATTTCCGCCATTTTAACAAGGCGTTCGCTCTTGTCGTACATATTGCCCAGGCCTTCCTGGAAGGAAACAGTTTTAAGTTTTTCCAGACGGTCTTCCAGTTTGGTTGCACGGTCTTCGTTAAAGAAGAATTCGGCGTCGCTCAAACGTGCGCGCAGTACGCGTTCGTTGCCGTGAGTTACAATATCAAGGTGTTCGCTGCCGCCGTTGCGTACGGTAATAAATATATTCAGCAGATTGCCGTCTTCGTCAAGCACAGGGAAATATCTCTGATGCTCACGCATCGGGGTAATAATGCATTCTTTCGGCAGACTCAGGAATTTTTCCTCAAACTTGCCGCACAAAGCTGTCGGCCATTCAACAAGGTAATTTACTTCTTCCAGAAGGTCCTCATTAATTTCTGCTTCGCCGCCGTTCTGCGCAGCCAAATCCTTAATCTGCTGCAAAATCAGCGCACGGCGTTCATCCTGGTCAACCATTACAAAATTGTCGTACATAACTTTTTTGTAATCACCGGCCGAAGGAATTTCCACAGCGCCTTTAACTCCTGCCAGAGCAGAATAAACTTTGTTACCAACTTTGCTGAGCGCTGCGCTGAGTAAGCCCTGGCTTTCTGCCGCAGCTTTAAGCGACTGCTGCATAAAGCGGTGACCCATGCTGAATTTACCGCTTTTTACGCCGCAGATTTCAACAGGGATAATCTGGTCGCCAAACAGGGCAACCATCCAGCGGATAGGACGTACAAAACGGAATTCGTAATCTGCCCAGCGCATGGTTTTCGGGAAACTTAAAGAAGTTAAAATGTCCATTAAAAGGCCCGGCAAAAGTTCAACAACGGGCTGGCCTGCCAGATGCTTAACGGCATAAACGTAGTTGTCGCGTACAACAAGGTCTTTTACGTCAACGCCCTGGCCGCGCGCAAAACCCTGTGCAGCTTTGCTGGGTGCGCCGCTTACATAAGCAATTTTAACGGAAGGGCCTTTGGCTTCAACAACAACGTCAGCCTGTGTTTCGGCAACGCCATCGGCAATAAACGCCATACGGCGGGGAGTGCCGTAAACGGTAATATCTTCAAAAGGAATACGCAGCTCCTGCATTTTAGCAGCTGCAAGTTCTTTTAACTGTTTTAAAATGCCGGGCATAAATTTAGCCGGTATTTCTTCGGTGCCAATTTCAAACAATAATTTTTCCATTATAAATTCTCCCCTTTCAGCATCGGGAAGCCAAGCTTCTCCCTTTGTTCAACATAAGCGGCGGCACACAGCCTTGCCATGGCGCGCACGCGGGCAATAAAGGCCGTTCTTTCGCTTACGCTGATTGCCCCGCGGGAATCGAGCAGGTTAAAGGTATGCGAGCATTTCAAAACATAGTCGTAAGCCGGGCGGATATAGCCTGCTTCGATTACGCGTTTTGCTTCTGCTTCATATTTATCAAACAAATCGAACAGTAAATCGGTATCGGCAATCTGGAAGTTGTAGTAGGACTGCTCAACTTCGTTGGTATGGAAAACATCGCCGTAGGTAACACCGTCAACCCACTGAATGTCGAATACGTTTTCCACGCCCTGAATGTACATGGCAAGGCGTTCCAAACCGTAGGTAATTTCTACGCTGACGGGTTTAACGTCAATGCTGCCAACCTGCTGGAAGTAGGTAAACTGGGTAATTTCCATACCGTCCAGCCATACTTCCCAGCCAAGGCCCCAGGCGCCCAAAGTCGGGGATTCCCAGTTGTCCTCTACAAAGCGTATGTCGTGCTCGTCCTGATGAATACCGAGTTCGGCAAGGCTTTGCAGGTACAGCTCCTGAATATTATCCGGCGAAGGTTTAATAATAACCTGGAATTGGTGATGCTGGAAAAGACGGTTCGGGTTATCGCCGTAGCGTCCGTCTGCCGGGCGGCGGGAAGGCTCTACATAAGCCACGCGCCAGGGCTCCGGCCCGAGCACTCTTAAAAACGTGCGCGGGTTCATGGTGCCTGCGCCTTTTTCAATATCGTAGGGCTGCGTTAAAATACATTTCTGTTCGCCCCAGAATTTTTGCAGCTTCAAAATAATTGTCTGAAAATCCATAATATCCCTCCTGTATTTGCGTTACAAAAACGAAAGCCCCCGTCTCTGTAACAATATTAGTTACAGGGACGGAGGCACAAATGCTTCCGCGGTTCCACCCTGCTTGGCTGCAATTTGCAGCCCGCCTCGATGTTTATATAATTTGGCTCCAAGACGCCTTCGCCGCTGTTGCCGGCTTACACCGCCCCGGCTCGCTGAATGTGCGGTTACTACTCCTTATCATTGCTTAACAGAAAATATACCAAATAACTGCTGTTTTGTCAATGCTTAAAAACCGGTCTGGCTTAAAAAGCCGAGGCTTTTTAAAGGTTTGTCGGTCTGAAAAACGATAAAGCGCTGCAAAATTTTTTCAAGCTCCATCAAGGCACCGCCGCGCACTTTAAAAGGCTGCGGGTTGCTAAAATCAAGCGTTAAAAGCTGCGCCATAAACTCCTGCGATTCCGTGCCGAACGGCAGCTCTTCACCGCCGTGGCAGTCATTACACACAAGCCCGCCCTGCACAACGCTGAAATACGCATCGCCCTCTGCCGGTTTGCCGCAGTTTACGCAACTCTGGCAGTTGGGCAGAATGCCTGTTAAAAACAGCAGCTTTACAATGTAAGAAAGCGCCACCAGCCGTGGGTTATGCTTTGTAAGCACGCTGCGCACAGCCAAAAGCAGTTCGTATATTTCTTCCTGCGGCTGATGTTCTTCCGTCAGGTTTTCCGTTACTTCCGCAATTAAGGCGGCATAAGCCATCTGCTTTAAATCAAACTGCAACGGGTAACTTATAAGCTCGCAGCTTTTTAAAGTGTCCAGCTTCTTGCCGGCAAAAAAGTTCATATCAAGCACAGCAAACGGCTGTACAAGCCTGCCGCCGTTAGTACGCGCATACCGCGCGCCGTACGCCAGAAAACTTATTTTGCCGTGCCCGCGCGAAAAGCAGACTGCGTACTTATCCGCAGTCTGCCAGTTTTTAACCTTTAAAATTAGTGCTTCGTCGTTAAAACCTTTATCAGTCATTGCTATTCATCCGCATAAACAGGCATCTCAGGCTGCTTTGCCGCACGCACGCGCGTTACGCGGAAGCCTTCGGCACGCAGTACCTCAAAGCTCCAGCCGTCTACCTCAATTTTATCACCGGGTTCAGGCTTGCGTTCCAGTAAACCGAACACCAGCCCGCCGATGGTATCTTCTTCCGGTTCTTCAAATTTAATATGCAAAAGGTCGGTAATATCGTCAAGCAGCACCATGCCGTCAAACTCATAAGTGCCGTCGGCGCGGTGTACAACTTCTTCTTCCTTATCGGCGTCATGCTCGTCCTGAATATCACCGACAATTTCCTCAAGCAAATCTTCCATGGTTACAAGCCCTGCCGTGCCGCCGTATTCATCGGCCACAACAACAAGCTGCACGCGTTTTTGCTGCATGGTCTGCAAAACCTTGCTTATATCCATGCTTTCCGGCACTACCATAATCGGGCTCATGCGCGAACGCATGTCAAAATTTTCCTTTTCGCTGTCTTTAATGTTAATAAGGCTGCGCACATGCACAACGCCAAGCACATGGTCCTTGTCCTCATGAACCAGCGGGTAGCGGGTATGCCTTGTAGCCATTACTTTGGCAATGTTTTTTTCAAAACTGTCTTCAACGTACAGGCACACCATATCCTGACGCGGCACCATAACTTCACGCGCCACGCGGTCGGCAAAGTCAAAAACATTATCAAGCAGGCGGCTTTCCATATGGTCAAGCTTGCCGCCCTGCTCACTGGCGCTTACAATCATGCGCAGTTCTTCCTCACTGCGCGAAATATCTTCCGTCGGCACCTTATCCATTTTTAATGCTTTAAGCACCGCCTTGGCTGCTTTATTAAAAAACACAACCAGCGGGTACATTAAATAATGGAAAAATATCAGCGGATAGGCTATTGCCATTGCCGCATGCTCCACATGCGCAAGGCTGATAACCCTCGGCACAAGCTCGCCGAACACAACATGCACAAACACAATCAGCAAAAATGCGCATAAAACAACTACGCCATCGTCATACCAGTGCTCGCCGATTAAGTCAAAGCCGTCGGCAATAATGCCTGCCAGAAGCGGGCCGCAGAACCAGCCCAGAATCAGCGATGACGCTGTTATGCCAAGCTGAACTGCGCTGATATAAGTATCGCGCTTCTGCGTCATTTTAAGTACCAGCTCCGCACGGCTGTTGCCCTGTGCAATAAGCTCTTCAAGCCTTGCCGGACGTATGCTTACCAAAGCGTATTCAGATACAACAAAAAATGCGTTTAAGCCTGTAATTAAAAGGGCGGCCAAAATTTTTAATAAATCCGCCACGTGACTGTCAATAAGCCATCTCTCCCCACATAAATAAATTAGCTGCTGTAACCAAACTGTTTTAAGGCTTTGTCCTTGTTGCGCCAGTCGGGCTTAACTTTAACCCACAAATCCAAAAATACCTTGTCACCCAAAAGCGCTTCAATGTCGCTGCGGGCTTCCAGGCCTATCTTTTTAAGCAGGCTGCCCTTGGCGCCTATAACAATGCCCTTCTGCGATTCGCGCTCCACAAAAATAGTAGCGCGGATATAAATATCGTTGTTGGTACGCACTTTAAATTCTTCAACCTCAACAGCAACGGAATGAGGAATTTCGTCGCGCGTATTTGTCAAAACCTTTTCGCGTATCATTTCGGCAGCAATTACGCGTTCCGGCTGGTCGGTTATCATGTCCTCATCATAATATGCAGGCCCTTCCGGCAGATGTTTGGTAATTTCATCCACCAGCGCTTTAAAATCCGTATCCTGCAAGGCAGATACCGGCACCACGGCGGCAAAATTATAATCGTTTACGTAATTGGCAATAATGCCGAAAAGTTTTGATTTATCCTCCAGCTTGTCAACCTTATTGGCAACAAGTATTACCGGGGTTTTTACTTTTTTAAGCTGCTCGATAATGTAATCTTCGCCTGCGCCGCGTTTTTCGCTCACGTCAACAACAAAAAGAATTACGTCTACCTCTTTTAACGTACTTTCTGCCGCGCGCACCATGTACTGCCCAAGTTTGTGGTGCGGTTTGTGAATACCCGGCGTGTCAAGAAACATAATCTGCGCGTTATCAGTATTTAAAATGCACATAATTTTATTGCGCGTTGTTTGCGGACGGTCGCTCATAATGGCAATTTTTTCGCCGATAAGCGCGTTTGTTAATGTGCTTTTGCCAACGTTAGGCCTGCCAACCATAGCGGCAAAGCCTGTGTAATGTTTGTTCTTTTCTATTTTATTTCTCTCCTTTGTTATTCATGCTTTCCTGCCCAAAACCGTAAGGCAGCAGTTCTTCTGCCGTCATGATTTTGGTTTCTTCCTTTAAATTGCCCATAACAACAAGCGGTATGCCAAACTCGGCAATTACCTGCCGGCATGCTCCGCAGGGTGCCACCGGTTCGGGGCTGTCTGCCGCCACTGCCAGCATTTTAAACCTGCGCTCACCGGCGCCAACTGCCGCAAATATGGCGTTGCGCTCCGCGCAGCAGGTTAAGCCGTAACTGGCGTTTTCTATATTGCAGCCTGTATAAACCCTGCCGCTTTCGGCCAGCAGCGCCGCGCCTACGGCAAAGTGCGAATACGGTGCATAGGCATTTTGGCGCGCTTTGCGCGCTATTTTCATCAGTTCTTTTGCGTCCATTATCTGCCGCCTTCTAAAAATTCCTCGCTCAGTTCAATCTCGCGCAGAGCTTCTTCTTCTTTGGCGCGCATAATTACCTTGTCTTCTTCCGTCATGTGGTCATAACCGAGCAGATGCAAAAGCCCGTGTACGGCAAGGTAAACCACTTCGCGCGTCAGCCCGTGCCCAAATTCTTCGCCCTGGCGCTGCGCAGTTTCGGCAGAAATTATAATATCTCCCAAAAGATGTTCTTCCGGCGCGTCTAACAGCTCCGGCTCATCTTCGCCGCCTTCGTCAAGCGCAAAGCTTAAAACATCGGTCGGTCGGTCAACATCCCTGTATTCACGGTTCAGGCGGTGTATTTCTTCGTCATCAACAATGGTAATGTCAACTTCCGTCTGCTCTGTAAGCCCGTGCAGGCGTGCAGCAGCATTCAGCCCGGCAACAAGCCTGCTCTTTAAAGCATCATCTATTACTATTTTATCCTGGTCATTTTCTAACGTTATCAGCATGTTTTTTCTCCCGTTTATGCTTTTCTTTTTCATATTCTTCGTATGCGCGGATAACGGCACCGACAATTTCGTGACGCACAACATCTGTTTCGCCAAAATTTACCACGCCGATACCGGGAGTATTGCGCAAAATATAGGCAGCCTGTTTTAATCCGCTCTTTTTGCCGCCCGGAAGGTCTATCTGGGTAACATCGCCGGTTATAACCATTTTAGAGCCGAAACCGAAACGGGTTAAAAACATCTTCATCTGCTCCGGCGTGGTATTCTGCGCCTCGTCCAGAATGATAAACGCTTCGTTCAGCGTGCGTCCGCGCATATACGCCAGCGGCGCAACCTCAATCGTACCGCGGGTAATATATTTCTGAAAGGTTTCATTGCCAAGCATATCATAAAGCGCATCATACAAAGGGCGCAGGTAAGGGTCAACTTTATCCTGCATATCGCCGGGCAAAAAGCCTAATTTTTCACCGGCTTCAACGGCAGGGCGCGTTAAAATAATACGCTCAACTTCTTTGTTTTTCAGTGCCTTAACAGCAAGCGCCACAGCCAGGTAAGTTTTGCCTGTACCTGCAGGCCCTATGCCAATGGTAATCGCATTGCGGCGGATAGCGTCAATATAATTCCACTGCCCCAGCGTTTTTGCCTTAACCTGCCTGCCGCGCCTTGTTACGATAATCGTATCGGCATACATGCGGTGCAGTGCATCAAGCTGCGCTTCGGCAATCATGCGTATGCTGTAACGCACATCGTGCGTGGTAATGGCAGCACCCTGACGCTCCAAAAACAGCAGTTCCTTAAAAAGGTTCTCCAGCTGCTTTACTTCTTCTTCGCTGCCGCTGAAACTGATTACATTGCCGCGCGCTACGATTTTAGCGTCATAGCACTCCTGAATAACGCGCAAAAGTTCGTCATTACGCCCCAGAATGGCCAGCATCTCCTGCTGGTCCTGTACTTCAATCAAGCCTTCGCTTTGCATTAAAGTCAAGTCCGCGCTCCTTTCATTACTGCTTAATGGTTATTTTGTTAATTACAACATCTTTTAAAGGTTTGTCGTTGGCGTCGGTTGCCACTTTGCCAATGCGGTAAACAACTTCCATGCCTTTGGTTACTTTGCCAAACACGGCATGTTTGCCGTCAAGCCACGGGCAGTCGCGCAGCGTGATGAAAAACTGGCTGCCGCCGGTATCAGGGCCTGCGTTTGCCATAGAAAGTACGCCCGACCCGTCGTGAAGCAGCTTGCTGCTGAACTCATCTTTAATGGTGTAGCCGGGGCCGCCCATACCGGTTCCCGTCGGGTCGCCGCCCTGAATCATAAAATTATCGATAACGCGATGAAAAATTACACCGTTGTAAAAACCTTTGTTGGCAAGGTCAATAAAATTTTTGCAGGTATTCGGTGCCAAATCGGTTGCCAGAGCCACTTCAAAATTGCCCATATTGGTTTCAAACACCGCCGTTGCCGGAGGCATTGCTTCTTTCTGCGGTTCGCTGCCGCAGGCACTTACAGCCACGCTGCACATAAGCATTATTAACAGTAACAGTTTTTTCAAAACCATTCCTCCCAAAATTTAAAAATAGTTATAAGTATATTATACCTCTTAAAAGACTCGCGCGTCAAAAATTACAGGCGCGAACGCAGCCAGCCGATAACTTCTTCCGCCGCTTTATTGCTGTGATTGGTAAAACTGTGGTCGGCGCCGTTTACAATAACCAGCTTTTTCGGCCGCCCCGCAAGAGCAAAGCTGCGCTGCGCCTGCTCTACATTAACGGTTTCATCCTCACTGCCGTGAATTACAAGCAGCGGTCGTTTCTGCCACGCTTTAAGCATTGCCTGCAAATCGTAATTATCAAGGTCACTTACAAAATCCGGCGTCAGCGTAATACTGCCGCGTTCATCCTCCAAATTAAGAGTTTCTCCGTTTTTTAAACGGTTGTAATTCTCGCTGCCCAGCGCATTTTTAAAAGTAGCGTGCAAATCATTCGGCGTTGCCCATAAAGCAAGACCCGCAATTTCGCTGCGGCGCGAAGCAGTAACCAACGAAGCCGCTCCGCCCATGCTGCGCCCCAGTAAAAAAATACGCGGATTTTTATATTCTTTCATTGCAAAATCAAGCACAGCATTCAGTTCTTCAATCTGATGCGAAAGAACCTGGCTGCCGGTAAAATTAAAACGCAGAACATTTACAAACAGCGACGCCATCTGCGAAAGGTACGCCGCCCTGCCACCGCCTTCCATACTGCCGCGGAAACCGTGCGCCATTATTAAAAGGTTGTTCGGTGCTTCATCATCCTGGCACGGCTGAAATTTAGCGTCCATATCGCCATACGGGCCGCTGATTTTTAAAGATTCATCAAATTTAACTCTCATTATACAATCCTTCTTTTATATGGTTATGCTTATATTATATCAAAACCAACAAAAAATATAAAACAATAAAATATTAAAAATAATTTACAAACCCGCCACTTTAAATATTATTTTACTTAAAATTAAAAACTATTGACAAAAACAACCTGCCATGGTATTATTACTATTGTTCCGTGACACCACGGACATAAAAACGTGCCGAAGTGGCGGAATTGGCAGACGCACTTGACTCAAAATCAAGCGTGGTTACCCCACGTGCCGGTTCGAGTCCGGCCTTCGGCACCAAAATGAAATTTACGTTTCTGAATTTACTTCAGAAGCGTTTTTGTTTATATAACGAAAACAGGACAGCCTGATCAGCCGTCCTGTTTTTTCTGTTTATTTTTGTTTTTTCCGGCATTTATAATCTTTTTCAATATCACGCTTCCATTCTGCGCCGTTTGGTGCTCCTGCACTCATCGTTTTAATAAATTTGCACACCCCTTCAAAATTAAGGTTAATGCCCTCGCCATCATTATTAAAATCAACTGCGCGCTCTTTTTCAATGCCAAAACCGGCTGCCGTTGCTACTGCATCTATATTCGCACCAAAGAACAAAAACTCCCAGCCGGCTTCTTTCTGTGCTTCAATAAGCCATTTTACCTGCGATGCCGTATAATGTCTGCTGGCATTTTCCAAACCATCCGTAGTAATTACAACCAGCGTATGTTCCGGTACATCTTCGTCACGGATATATTTATGAATGCCTTTTATATGCTCAACAGTTTTGCCAACCGCATCCAAAAGTGCAGTACAGCCGCCAACATAATATTCTTTCTCTGTTAAAGCTCCCACATTTTCTGCTTTAAGCCTGTCATGAACAGTTTCCGTTTCATGGTTAAAAAGCACTGTCGTTACAAGAACTTCACCGCCGCTTTCTTTCTGCTTTTTAAGCATCGAATTAAATCCGCCCACCGTATCTTTTTCAAGGCCGCTCATAGAACCGCTTTTGTCAAGAATAAATACCAATTCCGTTAAATTCTTTTTCATAATCTTTTACCTCCAAAATATAAATAAGCTGCAAGCACTTTATTTTGCTTACAGCTTTATTGTAAAAGATTTTCATTTTTAAAAGGTCGCCTTTCAAGCGACATTTGCGCCGCCAAGCAAAAGCTGGTCAAACTTATACAAAGACAAATTTATTTCGCAAATATCATAAATACCGCGGCTTATATAATACTCCACAATAATATCGAAAGGCTGCGACGGCGACAGAGCAAAACCTGCCTTTTCCAGCAGTTCTTCCGTTTCGTCAAGCGTAAGCTTAAGCGCTACTGCAAAAGCAACAGCAGTCTGCTTTTTCGGCTTGTAATTTTTGTCGCCGCGTATTTTGCTGAACAGCCGCCTGTCAACATTCGCAGCCCTATAACATTCTGCGTCCGTCATACCTTTTTCGTCTATCTTGCGCAGCAGCATTTGTGAAAAACTTTCATCTGCATAAGCCAGGCAACGCTCAAGCTCTTCATCACGCATGCTCTTGTTAAAAACAGCTGCGGCAGGAACATTGCAAAATTTTAACAAACTTAATTTTTCTAACGGAATTTCAAAATCCTCTTTACCTAAAAACAGCGAAAGTTCTTTCAAAATTTCTGCTTCCGTGCGCCGTGGTTTTGCCTCAAAAAGCGCAATATAAACGCTTAAATCATTATGCAGAAGAAATTCACCAACAGTTTTTACCGCAACATCCAAAGCCTCATCTTTAGGGTAACCATATGCACCGGCAGATATCAGCGGAAACGCCACCGATTCACAGTTATTGGCCACAGCAAGTTTCAGTGCCTCACGGTAGCACGATTGCAGTAATTCCTTTTCTTTACTTTTGCCGCCGCGCCAAATCGGGCCTACTGTATGAATTACATACTTTGCAGGCAAATTATACCCGCCGGTTATCTTGGCTTCACCGGTACGGCAACCGTTAAGCCTGCGGCATTCTTCCAACAGTCCTCTGCCTGCTGCGCGGTGTATGGCACCGTCTACACCGCCGCCTCCCAAAAGGCTGTTATTGGCAGCGTTAACAATAGCGTCTACTTTTAACGTAGTTATATCTGCTTTTATAATTTGTAACGGCATTTTGCGGCCTCCTGTAAAAACATTATAATTTTATTTTACACCAGCAGTGCTTTCTGCGCAAAAATCAGCAGCTTGTTAAACTAAAATGTGATTCCTTTTAACTGCAAAGCCTTAAACAGCGCTGCAAACATCAGCCCATAACAAATAATAGAACAAACTTCATCCTTAGTAAACTGCATTACAATTCACCCCACAACAAATCTATCACAGAAGCATTTTGCGGCAAGCTATGTACAACAGCCAGTAAAATATTAACTATAACCATCAATACAACAACTGCCTGTAATCGCTTGTGCGGATAAAAATATTCAACAAAAACATAAGCTAAAGAACTGCACAGCCAGGCACCTAAAGCATACCCCATATTATCACCACCTTAATTTTTATAATAACTACAAAACCGGAGCTGCGCATTTACAACTCCGGCTTTTTTTATTTAATCTTCATCCAAGCTGCGCAGCTTGTTTTGTGCAATAGCAAAATCCATACCGGCAGCAGCCTTTAAAAACTTACGCGCCCAGTCAATATCCTCTTTCTCTAAAATACAGCCAAAATCGTATAAACCTTTAGCGTCACCTGATTTTTGCAGTTTATCCAAAAGCGCTGTCAAAACATCATCGGAATAACCGCTTTTTACTTCATAATCATCATCGTTTTCGGCAATAACATTATCATAAAAGCCTTTTGCCAAAAGCCCGCCAATAAAACTGCCTACTGCCCATACAACCGGAAATGCCATAATAAATTACCTCTCTTTCTTTTGCAAATCTTATTTTATTACCACACCAACAAAAATCTTATGTCTTTGCTGTACTTATAGTATAAAAAATGAGATAGCCAAATTTTGGCTATCTCATGGAAATTAAATTATTTTTATTTTAAAAATTTCCCGAAAAATCATCTCTAATTATAAGTGTTAAATCGTTTTTTGTCGGATTCTCAATATCTACCACACGCCTTGCATGGCTCATAATTAAATCATCAAAAATATTTCTTATCAATCTTCCGTTCGCAAAATTTTCATTTTTATTCTTTACACATTCAGATAAAAACGTTTTTATAGATTGTTTTGCATTTGTTTCAATAACATAATTATTTTTTAAACACATGCCCTCAAGAATTTTCCATAGTTCTTCTTCATTATAGTCAGGAAATTCTATAAACGTATTAAAACGTGATTTTAACCCTGGATTTGATTCAAAAAATTGCTTCATAGGTTCTGTATACCCTGCTACAATTACAACCAAATCATCTCTATAATCCTCTAACGCTTTAGTTAATTCTGTCAAACATTCTCGTCCATAAGAATCGCTATGTTCGTTTTCGGTAATACTATATGCTTCGTCGATAAAAAGAACACCTCCTTTTGCCCGTTCAATTACTTTTTTAACCTTTAGTGCCGTTTGACCTTGGTAGCCTGCAATCAAGTCCGTTCTCGAAACTTCAATAAAATGCCCTTTTGATAATAAACCTAACTGTTTATAAACATGACCTACAATGCGAGCAACTGTAGTTTTACCAGTTCCCGGATTACCTAAAAAAGCTAAATGTAAAGTCTTTTTAAAAACTGATAAACCGGAAAGTTTACGCATTTTTTGAACTTTTTGATAAGCAATTAAATCTTTTACTTGTTGTTTTACTTTAAATAATCCAACCAAATCATTTAAATCTTGTAACAACTCATCTAATGTTCTATTGTCATCTTCAGACTGTTCGGGCTTGCAAATTTCTATAATTCTTTTGTATCCAAAGTATTCTATCAACGAATCTTTTAGGGCGTATCCTAATTGAACTACTATTTTATTTTCTTTCTTACCAGTAATGTTATACGATATAATTTTTAGCAATTTAATAGTTGCTTTTTCATCATCTGATTCAACTATAAAATTAACGATTTGTATTACTTCTCCGTTGGCATTGGTAACTGCGTCAAACTTTGAAGCCATATTTAAAAATTTATTTTTGTATTTATCCATAAATTTTATTACCTTAAATAATTAACTGCAAAATTTACCACAACAAAAACAAATAAAATAGCAGTAGTAATACTTAAATTTTGTATTTTTTTGCTTTCATCTTTCTTACTTTTAATTAAATCTACCAATTCTTTATTCTTAAGTAATAAACTATTCTTTTCTTGTTCTAAATTATTCAGTTTATTACTTAACTCATTAATTACGTTCATCATATATTGAGTATTTTCCCACATAACATCAATATCATCTAAATGGCTATTTGCATTTAACGTTTCATTAAAATCACTTAGCCCTTTAATTATTCTCTTTTGAACATTTATTGTTAATTCAATATCTTTTTGAGTTTTTTGTAATTCTTCAATTGCATAAACAGAATTATTAAATGCAATTTCTGCACTTTTAAGTGAAGATAAAATGCCGCTTATATAATCTTTATCCAAACTTTCAAACGCTTCGTATATAACACGAAATTCTTTTGTTAATTCAATCTGGTTTTTATTTAATTCTATTAAATGCTCCCCTATTTTTCTTGTTACAGAATTAAGTTCATCACCCGTCACTTTATGATCAAATACCAACCAAGATTCTGTTTCAACTTTCGGTATTTCAAAATCATTATCAGCTTTCTCAGAAAACTTTTTTAAATCTTCTTTATATTTATCAAAATTATGCCTTTTTATATCTTCATTTGCAAGTAATTGTATCTCATTCATTAGTCATACCGCCTTTTAATATTTATATTCCTAAAGTCTTTAATATTTTATCCATATCATCAAATTCTTTATCATTATCACTTGATATTTCTTTTTCTTCAGCATTTATTTTATAATTAGTGATTTTTTTAACTACTTCTTTCATCATTTCAGTTGCTTGTTCATGCCTGTAATTTATAGATACATTCACATCATTTTTTAATTTCTCATTATTTTTTTTGGCTATTTCTTCCAAGTATTTTTGAGTTTTTAAAATCTTATTGGCTGTATCAATTTTCGTTTCTTCAATATTCGATTTTAATTTTCTTGCAATAAATTTATCTATAAGATTTAGTACTATAGCACCAATAATTCCAGTAACTAAACTTGCTAAAAACAAACCAATAATATTTGCTAACGTTCCAATCAAAGGTATTTCTATTTGCATTCCTGGCACTGTTAAAAGATATTTTTCAAATGTTTCACCTAGCAAAATTGCTCCACCAGCAACCAATCCACCCACAATAATCTTGCCAACTTGCGCAACTTTAATTCCCAAGGATTCATTTTTATGCTTTCCATCTTTCAAATATTTAATTGCGTCCCAAACTGTAACTATACCTTGTTTAATAAAACTAGCAAGTTTTTTAAAAGTGCTTACAATTGGTCCAAAAATTTCGGAAACAATAGTGCCAAGCATACTCTTTGCCCCTGTTTTTAAAAAACTTGTAATTTTACTAAAGAAATTATGAATAGCTTTTTTCATTTCTTCTAAAAATATTTTAAACGATTTTGCCTGTGACTTAAAAAAGCGCACTATACCGTTCATAATTTCCTTTAATAAAGCAACTAGTGCTTCGCTAGCCATTTGTTTCAAAGCATCAGTAGCAGCTTTTTTGCCTACTTGTTTTGTTGCACCTATCGCAATATCTTTATTAATAGCATCACGAGCTTTCTTATCAGCCGCCTTCATTTTTTCATCATCAGCATCTAATTTATCCTGTAACCGCTTATTATTTTTGGCTTTAGCAGCTTTTTTCTCGGCAGGAGACATATTTGATTCATCGATTTTCTTATTGACTTTTTCAGTATTTTTTATCCACTCCTCTTTGCGTTTTTCTCTTTGAGCAATATATTCATTAATACTACTATCTTGTTTGCTTTTATTAAGTGAATCATTTGTAGGTTGTAAATTTTCAGGTTTATTAGCCAATTCTTTTGTAGTTAAATTTGCCTGTTTTCTTCTTGGATTATCATAAATTTCTTTTCTAGCTTCAACATGATCTAAATTAGCGGTAGCATCATTTTTTTTAATCTTTTTTCCAGTATAAGCATCTATTAATTTACCGGCTTGTTGCTTTTCTTGTATTTCATTTTTGGCTTTTGTAAATTTAGGATCATTTATAACTTCCTTTCCAACAACTTCATATGTTTCTGGATGTTCCCTATCATATTTTTGAATTAAAGTTTCATTAGTTTGCTCAAGTCCAATCTGATTTGCAAATTGTTTCCAAATTTCATCAGAAATAACTTTACCGAACGCATCTGGATTTCCTATTTTTTCTTTCTCAACTTCCAAAAACTCATAATCCGCAAGATCAGATTCTAATTTAGCTTCAAGACTAGCTTCCAATTCATCTAAATCAAATTCCTCTGCATTATCAATTTCATAAAAATTTTGTTTAGAACTCTCTGTATTCATAATTTTCCCTTTCTAAAATAAATTAATTTTCAACATTTATATAATCGCAACCACATATCAATAACAACAACAAAATTAATATACAATAATTAAATAAATAT
>ERZ780208.1370-NODE-1370-length-19871-cov-2.627069_pt1 | contig 19871 bp, 18 predicted proteins | sample MGYA00511167_ERZ780208 | MGnify/ENA primary metagenome ERZ780208 (study PRJEB29588, sample SAMEA2159202) | human gut metagenome | biome: human gut; feature: human-associated habitat; material: faeces | place: Denmark | collected 2008/2010 ...
TCCACATCCCCATCTTCCACATGGAAGCAGGCAACCGTTGCAAGGACGAGTGTCTGCCAGAGGAGACCAACCGGCGCATCGTGGACATCATCTCCGATGTTAATATGGCATATTCAGAGCACGCTCGCAGATATTTGGCAGAATGTGGACTCCCTCGTGAGCGAACATATGTAACAGGCTCACCAATGGCTGAGGTTCTTCATGAGAACCTTGCAGAGATTGAGGCAAGTGACGTACACGCACGTCTTGGCTTGGAGAAAGGCAAGTACATCCTCCTCTCTGCCCATCGTGAAGAGAACATCGACACCGAGAAGAACTTCCTCTCCCTCTTCAATGCCATCAACGCTATGGCAGAGAAGTACGATATGCCCATCCTATATAGCTGCCACCCACGTTCACGCAACCGCCTTGCAGCCTCAGGCTTCCAGCTCGATCCTCGCGTACAGGTTCAGCAGCCTCTCGGCTTCCACGACTACAACTGTCTTCAGATGAACGCCTTTGCCGTCGTATCTGACTCAGGTACTCTCCCCGAGGAATCCAGCTTCTTTACCTCCGTAGGTCATCCATTTGCAGCTGTTTGCATCCGTACCTCAACAGAGCGTCCAGAAGCCCTTGACAAAGGTTGTTTCGTTCTCTCTGGAATCGACACAAAGGGCCTCCTCCAGAGTGTTGACCTTGCAGTAGAGATGAATAAGGACGGCAACTATGGCATCCCCGTACCAAACTATACCGACTCAATCTCCACCAAGGTAGTTAAGATCATCCAGTCCTACGTTGGTGTAGTTAACAAGATGGTTTGGCGTAAGGAAGGTATTTAATCAAAGATTATAAACAATAAAATATACACTAAAATGAGTGTTTTCGCAGGTAAAACCCTTATGATTACTGGTGGAACAGGTTCCTTCGGTAACGCAGTACTTAATCGTTTCTTGATGACCGACATCGCAGAGATTCGTATCTTCAGCCGTGATGAAAAGAAGCAGGATGATATGCGTCATGAGTATCAGGTTAAATATCCTGAATACGCAAGCAAGATCAAGTTCTTCATCGGTGACGTCCGCAACCTCCAGTCATGCCGCAACGCCATGCCCGGTGTTGACTACATCTTCCATGCAGCAGCCCTCAAGCAGGTACCCTCTTGCGAGTTCTTCCCCATGGAAGCCGTCAAGACCAACGTCATCGGTACCGACAACGTCCTCACCGCAGCCATCGAAGCCAAGGTAGGAGCCGTCATCTGCCTCTCTACCGACAAGGCTGCTTATCCTATCAACGCCATGGGCATTACCAAGGCTATCGAGGAGAAGATAGCCGTTGCTAAGAGTCGCTACTCAGGCGAAACCAAGATCTGCTGCACCCGTTACGGCAACGTCATGTGTTCACGTGGTTCCGTCATCCCCCTCTGGATCGACCAGATCCGCAACGGCAACCCTATCACCCTCACCGAACCTAAGATGACCCGCTTCATCATGTCCCTCGAAGAAGCCGTTGACCTCGTCCTCTTCGCCTTCGAGCATGGCCAGAATGGCGATATCCTCGTTCAGAAAGCACCAGCTTGCACCATCCAGACACAGGCCGAAGCTGTCAAGGAACTCTTCAAGCATCAGTTCGGTAAGACAGCCGACAAGAAGCCTGAGACCGCTGAACCCGAAATCAAGGTTATCGGTATCCGCCATGGCGAGAAAATGTATGAAACATTGTTGACCAACGAAGAGTGTGCAAAAGCTGAGGACATGGGTAACTTCTATCGCGTTCCTGCTGATAATCGTACTTTGAACTACGATAAGTATTTCAAGGAGGGAGAGGCAGAACGCAACACACTCACAGAATTCAACTCTAACAACACTCGCATCCTCAACGTTCAGGAGACAATGGACAAGATCGGAGCCCTTGAGTACATCAAGAAAGAGTTAAGTGGTGAAGGAAACTTTGTGCAGTAAGAGACATCAAAACATAGCGACCAAAAGGATACTACCATCTTTTTGTGCAATGTTTTGACGGCAAGTCCTTGCGGTCGCATTTTACAAGTTGGTGCACAGGTGGATTTTTACATCACAAGCCTTCTTCTGTCGCTTTCGGGGGATTGTGACAGATATGAGGTCTTTGGGTTAGTGTATAAAAATCAGGGTTCAATACCCTCGCCAACTTCTAACAAAACTACAATAGAAAATGATTATAGATCAAAAATTTCTGGACTCCCTTTCTGCTCATGCGAAAGCTAATCCAAGACTCAGGCAGTCGTACGACCTTCGTACAACTCCTGATGACAATAGCCAGCGAATGCTGAACGCCCTCGAACCTGGCACCATCATGCCCATCCATCGTCACAGAAACACTTCCGAGACAATGGTCATGGTCAGAGGCAAACTCATTGAGCGCTTCTATGGTTGCTGTACTACGAACTTTGGCTATCTACAGGGATATGGATGGGTGAAGGACTTCATCCAAAAACAGATAAAAAGCAAGAGGTGAAGGACTAAATTAAATTGTCTAAACATTTTTATGTCAGACAACCAAGTAAACCACAACCGGACAGCAAAGAACAATCTCTCATGAGAAATCTTTATTCTTCGAGTGCTCATACTCTCAGGCACTTCGTGGAATACTCATATATTCTCATGTGAGGATAGCGACTCTTGGAGTATCAGGAAACCGCACATTTCTGATAATCGGTTCTTGGACAAGCCAAGCGTCACCCACAAGGGGATGCCGAGCGCAATTCCGATGGTCGCACAAATTAAATATATAAAATTATGTCAGATAATCAATCAAATAACAAACGAATAGCGAAGAACACCCTGATGCTCTATGTCAGAATGCTCTTTACCATGGCAGTATCTCTCTTCACGAGTCGAGTCATTCTGAAAACTCTTGGAGTAGAAGATTACGGAATACAGAATGTCGTTGGAGGAGTCATTGCAATGTTCTCGGTTTTGTCAGGTTCCATGTCTTCCGCTATAAGCCGATTCATTACTTTTGAGTTGGGAAGAGGTGAGATTCATAGACTGAATACTGTTTTTTCCACAGGGGTAAACATACAATTGGGAATGTCATTGCTGGTTATAGTAGTCGCTGAGGTAGTAGGAGTTTGGTTCTTGAACTGCAAAATGAATATTCCTGCAGAACGAATGGTAGCCGCCAATTGGGTATTTCAATGTTCGATATTGACATTTGTATTTAACCTGCTTAGTGTTCCCTATAACGCCTCCATTATCGCTCACGAAAAGATGTCTGCATTTGCATACATAAGCGTGATTGAGGTTACGCTGAAGCTTATCATTGTGTATATGTTGACTGTCTCTCCTTTTGATCGTCTTATAACCTATTCCGTTTTGCTTCTATGCGTTGGAGCATTAATTAGGTTTATATATGGCTATTATTGCAAGATGCATTTTGAAGAATGCACCTATCATTTTGTCTTTGATAAGGCGATATTGAAGTCAATGACTAGTTTCGCAGGTTGGAATTTCTTGGGCAATGGAGCTTATATGCTCAATACTCAAGGAGTCAACATATTGATGAATATGTATTTCGGAGTAGCTGTTAATGCTGCCCGTGGTGTTGCCACACAAGTGGATGCTGCATTAAAGCAGTTTGTCAACAATTTCACGACAGCAGTTAATCCGCAGATAACAAAATCGTATGCGCAAGGCGATCTTGAAAGTATGCACAAACTTGTTTGTAGGAGTGCCAAGTTCTCAGCCTTTCTGATGATGTTCTTCGCTGTTCCAATAATATTGGAGACAGATACAATCCTTACTTTATGGTTAAAGAATCCTCCTGCTTATGCGTCAATTTTCCTGAAGTGGATTATCATCTCTTCCTTTATGGACACTGTTCTTGCAAACTCTTTGGTTACTTCCATGTTCGCCACTGGTAATATCAAGAGATACCAAATCATAGTTACTACTGTAGGATGCCTTGTGTTCCCTCTCAGCTGGTTGGCATTTCAATTAGGTTTTGAACCTCAAGTTGGTTACATTCTCTATTTCATCATCTATTCGATATTGCTTTTTATCCGACTATACTTACTGAGAGATATGGTCAAACTTCCAATTTTGATGTATGTCAGAGAAGTGCTTTTCAAGGTTTTGCCGACAATGGCGATTTGTTTTACTATTCCCTCACTACTGCTGTTCTCAATGGGAGAAGGTGTTGTGCGTCTTATCTTAATTGTGGTATTGAGTACAATAGTTTCATCTTTTACTATCTACCATATTGGTCTGAACGAGGGCGAGAAGAAGTATCTAATTGAACTGTTATTTAAAATTCCAGTTATTCAACACATAAAAAATAAGAAACAATGAGTATAAAATCGAGATTGAAACATTTAGTCTCCTTTCTTTTGCATGGAGTCCCCAACCCCGTTTATGCTAACATATCCTATCTTTCACCCAATGAAACTCTTTGCGGAAAGAAAGTAGTCATTACAGGAGGCGGACGTGGACTTGGTTTTTCCATGGCAAAGAAATTTGTTGCAGAAGGTGCAGAAGTCCTGATTGCAGGAAGGAATATCAAGGTTCTTGAGGAGAGCGCAAAGAAGTTGGAATGCAAATATCTTCAATTGGATGTCTCCAAACCATCAGAATTCGATGCTTTTATGGATAAAGCGGAAGAACTTCTGGGAGGATTGAATATATTGGTTAATAATGCTGGAATCTCCTTGCATGAGAATACGTTCTTTGATGTTACGCAAGAGACATTCGATAAGCAAGTCGATACAAATCTCAAGGGAGCATTCTTCTTGACACAGACGTTTATACGTCACATCAAGAACACTGATACAAAGGCATGTGTCCTCTTTGTTTCATCAGAAACAGGAGACACTATGGATTTCCGACCATACGGCTTTACCAAGACTGCAATAAACAGCATGGTTCAAGGTCTCGCCTATTTGTTTGCAAAAGAAGGAATACGCGTCAATGCTGTAGCTCCTGGTATTACCGCTTCGGATATGACAGGACTGTCAACAGAGGGCGACATTAGCTACAGAGGAAATATATCAGGCAGAGTCTATATGCCCGAAGAGGTAGCAGAAGTTGCAGCTTTCCTTATATCAGAAGCTGCTGGTTGTGTTTCAGGCCAGATTATCACCTGCAATAATGCAAGGACAGTTAATGCAAGATGGAAATAAACAAATCAAACGTAGATATGGAACAAAAATTTTATTATACTGATGAGCGCAATGTGCAGATTGTCATTTCGCTCCTGAAAGCAAACGGAATACGTAAAATCGTGGCATCTCCAGGCACTACCAATATCACCTTTGTAGGTAGTGTCCAGCAAGACCCATGGTTTGAAATCTATTCGTCCGTTGATGAACGAAGTGCGGCTTATATCGCATGTGGTCTTTCCGCCGAAAGCGGGGAGCCAGTGGTGCTGACCTGCACAGGTGCAACGGCTTCCCGTAATTATTACTCGGGACTCACTGAGGCATACTATCGCAAACTGCCCATTGTGGCACTCACGTCACATCAAGGCAATTACCGTATCGGACATCTGATAGCACAGAATATCGATCGTAGGAAGTTGCCTAACGATATAGTGAAACTTAGTGTGGAGGCTCCTATCATTAAGGATGCCAATGATGAGAAGATGTGTACCATTGAGGTCAACAAGGCTTTGCTTGAATTGAAACATCATGGAGGTGGTCCCGTTCACATAAACCTTTTCACTAATTATAGCAAGAATTTCACTGTTAAAGAACTGCCTCCCGTAAGAGTCATACGTAGATTCACAGTCTTTGATTCGCTACCAGTATTCCCCAAGGGGAAAGTGGCGGTATTTATTGGATCTCACAAGAAGTTCACAGAACAAGAAACTGAGGCCTTAGACAGATTCTGCGGCACTCATGATGCAGTAGTCATATGCGATCATACGAGCGGATATAAAGGAAAGTATCAGGTACAGGCATCATTGCCATTCTCTCAGTCTCAGTATAATTCTCCAAACGAGAAATACGACTTAATTGTCCATATAGGAGAAGTGTCTGGGGATTATAGTGGTATAGGTGTCTATGGCACAAGCGTCTGGCGGGTAAATGAAGATGGAGAATTAAGAGACCTTTGGGGTAGACTTACAGATGTCTTTGAAATGCCGGAATCCCATTTCTTTAATCATTATTCAGAAGAAGGCAAGTCACTTCATTCCAACTATGATGCATGCGTTGCTGAGTTGAATCAACTATACTCAGAATTACCAGTATTGCCTTTTGGTAACATTTGGATTGCACAGCAGATGGCGAAGATGTTACCCGAGGGTTCGGAACTTCACCTTGGTATATTGAACACATTACGTTCTTGGAATTTCTTTGAGATTCCCAATAGTGTTGATAGTAACAGTAATGTAGGTGGTTTCGGTATTGATGGTGATATTTCCTCCTTGATTGGAGCGTCCCTATGTAATCCTAACAGGATTTACCTTGGAATATTCGGTGACCTTGCATTTTTCTATGATATGAATGTTGTTGGCAATCGTCATGTCGGCAACAATGTCCGCATCATGCTCATTAACAATGGACGTGGAACAGAGTTCCGTAACTACAATCACCCATGCCATGCTTTCGGGGAAAATGCAGACCCATATATGGCAGCAGCAGGCCACTATGGCAACAAATCCCATAACCTAGTACGCCATTATGCTGAGGATTTAGGCTATGAGTACATCACAGCAAGCTGCAAGGAAGAATTCAAGGAGGCAGTGAAGCGATTCCTGACTCCAGAAATGACCGATAAACCTATGCTGTTTGAGGTGTTTACTGACAGTAAAGACGAGAGTGACGCCATTAAACTTGTCAATAACTTTAAGGTAGATACATCAGCGGTTTTAACAAACAAGGCTAAGAAGGTTGTCAGGGAAATAATTGGCGATAAAGGAATTGAAATCATCAAAAAAATAATTAAATAGTTATGACAGGAAAATTTCACGTAGGGGAGGATAAAAGGATATGCATCCTAATGCAATATACAGATTGTTTTAAGCAAAAAGGTATTAGAAAGATTGCGACTGGAAGTCATATCGCATGGAGATAAGGATTGAATCAGAATCCCGAGAACCATAATCAATTAACTGTGGACAAGAACATCCACCGGATTCATTGAAAAAGCAGTGCATACCCCAAAGAGAACTGGCTAATAACCTATCATCAAATCTATGATTCGACAACTTCGAGGCCTTATACAAGTGGGTATATGAGAAGGTGATGAGAAAAATATGGATATCGGTAAAGGTGCTCAATTATGATATCTCACTGAAGATAGCAGCCAATCATATAGATACACAACGGCTGTTGCCTTCTGCCAATGTATATCTTCATGGCAAGCCATGGATGGCAGCAAAAGATCTTGACGAGAAGCTAAAGGTGAGAGAGTTCCGAAAGCCGTCCTCCTATTTGGAGCATATCTTTGATTGTGGCAATTGCAATCCCAGAATCAAGGAACATGCCCTTTGTTGCCATCATAACGATTTTGTCCAACTCTCGAAGAAAAAAGGCACTTCGCATTTTGTCTGAAACTCAGGCAGCCACTGACTATTGATCCAAAACTTTCTAACTGTTACGAATAATTTCTCCAATAAAGCATTTACATAACAATGAAAATCGGAATATTAACCCAGCGACTTCATTCCAATTATGGAGGGCTTCTTCAAAACTATGCCCTTCATAAGGTTTTGAAGGATAATGGGCATACTGCATTGACTATTGACTGGAAACCTGGAAGCAGAAACCTCAAATGGTATCTTTCTGTTGGCGGTCTCTATATCCTTCATGCGATTTTGCCTTCTATGTTCGAGAAACCATCTTTAGGGTACACACTCACCAAAGAGGAGGATGCAATCATTACGAAACACATGAGATATTTTCGTGAGAAGTATCTTCCGCATACACGAATAATGAAGTCTAGTAAGGATTTCAAAAAGTGCCATAAGGAGTATGCTTTTGAAGGCTATGTGGTAGGAAGCGATCAATGTTGGCGTCCCTGCTATAATCGTTTTCAGCGAGAGATGTTTCTGTCTTTCATATTTGGGCTTAATGATATCAAAAGGATTTCTTATGCAGCATCATTTGGCTCAGACAAATGGGAGTATGATGATGTTTTGACTGCTGATTGTGCTAAATATGCCCAGGAATTTGATGCTATCTCAGTTCGCGAGGATTCGGGTGTCAACCTATGCAAACACAATCTTGGCGTAGAGGCAAAACATGTACTTGATCCTACCATGTTATTGGACAAGGAGGTTTATATCGCATTGGTTAAAGCTGAAAACGAAGAGGAAAGTTGTGGTAACCTTTATTACTATTTTCTTGATCCTTCAGATGAAAAGAAAAATACTTTAAAAACCATTGCTGCCAGGACAGGCCTCAAGCCCTTCTCCGTAATTCCTAAGTATAATAGCGACCATCGCACTAAAGAGAATGTAAAGAACGAGATTGAAGATTGTGTCTATCCATCTGTAACCAAATGGCTCAGAGCCTTTATGGATGCAGAAATGTTATTTGTCGATTCCTTCCACGGTATGGTATTCTCTATTATATTCAACAAACCATTCTGGGTGTTGGGCAACCCGAAGAGGGGAATGTCTCGTTTCTTGTCTCTTCTTAAAATATTCCATCTTGAGAATAGATTAGTTACCCCCGATACACTGGAGCAATTAGATATTTGGACAAAGATCAATTGGGATGAAGTAAATAGAATCAGAGGGGAATGGCGTAAATTATCACTTTCTTTTCTGAATGATAATCTTGGTGAATAATGAACAAAATGATTTCAATTATAGTTCCAATCTACAAGGTCGAACAATTCCTTCCTGAGTGTATTGAGAGCATTCTCGCTCAGACCTATCAGGATTGGGAGTGCATCCTTGTAGATGATGGTAGTCCTGACAACTCTGGTAAAATTGCAGATGAGTATACCAAGAAGGACAAAAGGATTAAAGCGATTCACGTATCCAATGGTGGTGTAACAGCCGCCAGACGCATAGGAGTGGATTGTGCCGAGGGAGAATGGATATTCTTCGTTGATGGTGATGATAAAATACCAGAGGATGCATTGCAAATTTTAGTGGCGTTAGCAAACATAGACTCCACTTTAGATGTCATAGAGGGAGCATATAGATGGTTTTATCCTGAAGGCCCTTCTAAAGTGCGCAATAATATTGCAATGAAGCAAGGAAAATTCTACGCTAATAGTAGAGACTATGTAAAGGGTATTTTCTCTTCTGATAAGGGAATGCGTGGACCTGTATGTAAACTCATTCGCAAGTCCGTTTTGGTAGATACATGTGCCCTGGATGTGCCACGTTTTTTCACTAATGGTGAAGATATGATGATGAACGTGGCTATGGCGCATAATATTCGTAAATATGTGTTGCTTCCAGACATTGTATATGAATATCGTCAGCAGTTCGGCTATTCTGCCATCATGAAACCACTAAGTTGGGAATACTACAGTGAATATATGCAATTCATGCGTAAAATTTTATTTAGGAATCCATCATGGAATGATGTCTGGGTTGAGTTTATGAAGCACTATTTTAGTTATGCTATTCATGGAAGAAACTCCGTAAGTTCAATTCCAGAAACTATTCGCAGTTTTGTTATACCAGAACTGTGGGAAAACAGGAATGGTATTCCATTTAGTGATAAGTTATTGCTCTTTTGTTTGAAGATGCCACGGGGTTTACGTGAACTTACCTCAATGTCTCTACTGGCACTATTCAAAATGAAGAGAGTCCTACTTGGTAGTTATTATGCAAAAAGATCAAGAAAAGAATAATATAATGACAAAAATTCTCGATTGCACCCTTCGTGATGGTGGTTACTACACGAATTGGGATTTTAATTCAGAGACGGTTGATGCGTACATTCAGGCAATGAATGTGCTGCCTATCGACTATTTGGAGTTGGGTTATCGCAATAATCCTACTAAGGAATACATGGGCAAGTTTGGTTACTGCCCAGTTAGCGTACTGAAGCATATTCGTCAGACTTGCACCAAGAAGCTTGACGTGATGCTCAATGAGAAGAGTACAAAGCCGGAAGATCTTGACTTGCTCCTCAAACCTATCGTGGGGCTTGTGGATATGATACGTATCGCTATTGATCCAAAGAACTTCGATCGTGCTGTTGTGCTTGCTAAGGCAGTAAAGGCTATGGGCTTTGAGGTAGGATTCAACGTGATGTACATGAGCAAATGGAGCACAGAATATCCGGAGTTCCTGAAGAAACTGACTGTACTCAACGGCTGGTGCGACCTCTTCTGTATGGTGGATAGTTTTGGTGGTGTGACTCCGGAGGATGTCACACGCATCTACAAGGAAGTTCGCGAATATACGGATGTGCCTGTCGGTTTCCATGGTCACAACAACCTGCAGTTAGGACTCATCAACACCATTACAGCAATGAAGTTGGGTGTTGACTATGTGGACGCAACAATCCTTGGCATGGGTCGTGGCGCAGGCAACCTCAACATGGAATTGCTCCTGACTTACCTCAATGCTCATGAGGGCATGCAGGTGGACTTCAACGTTCTTGGCGATGTGATTACCGCTTTCACTCCTTTGATGGAGCAATATCAGTGGGGCACAAACCTCCCTTATATGTTGGCAGGTGCAAACCGCATTCCTCAGAAGGAGGTAATGGATTGGGTAACTAATCGCATATATTCATTTAATAGTATCGTGCGCGCGTTGGAGAACCGCAAGAACAATACTGTTGATAATGCCAAATATCCTGTCTTTGAGGCTGACCACAAATATAACAAGGTAATCGTTGTAGGTGGTGGTAATAGCGTTAAAGAGCATCTCGAAGGCATCAAAGCGTTTGTTAACCTTAACGCTAACCTTAACCCTAACGATGGTGGTGTTGCTATGATATTCTCAACAGCACGTCACGCCAAACTCTTTGCAGATGTGACATGCCAAAAGTATTATGCGCTTGTTGGTACCGAGAGCAGACGTATGGCTGCCAACGTAAAGGCTGAAGGCTTCAAGGATGCTGTGATTCTGCCTCCTTATCCTCGCACTATGGGTACAGAGGTACCTGCATTTGCGGAGAAGCAAACATTCGAACTTCCTTCAGTTGACTTCATAAATGACTATAAGGATTCAAGTACTACTATTGCATTCCAGTTAGCTCTTGCTATTGCATCTGGTGAGATATATACTGTTGGTTATGATGGCTATCCTGGTAGTGTTCTTTCTGAGAAAGAGATGGCACTCACTCATGAGAACAAAACCATCTTCGAGGCATTCGCGAAAGCTAATGGAGGCACACTCAAATCTCTCACTCCTTCACTTTATAAGGAATTAGAAATAGTATCAGTTTACCAATTTATATAATTAATAACGATAACGGTAACGCTAACGTTAACTTTTTGGTGTAGGACATGGTTCCCGTTCCCGTTAGCGTTCCCGTTCAAAACTTTAGAAAAATGAAAATCATTGCAGTTATTCCGGCTCGTTATGAGTCTTCACGTTTCCAAGGTAAGCCTCTGGCAGAGATTTGTGGCAAACTCATGATTGAGCGTGTCTATCTTCAGGCAAAGAAGGTGGAAGAGTTTGACGAGGTATATGTTGCTACTGATGATGAGCGTATTTTCAACGCTTGTAAAGAGCGTAACGTACAGGTTATCATGACCTCTACTTCTCATCGTACAGGTACTGACCGTATTGGTGAGGTTGCTGAAAAGATTCCTGCAGATCTCTATGTCAACATTCAGGGTGATGAACCTCTGATTGAGCCTGACACCATCCGCAAGGCTATCATTCCATTCATTGAGAATCCTGATACCGACATTGAGGTGACTAACCTCATGACCGAGATTCACGATCCTGTTGACCTCATTAACTTCACAGTTCCCAAGGTGATTGCCAGTGGCGATGGCCGTGGTGTATATCTCACTCGTTCAGCAGCTCCATTCCCTAAGGGTAACATTGATGCCAAGTACTACAAGCAGGTGTGTGTATATGGCTTCACTCCTCGTGCCCTCAAATTCTATTGTGACTATGGCAAGCAGTATGGCAAAGCTAAGATTGAAGCAATTGAAGATATTGAGATTCTCCGCTTCATCGAGAACGGCTATCGCGTTCAGTACATTGAGGTAGATTCACAGACTATTGCTGTAGATACTCCTAACGACCTCAAGCGCGTTATTGAGTACTTCAAGGAGCATAACATTGAATAGTATTCAACGAGAACGTTAACGGGAACGGGAACTTTGTGAACCGAACGATTAACGATCATATTTAGAATCAGAGTTGTAATTATGAAATCAAATCAGAAAGCAAGAAATTTTAGGCAATATAAAGTATGGCAAGATGCAGTCGATTACGCTACCATGGTATATAAGGTAACTGCTGAAATGCCGTGGTTTGAAAAGAAAGGTCTTTGCGATCAACTGCAACGAGCAGTTGTTAGTATCAGTAGCAATGTCGCAGAAGGAGCTGGAAGACCCACGGATGCAGATTTTGCTCATTTTTTAGACAATGCCTTAGGTTCAGCTAATGAAGTTGAGACACAACTCTTGATCTCAAAAAATATTGGATATATAACAGAAGAAATTTTTAATCAACTCATGGTGAACCTAACGGGAATTCAAAAACAGTTGACAGGCTTAATTGCCTCTATTCGCAATTAGAAGAGTTCCCGTTAGCGTTCCTGTTAACGTTAAAATAAATTGGTAAGCAAATGAAGAAGATTGTCACCTTTGGTGAAATAATGGTAAGATTAGGTGCCCCAGGGTACTTAAAGTTAATACAGACAGACAAGTTTGATGTGAGCTATGCAGGTGCAGAAGCTAACGTTGCTGTCAGTCTCGCAAATTATGGTATGCAGACAGATTACATCACCTGTCTGCCAGACAACCCTATTGCAGAACGTTGCATCATGGACCTTCGTGGACACAAGGTTGGTGTAGATCACATCCAGCGTTCAGGCAAGCGAATGGGTATCCTCTATTTGGAGACAGGTAGCAATGCTCGTCCTTCAAAGGTTTATTACGACCGTGAGGACAGCTCCATTGCAACAGTGGAACAGGGTTCTATAGACTGGAAGGAGATACTGAAAGATGCTGACTGGTTCCATTGGACAGGCATCACTCCAGCACTTTCTGAGAATGCAGCTGCTGAATGCTTGAAGGCAATCAAGACTGCCAACGAACTTGGTGTGACCGTATCGTGCGACATCAACTATCGTGGCAACCTTTGGCGTTATGGAAAGACTGCTGCTGAGGTAATGCCTGAAATGGTAGCAGGTTCTGACATCATCCTTGGCAATGAGGAAGATTGCGAGAAGGTATTTGGTATCAAGCCCAAGAACTTTGATGCCGAGAAGACCAATGGATCTGTTGATCAGAGCGCGTTCCGTTCGGTTTGCGAGCAGATGATGCTGAAGTTCCCTCGTTGCAAGAAGATGGTCGTCACTCTCCGTGGAGCCATCAATGCCAACCACAATACATGGGGTGGCGTACTCTTTGATGGTAAGAACCTCATAGAGAGCAGACGCTATGACATTACCGACATTGTTGACCGTGTAGGTGGTGGTGACAGCTTTATGGGAGGTCTCATCTATGGATTGCTCCATTATGAGAATGATCAGGATGCGCTGGAGTTCGCCACAGCAGCAAGTTGTTTGAAACATACCCTCAAAGGTGATTACAACTGGGTATCAGCTCAGGAGGTTGAGAACCTGATGAAGGGTGATACCAGTGGAAGAGTAAAACGTTAGTTCAACATCCAATAAAAAGTATAAAGTATTATGACAACAGCGTTAATGCTATCGGGATTGATACTAGCAATTATTCTTGTAACGTCCTATAAATCAAGTGCAATAGGGGGGGGTAAAAATTACACTACAATATTAAAGGGCATTGCGATAATCCTGGTCATGCTATCTCATTTTACAGGAAACATGTCTCGTATATTTACACCTCTAGGAGGTATTGGAGTTGCGATGTTCCTAATACTTTCAGGTTATGGACTTAACGAGTCTTTCAAGAAAAATGGTTTAGATGGATTTTGGAAAAAGCGGTTTCTAAGAATATGGATTCCATACGCAATTGCATTCTCTTTGTTATGCTTCTATCAACCGTGTAATTTCAGAGAATATTTATTTAATCTCATATGCTATCATTGCCCATATTGGTATATCAAATATACGATTTGCTGGTACATCGTTTTTTGGTTAACAGCACGTTTTCTTCCTAAATACAAACTTCCAGTCATGGCAGTAGCTGGTTTTAGTACCCTCTTTTGGTGTGAGGGGGTAAGAGGCGAGCAGGCAATAAGCTTTGTCACCGGTGTGTTCATTTCGGATAGAGACTATAAAATTGATGAAACGAACAAGTTGGGTATTAAATGGCTTATTACTTTGGCATTTGTAGGTTTAGTCTTCCTTGCTTTCAAACAAACTGGATTATATAGGTCGTTTACAGAGGACATGTTGATTAATATTTCTCAACTCCCAGTAAAATGGTGTCTTGCGCTGTTTGTAATTTATACTCTTGCATACTTGCCACTATTTACTCAAAGTCGTTTTCTGACATTGTCAGGAATACTTTCTTACGAATTATATCTCTTGCACTTCCCTCTTAGGGGATTAGCAGGATCTAATATATCGTATGCTATTGGTTTGATAACAGCAAGCTACATTGCTGCATATATTTTATATCAATATGACAATAGACTATCAAAATTATTTTCGAAATGAGAAATTTATATATTTGCCATACTCAGGCACATCTTATATTGGCTTCTGGTCTTGCTCTCGGTCGTTTCAAGAATGACGAGAACCTGCTGATTCTCTTTGTGGATTTCGGCATCAAGGATGAGTTGAAGGCTCGCCTTGATAAGACCTTCGCACGAACGCTGTATCTCCAGAGCATTTATCCTGCAGAGTTCAATACTGCCAAGGCAAAGCTGAAGTGGTATCCTCAGGATTGGAAACTCATTAAGCGGTTCCTGACCGAACCGGTTGATCGCGCTTTTGCTGTTTGCGACTGGCTCCTGCTGGTACAGAAGACGCTCCAGCTGGCGTATAAGCTCAACTCGAACACAGAGATGGCATGGTTGGAGGATGGCATAACTGCATACTATAGCGATTCCGATATCCATGGCGGCATGGACAAATACAGTTGGTCTATGGCCATTCGTAGATTCCTGTTCCGTGACCTTGTAGGTGTCGGGAAGTTCTATGATCGTGACTTCTCTCTCATGGGTGGCTTATCATGCTTGAAGCAAGTCTATACCTGCAATCCTGATGCTGTTCGCGAGCCATATCGCTCCCAAAAGCAATTGGTGGGTATCACGGATGAAGAATACCTTGCAGGATTATCTGCTATGTACCCAAAATCAAAGCTTGACGTACAACCAAATTCCGTGATTCTTGTCGTTGATAAACTTGACCGCTATGCTTTCCATGATATGGTACGCACATCGTTGAGTGCATTTATTAGCAAATGTAAGGAGGAAGGCAAGACTGTCATCTGCAAATTCCATCCTCGCGAAACCGAGGTATGGGACATCTTTGACGGTTGCCAGACAATGGATAAGTCTGTTGGTATCGAGAGCGCATACGTTTCTCTTGCTGATATTAAGGACTCTATCACTATTGCCGGCGTTAAGTCTGCCGGATTGATGAGTGCAAAGAAATTAGGATACAATACCGTTTCTCTTTTCCCCTCATGCGGAGAGAAGAACGAGAATCTGGTGAAGTTTTATGAGAAGTTGGGAATAATATTGATATAACTATATGATATCCATTAATTTGAATCGGGGGGGGTATTCTGACAATGTTGATATACTGAAAGGATTTGCGATTCTTTTTGTACTATTCAATCACTCTATGCCTCTCTATCTAAAGAATCTTATCGTATTTGACCTATGGGGTGGTATGGGTGTACCTTTATTTCTATTGATCCAGGTATTCCATTACTATAAACGAGGATTGGATAAAACACCAGCAATCAAACCTATGAAGGTATTTCAACGCGTTTTTGTTCCTTTTCTCATAGCTGAAACGGCTATTATTTTACTCAAATGGATGATGGGCGAACCAGTTAGTGAAAGTTTTATGGGGTGCATATCCAATTGGGGATATGGCTCGGGTGAGTATTACATCTGGATATATTTACAGTTTGTGCTGCTTCTACCATTAACAACCTACATACTAAAAAAAATAAATGTCAGGTGGGCACCTATAGCATTTATCGGGATATCTGCAACCTTGGAAATTATTTGCTCAATAACTAACATTGCGGAACATACTTACAAGTTTCTGTTCTTCCGATATTTTTTCCTGATTTATCTTGGCTATCTATGGGCAAAGAATGATATTATTCTCAATCGGAAATACCTGCTACTCTCTATCGTTAGTGTAATTGCGATACTAGTATTCGATTTATCAGGAGGATTGTTTGAACCTTTCTTTTATGGTAGTTCATGGAAGTGTTTTCATTGGATTAGTTATTTCTATCCATTTGCACTTCTTCCGATAATTCTTGTTGGGCTCCATTCAATATTACATAAGTCAATACGAACAGTAATAACACTAATGGGCAAATACTCGTGGCAGATATTCTGTCTGCAATTAGTGGTGTTCTCTTTCATGTCAACGCAAGTATTCACTTTCATTGGAAACGAAAGTATTAGAGGTGTTTTATACATGATCGCGAGCATCTTGATGTCTGTCATACCGGTTTTACTTTATAAAAAATACATCAACATTACATCAAAATAAATCGCATCTATTACTCTCATCGATTTATATGTATGTTGATTAGCAACTCTTTGAAGGCTTTGCATTCACAGGCTCCGCACACCTGTAAGCCAAGGAAGGTTCTATTCCTTCAGTTGCGCAAATAATTAAATGTTAAACGCTTTATGCAATTAGTACTATTATCCGGAGGTTCGGGCAAGCGCCTGTGGCCTCTATCAAACAATGCGCGATCTAAACAGTTCCTTCCCTTGTTGGAGAAGGAAGATGGTACCATGGAATCAATGGTGCAGCGAGTAGTTCGTCAAGCTCGTCTTGCCAATCTAACAAATGAGATAACACTTGCAACCAATGCAAGCCAACAGGATATCATCGTTAACCAATTGGGTGACTCGGTCAATCTTGTTACCGAACCCGAAAGACGTGATACATTTCCAGCTATTGCATTAGCAGCCTCATATCTATCATTGGAAAAGCAATGTGCTGATGATGAAGTGGTAGTCATCATGCCTTGTGACCCATATACCGAACTTGGCTATTTCGAGACCATCGGCAAGATGGTAGAGTGTGTAAAGCATAATGTAGCCGACCTTGTTCTCATGGGCATAGCACCTACATACGCATCCGAGAAATACGGATACGTAATTCCGGTGCACGAAAACGATAACGTAAACGAAAACTTTAAGATGGTATCTCGTTTTACCGAGAAACCATCTGTGGAGATTGCAGAATCTTTCTTGAAACAAGGAGCCTTCTGGAATGGTGGTGTATTTGCCTTCCGCTTGGGCTACATGATGAATATCGTTCGCAAATACATCACGAGCGACAGTTTTGAGGATACTCGCGCTCGTTATTCCGAGTTCCCAAAAATCTCTTTCGACTATGAGGTGGCAGAGAAAGCAGAATCAGTTGCGGTTGTTCCTTTCAATGGCGAATGGAAAGACCTGGGTACTTGGAATACCCTCACCGATGAACTCCATAAGCCGGTTATCGGCAATGCCGTAATGGGAGCTCATTGCGAGAATACCCACGTCATCAACGAACTTCAGAATCCTATCTTTGTGGATGGTCTAAAGGATGTGGTCGTTGCCGCATGTCCCGATGGCATCCTTGTTTGCAGCAAGGAGCATTCAGAGGAAATCAAAAAGTCGGTAGAAAATCTCACTCCACGTCCGATGTACGAGGAGCGTAGATGGGGTACCTATCGTGTGCTTGATGATAGTTACTATGCCGATGATCGCCACTCCCTCACCAAAAGCATCACGCTCAAGGAAGGCAAGAACATCAGCTACCAGATACATCACCACCGGAGCGAAACCTGGACATTCGTTCAGGGTGAAGGAATCTTTGTCCTCGATGGTCAGGAACAGAAAGTGAAGGCTGGCGATACCGTTGTCATCCCTGTGGAGCATTGGCACGCTATCAAAGCCCTCACTGAACTTACCTTCATAGAGGTTCAGAGTGGTAATCCTCTTATTGAGGAGGATATTGAGAGAACAGAATGGAATTGGTAAATTAAAATAAAATCACAATATGAATAATCCTAAAATCATTGTTGCACACCCAGGAAGACAGCATTCCTTTCGTGTGGCAACAGCATTAAAAAAGAGTGGAATGCTCTTCAAGTACGCAACAACAGTATATAACAAGGATAACTCGCTTCTAATGAAGCTGACAAAGTTATTCCTCGGAGAGGAGAACGTAAAGCGTGCAAACAAGCGCAAATGTCCTTTGGTCGATGATAGCGAAGTATTGCAGTTTTGCGAATTTGAAGGTTTACTATTATTACTTCTAATTCGAATAGATAGAACACATAAACTTACAAACAAGCTAAACCGATATATATCAAATAAATTTCAACGGAAACTAGCAAAATACATTATTGATAACAATGTTGATGCAGTTATATCTTATGATACGAACTCAACAGTGTTATTTGAAATGCTCAAAGAAAAGGCTCCTAAAGTGTTCCGTATTATGGATAATGCGCATCCCAATCGACATTTTCTATATTATAGTTATCAAGAAAATATAGATTGTTGTGGCCCTTTCCTTCACACTTTGGAAGCGTGTGGATATATCACTAACTTGTCTATTGCTGAAAAGTTCGGCTATGAGGCTAAACTTGCGACACACCACATAGTTGCGTCTAGTTATTCCGAAAAGGCTCTCATGTTTGACAAGATCCCACAAGAGTCTATCTTCAAGATTCCTTATGGTGTAGATAAGAACAAGTTTGTTGAGCCCAATCGAGAATATGTGGATGGTAAACTGAATGTTCTATTTATGGGCGAGGTGAATCAGCGAAAAGGAATCCGTCAATTACTGGAGGCTGCAAAGACAATCAATAGTAAGGATATTGTCGTTAGCATTGTCGGCGCAGGTGCTGATCATTGTTCTGAATTATATGAACCATACAAAGACTATGTGAATTTACTAGGTTATGTACCCTTTGAGGAACTGTTACATCAGCTAAGCACTAATCACGTATTTGTGTTTCCTACTATGGGCGAAGGTTTCGGACTGGTTCTTCTTGAGGCTATGGCTGCAGGTATTGTGCCTATAACAACAGATAATTGTGCCGGAAGAGATATCGTGGATGATGGTGTAAATGGCTTCATCATTCCTGTGGGAGATAGTGATGCTATAGTTGAAAAAATGAATTGGTGTGCTACCCATCCTAGTGAATTAAGCCAGATGAGTAAGGGTGCTTGTGAAAAAGCAAAACACTTTACTTGGGAACGTTACGAAGAGGGTATTGTCGGTTCTGTCTGTAAAATTCTAAATCGATAAAAATATGTCAAATAATTTGGATAAATACAATGCATCTATCAAGAATAGGTCTTTCTTAAAGTTTGTAATTGGACTTGTGCCTCGTGTGTTTATATACATGAAATTTGCCTATATAAGATGGGTCGCTCGCCGAATGGGGGGGGGCAATTGGAGAGGGCGTAATGATGCCATTATCGCTCGCTCGAAGAGCGAATGCGAATTTAGAAATTGGCGACCATTCAATCATCGGTACGAGTCAGTTAGATTTACGTTGTAAAGTGAAAATTGGCAAAAATGTTATTATAACTAGTCCGACCTGTAGAATAATTACGTTGAGCCATAACATTGATAGCCCAATGTGGGAACACAAGCGTTACGGAATAGAGATAGAGGA
>ERZ780208.1378-NODE-1378-length-19819-cov-3.146276_pt1 | contig 19819 bp, 11 predicted proteins | sample MGYA00511167_ERZ780208 | MGnify/ENA primary metagenome ERZ780208 (study PRJEB29588, sample SAMEA2159202) | human gut metagenome | biome: human gut; feature: human-associated habitat; material: faeces | place: Denmark | collected 2008/2010 ...
CCGCAGTTTCGTGCCAGCCGCAGCCCGGTGATGCGCGGCGTCAGCGATGCGCCGCCGGTGATTATGCTCCACGTGGTGTCGGTGCTCCCGTCATCGACGCACAGTATGGCACTCTTTGCCGCAATCTTCCCTTCCGTAGAAAGGCGGTCGAGCAACGCCGTCAGGCGCCGCAGCGTCTGCGGCAACGCGTCTGCCTCGTTGTAGCAAGGCAATACCAAAAATATTTTAGGCCGGTTCCGTTCCATATTTTGCCACAAAGTTAGTCATTATTTCGCGAACAGCCAAGATCCGGGGTCGCTTCATCAAATAATCCGCGAGGTTCGTCATATTTATTGCTTTATATTTGCCCAAATACGAGATTTTTTACTAAATTTGCAACGTAAACGGAACGGGAAAAACCGGACCAAAAGGACCAGAACCGACCAAAAACTCATAAATCTACCGAAAAATGTCAACGACACGCATCTTTCCGATCTACACCTTCTTTTGGGAATGCACCCTGCGTTGCAACCTGGAGTGCCGCCACTGCGGCAGCGACTGCCTGAAGCGCTCGGAAAGCCACGACATGCCGTTCGCCGACATTGAACCGGTGCTCCGCTCCATCCGCGCACACCAACCCGGAACCCGCTGTGTGGTACATACCATCGGGGGTGAACCCCTGGTGCGCAAGGATCTGCCGGAATGCGGACGCAAGATTACGGAGATGGGATTCCTGTGGGGAACGGTATCGAACGCGATGCTACTCGACGGCCCCATGATGCGCGAACTCTCGAAATCGGGACTGCGCTCGCTGGCAGTAGACCTCGACGGGCTGCGCCCCGAACACGACTGGCTACGACGCCAGCCGGGAAGCTTCGACAAGGTGTTCGACGCCATAGCCCACATACGCCGTGCCCCGCACCTCACCTGGGATGTCATCACCTGCGTCAACCCTCGCAACATCGACTCCCTGCCGGAACTGAAACGCCTCCTGACAGAGGCCGGTGTGCAACAGTGGCGCTGCTTCGCCATCGCCCCTATGGGACGCGCCAAGGACGAACTCGGGCTGCAACTCTCCGCCGACCAGGTACGCCAGCTCATGGAGTTCATCGTCGAAACGCGCCACGAGGGCAAGATCAACCTCAGCTTCTCGTGCGAAGGCTATCTGGGCGACTACGAGAAACGCGTGCGCAGCTACGGCTACAACTGCCAGGCGGGCATCTCCTGCGCTTCGGTCCGCGAGAACGGCGACATCTCGGGTTGCCTCTCCATACGATCACATTACACGCAGGGCAACATCTATCAGGACGATTTCTGGGATGTGTGGGTGAACCGCTTCGTGCCTTTCCGCACCTTCGACTGGCGCCGCAACGGCGACTGCCGCGACTGTGACGTTTTCCTCAAATGCAAAGGTGGCCCGATGCACCTGCGCGACGACGAGGGAAACCTCATGCTCTGCAATTACCAACGATTATTCAAACAAAACATATAACGTAAAAACTCAGGAAGTTATGAACGACGACACTTACAACATGATGAGCCACAAAGCTCCGAAGAGCCCCCGACACGGTGACAACCAGGCCGCTAAAATAGCCGCGGTAGCCGGTGGAGCAGCCATACTCGGCGCCGGCGGCGCTTACGCAGTGACACATCTCCCCCAAGGAGAAGAGCAGGATGACAAGGATGAACAGAAAGTGGAAGAACAGCCCAAGGCTGAAGAGCAACACGAACCCACCACAGTGATTGAACACCACTACCACGAAGCCCCCGTCCACATAGTGGAACCCACAGACCTCTCAGAAGAGCCGCAGATTGACTCCATCATGGAAACCATCGACAACGAAGACGGCGACCAGCCCGGAGTAAACCTCGGCACAGTCAATATGATTCCGCCTAATATCTTCGGCTCAGAGCCTGTAACAATCGTAGATCCCGGCGCCGACCCCGGTTATGAGCCCGGTTATGAGCCCGGTAATGAACCCGGCATAAATCCCGGTGCCGACCCCGGTAATGAACCCGGCATCGATCCCGGTTTCAATCCAGGCAGAAACCCCTCTGGTCCTGCCGTATTACCGACCAACATCGACGGTCCCGAACCCGAACCGGATCCTTACCCCATCATGGAATACGCAGGCCCGGATCCAGATCCGGAACCTTGGGAAGACGACATCTTCACAGACATCGACGACGATATAGACATCGACGCTGAAACTGACATCGTTGACTTCTGAAGGATTCCACCATATTTTAGTATCGCCACCTCGGTCGCCGCTTCGGCGCCCTGGGTGGTTGAACGCTTTTATGGCATCCACTATTATTCACGCCGGTCAAGCAACTGAGTGTCATCGCTTTACTCAAGATTCATCAGTTTTCTTGACATTCTTTCCTTGCCTCTCTTTCCGACTCCTTTCCTCCTCTGACTGACGTCATTCATCACTTTCCATACCATACAATTGAAATGAAACAGAAATACGGACTCCTCCTCGCCCTGGGAATAGCGGGCGCCGCCGGAATAACCGGCTACAGCATCCCCGCTGCGGAATACCCCGCCCCGCAAGTCTCGTACTACGAAGATGAGGAGGAAGCCCCATCGCCCGAAGTCTACGATTTCCACTGCGGCCAAGACACCGTCGACATCACAAGTATGCTGTCGGTTCTGGAACCGTATGCAGACGAGCCGATGGGCAAACTCCTGTGCCGCGCCGCCGAACTGCTTGAAGGTCGCCCCTACGTGGCAAACACTCTCGGCTATGACGACAAAGCGCTGGTTATCAACGTACACGGTCTGGACTGTGTAACCTTCGTGGAATCATGCTACGCACTTGCCAACACTGCGCGCTCCGGCTCCGGTTCGTGGCGCGACTATGCCCGCAGCATCGAGAACATACGCTACCGCCGCGGCCGCCGCGTGGACTACGCCTCGCGCCTCCACTACGCCACCGACTGGTTCGGCGACAACATCTACCGCGGCAACATCACCGACATCACACCCACTATCGCGTGTCACCGCTCCGTGCTCAAGACGCTCGACTTCATGACCAAACACCCGGATTCGTACCCCGCCTTCAAGGATAAGGAGCAACTTCAGAAATGCCGCGACCTGGAGATGGGCTTCCGCTCGATGAAGATTCCTTACATACCTAAATCGGCTGCCGGCGAAAAGGCTGTTGTCGAGGCTCTCGAAGACGGCGACATGATCAGCTTCGTATCCAACAAAGAGGGTCTCGACTCAAGCCATGTGGCGCTGTTGCGCAAACGCGACGGCAAGCTCTACATGATGCACGCCTCCTTGAAGAAAGGTAAAGTCACCTTCGAGACAGCCCCGCTTTCCGACTATTTCAAATATTCCAAAAAGGATTCCCCCGGATTCCGGGTGGTCCGTTTCAAATAACGCAAGTTTCTCCCCGTGTTTTGGCGGGGGACACCTAAAAACGCACCTATTATGCCACAGCCGCTCCTCTCCTTCATAATAACGATACGTCCGCACCAGCGCGTATTGCGCCGCTGCATCTCCGCCATCACTTCGCAGACTTTCACCGACTTCGAGGTGATAGTCTCCGACCTTTCGGACCACGGTTACCAAAAGGTGATGATAAAGCGCCTCTGTCCCGGGTCCGACAACGTAAAATACGTGGCAACGCAGCCGCAGATTTCTCTGTGGGAACAATTGCGTCTCTGCGTCGGCAATACATCCGGGAAGTACATTATCTTCATCGACACAGATTCGTGGCTCGACACCGACACGGCGGAAACGCTCGTCTCCGCCATGGAGGAGCGCAACATAGACCTTGCGGAGATGCAGACACGCTACCGCGAAAGCGTGCTTAAAAAACGCGGCGCCGAAATGACACAGGGGCTTTCGGAACTCAGCGACACCATCATTTCGGGACAAGAGCTCAGGCAATACATCCGCTTCATCGGCGACGGGAGCTACCTCAATCCGCAGATTCATAACAAGATATACCGCCGTGAACTGTTCTCGGAGGCCTTCGCCATATCCTTCCCCGGGAAGGCCGGTTGTCAGGAATTGCTCAATATACAGTATATGCGCGCGGCACGGTCCATGCTCTTCCTCTCATATGCCGGACTGAATTATAACCGCACGTCGGCCGATTGCCGCCCGGACTACCGCTCGCTGGAAGACGCCAAGCATACCTATTCCTACAAGCTGCTCTGCAACCAGGATCGCTCGTGTGCCGCCACGGAGCTTCTCGACCGGCTGCAACGGCACATGCGGTATCTCATCCAGGAACAGGGATGGACACGCGAAGCTGCGAAATTCTTCCTTGACCGCGAGCTTAAAGACCAGCGCTACAGCGAAGCCGGACTCTCCCAAACCGCCGACGAGATAGTGTCTGCCATACCGCAACGCAGCCCAGGCCAGACCCTCCGCCTGATTCTCAAATCCTCCTGACCTTTCCGCTTTAGCCCGGACGGAGAATAATAAAGCAAAAGCAGCTGAGGAGCCGCAGGCTCGCTTAGCTGCTTTTGGTTATTTGAGGTTGCTTTTTTTTTGCTGTCGCGGATTATTTGCCGCTTAGGTTGAAGCGGTAGGTGGTGCCTTTGAAGTTGACCATGCTTCCGGAGATGGAGAGTTTGTTGCCGCTCAGGTGGTAAGTACCGGACCAGTTGCCGCAGTTCTCGCCCATATCATTGTATTCCGAGATATAGAGTTGGCCTTGCGTCTGGCCGCCGCTGCGTTCTCCGGAGATGGTGAGCCAGCCGCCGGCACCCTTCATGCGTGTATAGCGGTATTTGCCCGAGATGTAATTCCCGTCGATGTTGAGCTGCATAACCACGCCATATTTGCCCACGCTGCCGCTCAAGGAATAATTGCCTTCCAACGGACGTTGCATTTCCTCCTTTGCCATCTCGGGAGGTTCCGGTGCCTTAGGTTGTGCTACGGGTGCCGGAGTAGCAGAAGCAGTGTCTACATTGACAGTCCTGGTTTCAACCACTTCGGTATTCTCTGTTTCCTGCGGCGTCGGCTCCTTGTCCTTTACCAGATAGACAACGAGCAACGCCACGACAATGACGAGCAATACGGCTATCACGATGAGAGCCGCCAACACTCCATTGTTCTTTTTCGGAGGGCGGGGATAATTGCCCTGGCCTCCAGTGTACATTTGAGTTTCCGACATATTATTTATTTTAAAAAATTTTGTTCCGCTAAGCGGAAGCTGTACGGGGTGCTTTGTAGTTCATTGCACAGGAAACTCAGTTCCATTATTAAGTGCCATGATATTATTCTTTTACAAACTGCAAATTTAGTTAAAAAATCCCAATAGCCCAAATCAAATTCGGTTCATTTCCATCCATTACTCTTTTTGGTGATTGAAATTTATGGAAGCGGCCGGAATCGGGTGTATTCCGGCCGCTTTTATAGAATTAGCGAGCAACTTTGACAGTTGCAGGGTTTCAACTAATTTCAGTCACTCTTGGGTTCGGTCAGCGGACGTTCAGTTTCAATGTTACTGCGCGACCACCGACCGTGGCTTTCACTATGATGATGCCGGAGGCGCGGACGTCGTATTCTGCGGCTTCATCGGCCGAGAAGATGGTCTGACCGGACGTGTTGCATATAACGATGTCGCGTGCTCCTTCGGGGAAGGCCACCTTGCCGTCGCGGTAGAGGATGACGGGCATATAGTTATCTTCCTTTACAGCGTTGGCTGTATCGGAAAATTCCTGCACCAGCGCCTCGCGCTGCGCATCGTTCAGCGCGCCGAAGCGCACGTCGGTCTCGTGTCCCGCGCGGAAGGCGAATTCACGCGCGATCAGCGGCGAAATGCCGGTGTAATGGTCGAGCACCCACTTGTCGACAGCCTGTTCCGCGTCGCCGCCGCGCTGCGCGAGGGCGAGGGAGTCCTCCTCCTGCGATAAAAGCGACAGCTTGTCGAGCGGCGTCGGTAGATGGTAAAAAAGGCCGGGCAGCAGTTGGCGCGTGGCGGAAAGGTCCGAGTCCACGCGGCGCAGACATTCGACGATACGCCCCTGCGCGTCGAGCAGGACGAGGTTCGACCGCCGCCCCATGCACTCGAGCACGAGCTGCTTTTGGCTGATCTCGCCGAATTCGTCCGTGCACTGGAGCGTCAGGATCACCATGCGCTCAAGATCCGGCTGCTCGATGGACAGCACGCGCGCGCCGACCAGGTGCTTGCGCAGCAGCATGCAGAACATCGGCGGCTGGGCAGGGTTGTCGCGCAGAATATTGGTGAGTTGAATGCGCGGTTGGTTTGCGCCCGCGTTGAGCAGCAGACGCAGATTGCCGCGCAGCAGCAGAACGATTTGGTCGCGCGCGGGCTGCTGCACCTTGTCGATGCGCGCGCCGATGAGCTGAGGTCTCAGCTCGTGTAAAACTGCCCGCAGGCAGATCGCGTCAAGTGGCATTGTCGTCCTCCATCATCCGGTTGAAAAGCTCGTTGATGCGCGCGTGATCGTCGCGCAGGTACAGCCAGCCGAACAGCGCCTCGAGGCCTGTGGCCTTCTGATAGTCCGCGCGGTCGGCGTGGTGGGGAATGGAATGGACATTCGCGTTGCGCCCGCGGCGGAACACAGAGGCCTCTTCCTCCGTCAAAAGGGGTAAGAGCTTTTCGGCAAAGCGCGCCTGCTGCGGCGCGCAGACGAGCTCGACCGTCGCGCGGTGCAGCCCCTTGCCCGTCGCCTTGCCGTGCACGCACAGATACGTGCGCACAAGCAGCTCATACACCGCGTCGCCCAGATGGGCGAGGCCGATGGAGCTGATGGCGCGGATGGCGTCGTCGTTCATTTTGGCTTGCGTATAATCGTACATAAAAACTCCCAAAGCTTAAAAGTACATTTATTTTATAACCTTGGCGGAATTCTGTCAATCGGAGAGCGCTGCGGCGCGCGAAAAGCCGTTGCGCTTTTGCAAAAATCCGCTATAATGGCAGAAAAGACAAGACCTTTGAGATCGGAGAAAGAAGCCTATGAAAAAACTGACCACCGCGCTGCTCACGGCGCTTTTGCTGCTGAACCTTGCCGCCTGCGGCGAAAAGGAGCCGGACGACACCCCGTCCGGCTACGACGATTCGCTCATTTCCGAGCTTTACAGTGAGGAGGGCGAGTACACGGATAGCGAGAACAACACGCTCACGTATAATTACCATGTGCCAAGAATCGTGTCGGAAACGGCGGTCGCCGCCGCGCTGAACGCCGAGATCGCCGATCAATTCGGCGCGCTCGTGCAGGAGCAGAAGAACATGATGGCCTCCCGCGTTTCGCTCACATGCCTTTCCGTCACGTGGACGAGCTACTGGAACGACAGCCTGCTCTGCCTCGTGGTGCGCGCGGAGATGGACGGCGACACAAGCATGACGGAGACGTACAGCTACGACTTTTTCGGCGGCAAACGCCTGATGAGCGAGGATCTGCTGGCGCGCTGCGAGCTTTCAACGCAGGACTTCATCACGGCGGCGCGCCGCACCGCGGCAAACTACTTTGATGAGACGTACCGAGATGCGCTCAGCGGCAGCATGGGCGGCGCGGATTTCGTCGCGTCCTACGCCGAGCGCCGCGCGTGGACGCTTTCGGATGAGAACATCAACGCGGAGATGCGGCTCTATCTGGACGGCGGCGCGCTGCATATGATCGTGCCCGTCGGCTCGTTTGCTGGGGCGGAGAGCTACGACGCTGACCTCGCGCTCGACCTCTCCGCGCGCGAGACGGTCGAAAAGACGGCGCAGGACAGCTTTGTCAAGGCAGCGCTCTCGGGCGGCGATTTGACCGTCAGCTTTGAAAAGACGGCGGACTCCGCGTGGTACGCGGAAAATTTCCGCTTTGACTACGAGACCATCTACCCCGTGGAGGGCTTGTATTCCGACTACACGGATGTGTTCGTCGGCTCGGTGGGGCAGGGGTACTTCCCGTACATCTTCCTGCTGACGAGCGAGGGGGCGGTGGAGTATGTGAACCTGCTCGAGGGCCTGACGGCGGGCTTCCTCTGCGACGGCGGGCCGCTCGGCGGCGTGAAGGGCATCGTTTCGTTCGAGTCCGGCGAGGTCGAGGAGGACTACGGCACGTATCAGACGGTGTTCGCCGTCGACGCATCAGGGGAGAAACACGATCTCTCCGGTGCGGTCAGCGACGCGGACTACACGATCCCGTCGGAATTTCTCGGCGAGTGGACGGCGACCGTGACGCACGACACCGCCGAGCAGGGCAGCTATGACAGCGATTATATTCTGACGCTCACGGATGGCGGCGGCCTCACGGTGCAGGACATCAACAGCGAGGTCGGGCTTTACTTTGAGTACACCGGCCAGCTCAACTACCTTGGCACGAACGGCGAGGGCATGGTCTTCGGCTACCACTTGAACGAGAATGCAGGCACGGTGCGCTACGGCGCGTTCACGCTGCTGCGCGGCAGCGACGGCCTGCACGTCAAATCCGTCGCAGGCGAAAACTTCTTCGACGCCCCGAGCGGACGCTACACAGTGTTTGCGAGAGGGTAAAAAGAAAAGCAGGGCCTTTTTTGAGCGCGGAAGGGCCCTGCTTTTTTGCGGCTTTGACGCGCTAAGCAAAATTAGAGGGGGGGTACCGCTTTGACCGCGCTCTTGATCCATGCGGTCACACCCCCTTGGCATCTGACGGGAGAAAGAGGCTTTGGCGGCATCCGGAGGCCAAGGAGAAAGCCTCTCAAATCGGGGGAAATGCTATAGTGAAAGGAGAACCTTTCAAAAAAGCAAAATTTCTTGAAAAGTCAATAGAGAAATGCAGAAAAGCCTAAAATTTTTTTCAAGCCAGTTTTTTGAGGTTCTCGTCGAATAGACTGCCGGCGCTCCTCCAGCCGAGGATTTCGCGCGGATAGCTGTTCATCCACGTCTCTATGACGCGGACCTTTGTGTCTGTCAGCTTCTCGAAGCAGGTCCCCTTCGGAAGCCAGCGGCGAATCAGCCTGTTCGCGTTCTCGTTGGAGCCGCGCTCGCAAGCTGTGTATGGATGGCAGTAATAAACGTGCGTTCGCCTGTGCTTCCCGTATCTGGAACGCTCCATGCTTTCGCAGTCTGCGAACTCCGATCCGTTGTCCACGGTGATCGTCCGGAAGAGCTTGCGGAACCTCTGCGAGCCGCATTTCCGCTCCAACTTATCCAGGGCGCGCACGACGCTCGCGGTACTGCCGTCTCGCATGAGCATGATGATCTCGCGCCGCGTGAGGCGCTCCGTCAGCACCAGCAGGCGCTTGAGGGACCCGCGTGCCGAGACGACGCAATCCATCTCCCAATGCCCGAAAGTGGTGCGCTCGTCGATCTCTTCCGGTCGATCCTCGATGCTGTCGCCCGCCGACGGTCTGCTGGCGTGTACTTTCTTGTAGTTTTTCTTGTGCTCGCCGTGCATCGGAAGGTCCTTATTCGTGATATTCAGGAATACGCCCTTGTCGATGTATCGGTATAGCGTCCACTCGCTGATGGTAACGGAGAAGATCTTGCCTTCCTCGTTGATTTTCGCAAGCGCCGCCGCGGGCGAAAAATGCCCGTTGAGGATCTTGTCCTCGATGTACGCGGCAAGCTCGTGGTCGTTTCCGATTTTCAGGTCCGGCCCGTGTACGCTCTTGCTCTCTTCGTATTTCCGTTGCGCCGTGTCGGGGCAGTATACCTCGCGGTCCACCAGCTCAGACGTGCGCTGGACGGTCAACCCGCGCTTGATCTCTCGATAGATTGTGGAATTGTGGACATGAAGCGCGTCCGCGATCTCCTGCGCTTTGTAGCCCTCCTTCAGCATCTTGTCGATCTTCAAGCGATTGTGCCATGACAGGTGCGAAAATCTGCGTCCTCTCTCGTTCATGTTCACGCCTCCTTCTCTTTGTTTGGGCTTTTAGTATTACAGCACAAAGAGAAGAATGTCAAGCCTGAATTTTATATGCAAAATGCCGCAGGTTATCCTGCGGCATTGTTTTTATTCCTTTCCGGCCAGCCAATCCATGCTCGCGCCCAGCACTTCGGCAAGGGCGCGCAGCTCATAGTCCTGCACCATCCTCTGTCCCGACTCGATGCGGCTGATCGCGTCCTGTTCCAGCGCGACGCCCTCGCATTGGACCCGTGCGGCAAGCTCTGCTTGCGTGATCTTCCGCTCTGTGCGCTTCTGCCGCACGCGCTCGCCCGACACGTTTCTCCTGCCCTCATAATCCAACGCCTTCATGCACCGCCGCCCTCCTCCATTTTATGGGATATTGCCATATTCTTGATTGACTTTATCACCGCTCTCATGTAATCTTATGGTAATATCCCATAAAAACGAAGAAAAGGGGGAGTATTGCGTGAAAGTGAAGCGTTTTCATGAGTGTCCAGACTGCCACCGCATCGTGCCGTATCTTCAGCGCAAGTGTGACTGCGGTTATGTGTTCTCCGGAGGGGAGATGGAGTATAAGACCTGCGTTGCCTGCGGCTCACTTGTTCCGGCATCCCGCCTGTTCTGCGATTGCGGCAAATTTCTCCCGATGCAGCGCGACACGCTGACGGAGGGAGATGTTGAAACAGCTTACCAGGAGGGGCGCTTCGCCGGTGTTGCAGAGGAGCGCACGAGGCAGGAGGGAGAATGGTCCCGCTTTTTCCACGCTGCTGGCCTGAAGAACACCTTCACCGGCGAGCCGATCTCCTCCGCCGCTGACTTCTACAGCTGGAAGGAAGCCTGCGATGCAGCTTACCGGCAACAGAAAAAGGAGTCGTTGAAGAATACTTACTACTTCATGGACGGTCCGGACGATGCTCCCGCGAGCGTCCGCGGGGATTTTCTGGAATCGTGGGCGAAGCATTACGGTTCCTCTTCGGACCGGTCAAGCGGCTCCGAGGCTCCACCGAGCACCGAGAAGCCAAACTCCCGCCGAGGCCTGAACACGGTCGTTATAATAGCCGCCTCTGTGCTGATCTGTGCGCTGTCCGTCGCATCACTTCTTCAAAAGCCGTCGGTTCCCGCCGAGGATGTTTCTGAAGCTCCTCCTGTGACGGATACGGCTCCTGCACCCTCGACGACCGGCGTGACGATTCGGAAGATCGAGCCAGGGGATGCCGTATCTTTCTCGAATGGCGAGATCGTGAAGTATCCGGTCGGCGAGCGTCTCGCTCCTTTGACCGTGGAAACGACCGACTCGTCAAACTACTGCATCGTTCTTGAGCCGCTCGATGCCGTCGCTCGTGCAAACGGGCAAATGGCCTTTATGATCTTAGCCGGCGAGGAGGTCGATATATCCGTCCCTCTCGGCGAGTACGAGATTTTCTACACCACCGGTACGACGTGGTACGGCAACGAAGATTATTTCGGCAAAGAATCCGGCTTCTACAAATGCGACGGCACCTTCGATTTTGACGCCGACGACCAGAGCGTGAACGGCTGGACGCTGACGCTGTATGCCGTTCCCAACGGAAACCTCGAAACCGACAAGATCCCCCAAAAAGATTTTCCCGTTCTGTAAAGAAAAGACCTGCGGAATCCCGCAGGTCTTTTCTCATTGCCAGGGTGTTTCGTCCAGCTTGCTCTCGGCATAGCCTTCGTTGAGGTAGAGCCAGTTTTTCTGCGCCTTGTTCAGCGGCAGGGAGTCGATCAGCTTCAGGACCTTCTCCTTTTTGCTGTTTCGGATCACGTTGCCGTCCTTGTCTCGGTCCGACTCCAGCGCGGCGGCGTCCGCCTGGAACTTCTGATAGGTCCCGACAGGGATGCCCTGCGCCTTTGCCTCGTCCGCCGCGGAATACTTCGTATCCGATCCGGAGAGCGTGTTGTGCAGCAGCTCTCGCTCTTCGCTCGTGAGCGGAAGGGACTGCACCAGCTCGAAGCGTGCCGTCTCACGCTCCGCTTTGCTCAGGGCCTCGTTGCCGTCGATCTTCTTCCATGCCAGAATGGCGTCGTATACGGTCTCGCTGTCCGCGCCCATATCCACAAGCTGTTTGTAGAGCCGTGTCTGTGCCGCGCTCAGCCCCTTGCCGCCGGCCGCGTAGAAGTCTCTGGTCTCGCTCAGCGCGTTCCGGCCGAACATTGTGGCCTGTACCACGTTCCAAAAGTCTTCGCTCACGGGATATTGCAGCCTTTCGTCCTCGCCGCTGCCCTTATAGTAACCGCCCTTCAGAAGCGTCTCGATGCCCTGGTAGGTCTTCTCCGCCTGTCGGCCTCCTGGCAGCGTGTCGCCTGCGAGACCCATTAGCTGACGCATGACTTCTTCCGAGAACGGTCCGTTGTCTTTCACGGCCTTTGCCGTTCCCGTCACCGTGCCGTAGATGTCCGGCATCGGGAGTGTCTGGTCGCCAAGGCCAAGGAGGCCCGCCGCGTTCCGCAGATACGGGATGTCGTTGCTGACATTGTAAAGCGTGTCCTCGGTCGCGGTGCCCGCATCGAACTCGTCGTTACCGGCGTTGGCGTCCGTTCCGAAGAGCCGCTCGCCGGTCCCACTCTCCCATGCGTCGTCGATCCAGGTCGCGATCTGCTCATTGGTGCTCAGTCCGTTGCCGGAAGCGAGGAAGCCGACCAGAAGGCCGATCACATCAAACTGCGCCGGTGTTCCGCCGTAGCCCTCCTCGGCGACGCGGTTGAGCAGGAAGGCGCCGAGCAGCGTCGCGACGATGATCCCCGCGAGCCGCTTTGCCGCTTCCTCCTTGCCGAGCTTCGCTTCCGCCTCCTTCAGCCCTGGGCCGAAGAGATCCTGCGTGACGTGCTCCCAACTGTTGAGAGCCTCGACCTGGAACATATTCACCATCTGCGCGATTAAGTTTTTCGACTGGAAGGTGAGCGGTGCCGCGCCCTTCGACCTGGTTCCCATGATGTCGCGCGCCCAGCGGTCCGCCGCCTTCATGGCCTCCTTCGGACTTCTCCCCGCGTCAAGCTCCTTGCGGTACTTTCCGCGCACCGCGATAGAGCTGATAAGATAATCCATGCGCTCAAGCGGCCAGAAGAGAGCCGAGGTGATCTTGCTGCCCTTGTCATTGGTGAGATAGTCGATGCCGTTCTTCTCCGTCAGGAAGTCGCTCTGGTCGGCGAAGTCACCCTTCGTCTTTCCGGCGATGATGTCGTTGACGGCTTTAATGACGTATTTCGGCCCGATCTCGCCCGCGATCATCGGCAGCTGCGCCGTCTGGTTCAGCGAAGAGGAGAGGTTTCCCGCCACGTTGGCCCGCGCAAACATCTTGTTCAGCTTCCGGCCGACGTTCAGAGAGGTGCGGCCGACCTCGCGCTCCATGTCGCGGTCGGAGAAGAGCTGCTTTCCGGCCAGCTTATTCGCATAGTCGTCCAGCCACACAGTCAAATCGCTGTACTTGCTCGTTTTCTTGATGCTGTCGAACAGGCCCTCGACGTATTCCTCCATCTTCGCGCTCAGATCCGCATAGCTCAGGTCCGACGTGTTCGTCAGCAGCCCCGCCGACTTCAGGAAGGACTCCTTCGCCTCCTTCGGCGCAAAGCGCAGGCTCTCTGCGCGGGAGATCTCCGCGCTGATCTCGTCCGGCCCGTATTCCTCTCGGAAATACTTCACCGCCGCGCGCACGCGCATGATGTCGTCCGTGTGGTAGAGCACGTCGCTGAGATAATCGACGTACTTCTCAAAGCCTTTCTCCACGTCGTATTCCGTGCTCTTTCCCGCACGGTGCTGGAAGAAGGGATTGTACCGTTTGTTCGGCTTGAAGGCTTTCGTGAGACCCGCGATGCTCGCCGGAAGGCTTCCAGCCTCTGCGCCCAGGTCCACGCCGATGTTCTTCAGCGCCTTCTCCAGCTTCCCGCTCTCAGCCTCCGGCTGGAAGTGCGGCGCGTACCCCTTGATAAAGCCGATAGGCTCGTATCCGTGCGCGACGAGGAAGTGGTTGATGGCCTTGTAGAACTTGTCGTACAGCGTCCGATACGCTTCGACTGCGTGCTCGACCTTGGTCTGGTCCACGTCGGTTCCTGCCAGGTCCTCCTGCGTTTGCAGCCAGTCGGCATACCGCCGCGCAAGGTCTCGCGCTTCCTTGTCGTGCAGACCGAACTCCTGCGACACGTCGGCCATTTCGCCGCCGGCCTTCAGGTTCTCCGCCGCGTGAATGATCTGTTCTTTCATGTCCGAAGCCGCGACCAGCTCTGCGACGGCTTTGCCCTCGATCACAAGTTGCGTCAATGCGCGCTCCTTCTCCGTCAGCGCGGTCTGCTTGCCGTTCTTATCCTCGAACCGCCGCACCTCGTCGTGCATACGATTGACGAAACGCTTGCGTTCCTGCTCGTTGACGTAGACCGGCTCGAAGATCGCCTCGTTGATCTTCTGGCCCTGTTCCCAGCCGAAGATGGCTCTCATGCTGCGCTGCGGCGTGCGGTGGTACAATGCGAGGCCGCCCTTCGGGCTGAACAGGGCTTTTTCATACTTCTTCTCGAAGGTGTCGTTCCCCGTATCCTTGAACAGCTCCGCCGCCTGCGCACGCAGGTTTTGACTGATGTCCTGCCGCTGCATGGGGATCGTGTCGGACTTCATGGCCTGCTCGGCCGTGTAGTAGTCCGCAAGCTCCATCACCTTTGAGGCGTTCATCCGGCTCGGGATGTCGTCGGCGTCGTAGATGCCGGCAGCGATGCCCGCCGCGTAGCTCTTCTCCTTCGGGGTAACGCTCAGCCGCTTTTCGGCCCGCCGGATCTCCCTCTGGATCTTCTTTGCAGCCTTGTCGTTTTCGATCATCTGCTCGACGTTCTGGTAGAGGCCTGCGCTGTTCTCGATTTTGATGCCGAGATCCTGCAAGGCTTCCGTTCCCTCGAACTCTTCCTTCGGGACATTGCGCATCCGCTTCTTTCGTTCCGCTTCGGCCCTCTGCCGCATCGCGGCAAAGTAATCGTCCACGTTGTCGAAGTCCTGCATCCTCGGTGCGTCGCCGCGCGCCCTTGCGCGGGCGCGCTCCAGCTGCTCTTTCTGTTCCGGAGTGAGCCGCGTGTTCTCCCACTTGTCCTGCTCGTCGTCCACGCTGAAGCGCGCCTTCTCGATGCTGTTCACCTTCGCCAGCCGGTCCGCGTCGTCTCCGGTCTTGTATTCCAGCATCCGCACACCGGCCTGCTCCAGACCGTCCCGCAGTTTCTTGCTGCTGTCATCAGGGATGACGGCGGCCAGCACTTCGTCGAAGCCGACGGCCCGCTGGGGCTTCGCCTCAAAGTAGCCGGTGGGCATTTCCGCCGCCGCCTGGTAGACGGCCTGGATGTCCTGGGCCGTCTGGCTGCTGATTTTGTACCCCTCCTTGGAGAAGGCCCGCATGATAGCGTCCACCGTCCTTTGGCCCTTGGACGTTTCCATCAGGATGCTGCCGATGATGTCGCTCTCGACGAAGGAATTGTCGGAATGAGCCTTGTTTCCCTGCTTGATCTTCGTGATGATGCTGCCGATCTGGTCATCAATGGCCTGGAGCTTTGCTTCATACTCGGCCCCCTCGTCCATGCCCAGCCGCCCGCTGTCCGCCTTGATCTCCTGGATGCTGCGGTATTCCGGCGTCGCCACGGATTGCAGGGTCTTGGCGCTTGCGCCCCAGGTATTGCCGCCGCGCTCCTCCTGGCCCTCCTTCATCGCCTTGACGATGTTCTCCAGGGTGTAGGCATAGTGGAGCTGCGAGAAGCTGCGGAGATTGCCGGAGGGGGTGTAGGGGTCCTTGCCGTTGTAGATGCCCGCCTCGCCCAGCAGGCCGTCCAGCTTCCCGGCAATCCACTCCTCAACGGCGTGGTCATCCACGGCGCTGCGCAGCGCGTCAGAGGTAGCCATCCGGTCAATTTCGCCCTTGGTCGCGCCGCCGTCCTGGTACATATCCCATGCGTGGTGAACGATGTCCTCCAGGGTGAAGACGGAAACGCCGTCCATGGAATTGTCGATGCGGGTCTGCCGTCTTTCGTTGATCTCCGCGTCGGTCCAATGCCTCTTGACGGCCATTCTGCGGAGCATGGGTTCGCCCTGTTCCCGGTAGTAGTCCCGTAGAATGTCGCGGATGACCTCGGCATTCTCGCCCAGGGCGTCCTTTACGCTCTCGCCGGTCTCCAGGCTGGCCTCGATTTCAGCCAGCGTGTTCACGCCCAGGCGGTCGATCACCTTTTGCAGGGTGTCGTTGCCGAACTTGTCCCACACCTTGTCCATCTTTACCGGCTCCAGGCTCTTGCCCTGGTCTGCCAGATAGGCCGCCCGCACCGTGTCTGTGGAGGCCAGTTTCTCCGCCAGCTCTGCCGTGCTCCTGGTGCTGGTGTCGTCGATGCCCACAGAGCGCAGAGCGGCGCTGTTCCCGAAGATACCCCCGGCCACGGAGACATCCCCGGCAAGCCGGTGTAGCTCGTGCTCCACCTGGGATGCCTTTTTGCTGTTCACGGGGTAATCTACTCGCGGAGCTGTCGGCGTCCATGCGTCGCCGCCGTACACCTTGTTGGCGCGGAATAGCCGCGGGTCGATGGTGTCCTTGCTGAACACAAGGGAGATGGGGCCGTACTTGGTGTGCCCGTCCCTGGCTTTTACAATGGCGATGGATGGCATGGGCAGGCCGCCGATGTCGAGCGTGCGCTGCATCTTCTCCTCGGTCATGTTGTGCATGGCAACGAGCGTTTCCGTTTCCTCTACCGGCTCGTCCAGGCTGAATCTCGTCTTTGTGGTCGGCTCCAGCGTCGGCAGCGACAGAGGCTGAACGCCCGAAATTTCCCTGTTGCTTTTTTCTGTGCTTCGGGATATACTACGTCCAGAGGAGCTTTCCTGTATATCGCTTGAGGCGTTGTTGCCTGCGGCGGTGGGGGAAGGCTCCTTTTTTGTCGTGAAGCTCGTCGGCGTCATGTCCACCACGTCATAGAACACATACTCGCCGTCCGCTGTGATCCCGACAACGGTTTCCGCATCATACTGATTTGCTCCCGCCTGGATCAGCACGTCCTGCGGCGCGTCGCGCAGCTCCTCGCTGATGGTGATTTGATTCCCCTCGGCGCTGAAGCTGCCCAGCACGCCCTTCGGCGTCTCGTCGAATACGACTCGCACATGACGCAGCTGCGGATAGGCGCGGAACAGCTCCTCGTGGTCGAGAACATCTTCCAGTCTCGCGTTCCCGCGCTCCACGCGCTCGCTCAGCCGGTTCCGCTCGCGTCCCCAGGTCTCGGTCAGGGCGCGCAGCCTTGCCTGCTCTGTGTCCGTCAGCTCGCCGTAGAGCATCTTCTGCTCCAGTCGTTGCTGCTCGGCATACTCCGGATGATTCCGACCGAAAAGCGCGTCTCCTGCGCGGTGGTATTCCATCTTGGAATCGTCGATCTCCCAGCGCCATTTTCCATCCATGCCCTCGTGCCAACCGGTCGCTTTGCGGATGCTCTCCATGTCAGCACCCGCCGCTTGCATTTCCTGCGCTTCCCGCAGGCTTTCGAGGTTCGCGCCGTTGGCGTTTCTTCCGGCATAGCTGAAGCGAGCCGGAGGCCCCGTTTTCCGCTCCGATGCCGCCGAGGTCTCCTTCTGGATGGCAGAGGAGGCCCTTTGCGCCTCCTGCGCGGGGATCACGCCGCTCCCGCCGTCGATGGCGCGCACAGCTTCCGCGTGGTACTGGCTCGCCGTCTGGCCGAAGCAGTCGATTCCGGCGTAGGCATCGCCCATGATCTCTTCCCACACATAGAGGTCTGCGTCCTCCGGCGTCATGCCTTCGTAATTGTTCGCGGCACCTTTGTACCTTTCGCGGTATTCCTCAAGGGTATCGCGCCAGCCGTCGCCCGAGTCCTGCACCGCCGCAGCAAAGGCTTCCACATTTTCCCTCGTTGAGCGAAAATGTGCGATCTCATGCAGCCCCAGCTCCGAAGCGGTTTTCTTTCGGCTGTCCACGCGCATGACGATCCGGTTCGTTTCCCGCTCCGCGACGCCTGTGATGCTGACCGGCGAGCCGCCGCCGTTGACTTGCAGCAGGCCCGTCACCATGACGACCTCGCTGATGCCGGCCTGCTTTGCGGCAGCCTCAACATCCAGCAGCTCTTGGTCCCATGCGTTCCTCGGCAGGATGTGCAGCATTTTCGTGTCGGTTCCCAGCGAGACGCCGACCTCCACCGAGCTGACGAGCGGCTCAAGCGCCGCCGCGGCCTGTCGCGCCTGAATCAGCGCTCCGCTTTCCTTGCTGCGTTCGCCGCCTGTTCTTGCGCGATTTCTTCGGACGTTTTCGTGTAGTCGCTCGATGCTCCCGCTCTTTGGCTGTTGGCGTAATTGCGCAGCTCCTCCGGCCCCATCGCCATAAGGTCTCCGTCCTCCGTCTCCACCGTGTAGATCGCTTTGCGCTCCCACGGCATCGGCACCGCCTTCTTCGGCAGGCTCGGCAGGCTTAATTTCTGTACCATGCGTTGTTCCTCCGTTCTTTTCTTCGATGTCCCACAGCGGCAGCTCCTCATGGGTTGCCGCCGTTTCCGAAGCACCAGGGATCGCCTGTTTGGCTTCCAGATAGTCCGCGTTCGGCTCATGGTATCCGCCGTGGACATCGCGGTAGCCGTTCGAGAGCATATTGTCCAGCATCAGCTCCACGCGCTTCGCCGCGGCAAAATTCTCCTGTCCCTTGTCGTTGATGATGGCAGAGATCGACCGCTCGATGTCCGCGTAACTGATGTCCTCGTCGTCGAGCAGCTTTGCGATGCGCTCACTCGCCGACCGCTTCATGCGGATGTACTGGTCGTCTCCGGCACCGTGCTCTTTGAGCTTGACGATCCCGCCGCCCTTTTCCGCGTAATTCAGCTCCTCCATCAGATCGGCCGCAGCCTCTTTGTAGAAAGAGTGGACCTCCGGATGGTCGAACTGAAAGGCATTGATCCGGCGCTCGCCGACCGTATTGCTGTCTCTTTGGTCGATGTGCTCCTCCGCTTTTGGCCGGTAGAGGTCCCCGCTTGCATCGACCGCAAGCTCGCCGCGGTTGAGTCGTTCGGAGATCTCCGCCGCATTGCCCTCGTTGGCATATTGCAGAAGGCTCACGCGCTTTCCCTGCGTCAGCGGATCGTTCTTGCTTTTTCCGCCGACGGGCGTTATACTGACCTTGCTCTCCTGCGTGGCTGAAACGCCCAGAGGGGCGACCGTTCCGCCTACTCGTTGGCGGCTATGATCGGCGCCCTGCGCAGGGGAGCTGTTTTGTGCCGTCTGTTGATTGCCGATCTCTTCCGAGGTCGGCATCGGTGCATTTTCTGATGTGCCGGCAGCCCGCTCCGGTGCGGTATCCGCCGTGGGATTCTCCGGCTTGCCCGCGGTCTGCTCGCCCGCCAAAGCGTCGAGGATCTGCACAGCCTCGACGGCCTCCTTCGCTTGGATGGCACCGCTTTCCACGAGGCTCCGCATGACGGCGATCTCGTCCTTGACGGTCGCCTGCGCCTTCTGCGCGGCTTCCGGCGTCTTGGCTGTCCGCTGCTCGCTGTATGCCTTTGCGGCTCTGCCGGCCGTCTCCACGGCCAGCTCCGCCTTGACGGCGTTATACTCCGCGCTGATTTTGGCAAACAGGTCGTTCATCTCCCGCTGCGTCGCGGCGTCCGCTGTGGCAAAGCGGTCCGGATGGTACTGCCTGCCGTACTGCTTGAAGGCTTTCGTCAGGTCTTCGAGGTTGTCAATGTCTTTGAAGTATTCGCGCTGTGCCTTCTGCGCCGTCGCGCCCTCGGCTTTTCCGCCGAGTGAGGAGGCGAGCGTCCGGCAGAAGAAGCCGACCGCCGCCTGGAAGAGCATATCTTTTGCAAGCTCCTCTCCCGAAATAGCAACGTCCTCATAGCTGTCGCCATAAGCGGCAGCTTTTGCATATTCGTTCGTAGCGCTCATGCCGCCGGCGAAGGCGATGTCGCTCAAAGCGCCCAGCACATTCTGCGCGATGGCGCTGTTGCCGAGACCGAGCTTGTTCAGCAAGGCTCCGCCGTAGCGGATCGCACCCTTGGCCGCCGCGCCGCCGACGCC
>ERZ780208.1380-NODE-1380-length-19807-cov-8.516353_pt1 | contig 19807 bp, 19 predicted proteins | sample MGYA00511167_ERZ780208 | MGnify/ENA primary metagenome ERZ780208 (study PRJEB29588, sample SAMEA2159202) | human gut metagenome | biome: human gut; feature: human-associated habitat; material: faeces | place: Denmark | collected 2008/2010 ...
TTATGCGCGTTCATCTGCGAATGTATGGCAACAAGTCGCCTGAATCGCAGCAAGCACCCATATTATAGGTATTGGCAGCATAACTCGCAAGGCTTCTGCAAGGTTGCGGAATTAAGGTTTTATTATTATTTCACCGCAATCTTTATAGAATCCTTACCTACTTTGGCGATCACTAATGATTCGTTTACGGCAAAAGAGGCTGCACCATTTGCTGCAACCGAAGAGCCGAGATACTTGCCGTCAGCAGCATAGAACTTCACCACTTCGTCATTATCAAGACCAGAGAGGGTGATGATACCATCATGGGCAAAAGCCACAACGCCACGTGTTTTTACCATATTGATGTTAGTACCAGTATCCAAGTTTGCATTAATCCAATACAGCGTAGCCTCCGCCTTATCAGATGCTTTATATCCATCTGCTGTAGCATAAACTGAAATATTATAGGCAGCAGAAAGAGATATTTCCCCATTTTCGCTCAGCGCATCAGACTTAATATCTGTATCAGTTATTGTATAATGATACTTTGCTCCTGTTGTTTCGCAAGCGAACATCAATTGGCCTGATTCGTAAGAGATAGATGGTGTAGAGCACTGAGTAACAGGCTTGTTATCATCTCCTGTTTCGTCTGGATTCCAGGCATAGATATATTTATAATCAGGTCCAAAGGAATCTTTATAACCCTGTAGGTATTCTGTTGGAACCTTGATTATACTTGTCGTTGGTATATATAAGTTTGCGTAATTTGATCTACAATATTTACCTTCAAAATATACAGTTTCCAGATTTTGACATTTCCTAAAGCACTCCCCACCCAATGAAGTAACAGATGAAGGGATGGTGATAGAGGTTAAGCCACTGCAACCAGAGAAGCAAGCCCCACCCAATGAAGTAACAGATGAAGGGATGGTGATAGAGGTTAAGCGACTGCAACCATGGAAGCAAGACTCACCCAATGAAGTAACAGATGAAGGGATGGTGATAGAGGTTAAGCCTCTGCAACCATAGAAGCAAGACTCACCCAATGAAGTAACAGATAAAGGGATGTTGACAGAGGTTAAGCCACTGCAGTCTTTGAAGCAAGAAGCGCCCAATGAAGTAACAACATACTCTGCCCCATCTTTACCCTTAACCTTCTCTGGAATAATAATATCACCAGAATATTCACCATCAGTTTTATGCATAAGTGTAGCTGTCTTCGTATCAGAATCCAACAAATAACGAAAGCCATCAATCACCTCAAATTTTGCTTCTTGTGCCATCGCACTACTCGTAGTCATGAGCATCAGAACTACCAACATAACAAAGCCTTTAAAAAGACTACTGGTTCCGCTTTTACAATCTAAGAACCCTTTTCTTAAAGTAAAGTCTTTCATAATCTTCTGTATTTAAATCTTTTCTCCGCAAAAATACAACTTTATTATTTAACCCACAAGAATTTATGGTAAAATCAAAAATCATGAAATCTCGTTCACCAAGGAACTCGTCGAGGAGCTTTTCCTGCGTGCCGATACCTTCTACCTCCGTGCCTCCAGCTGCGCCGAACGCAGGAAAATGTATGAGGAGTGTGAGGAATGGCGGCACACGGCGGTCAATGGGCAGGACATGGACGTCGCGTCCTTCGCGTTCACCGATTTCCTCTCCGACTGGCACCTGAGGCTTGTCGTGCAGCGCGCCAAAAATAGAGACCGGACAGGGAGAGCTGCTCTTGCCCGGAATGGAATACGTGTACCGAGCCATACTGACCAACGACCACGACAACACGGTGTTCCTGCTCTTCACCGCCATGCTGAAGAACTTCTACCTGTACTTGCTGGGCAAGGTCTGCGGCCTCTTCCCAGGCATTGACATGAAGAGCCGCCTCAAGCGCTTTGTCTTCGCGTTCATCACCGTGCAGGCGAAATGGGTGCGCGTTGCCAGGCAATGGGTACTGAACATCTATACGAAGGACAGGTGGCTGCATTATTGGTCCATATTCAATGTAAGGGCAGGCTGAAACGGATATTTTCGAGGGTGAACAATTGCAAACTCCTATGGGGGTAAGGGGGTATTATGCGCGTTCATCTGCGAATGTATGGCAACAAGTCGCCTGAATCGCAGCAAGCGCCCATATTATAGGTATTGGCAGCATAACTCGCAAGACTTCTGCAAGGTTGCGGAATTAAGGGAACATAACAGCCATTTGAATTTGACTGCAAAGTTACGAAATCAAGTCCGTTTCATTCCAAAATACCGCCTAATAGACTGTATTTCAATTAATTCAAAGAGCGATTAGTCCACTTTAACGGGACAGTAGTGATAACTTGTCTATAACAAAAACGGTCAAAGTATCGTTCTCCTGACAATTGGATGCAGGCGATACTTTGACCGTTTTTTCGTTTGCTTGTACACAATCGGTTGGGCACATTGGATTTTCGTATGAACCATGATTCATTGCCGTTTGTCCTGTGGTTGCTCCGTTTTGTTTCCGAACAGGGTCATCTGCAAGGCTGTTTCCCTGTTATTATTACCCGTTTGTATGTGTTGCAGATGACCGTTATGTACTTTTATTTCCGATTCGTTTTATTTTTATTGATTAAAAACTCATGCGGATACCAAGCGTTATACTTCGTCCGCGGTCATGGGTATAGTATCTTAGTCGATTGGTGTAGTCCTTGTAGAGGGTGTTTAGGGCATTGCTAATCTGTGTGTATGTACACCATGTGATGTTGCCCCATGTGCGTGTCACCGAAAGGTTGCCTCCAAGAAGATGGTAAGCAGGCGGTGTATCCGGCAGCAGGTCGATATCCGGATCGAAACGGGTTTGTTTGGTAACATACTGGTGGTTGGCATCGGCTTTTATTTGCCATGGACCGAGAGATGTATGAAAAGTGACTTTTTGACGGTAGCGGTCGGATGGAATGTTCGGGAAATAGGTGTGTAGCGAGAGATTTCTTGCCCGCATCCATTCGCCCGATACTTCGTAGGTCAGATGTTTACCCAGAGTCAGTTCCACTGCAAGGTCGCCGCCGGCAAACAAACCGTTGGACTGCACATAATAATAGATGGGGTAGGCTCCCGAAATAAGTTCGAATATTTCCGGGATGCGCTGTCCGCTTCCATCAACCGTATAGCGCGGAATATCGTAAATGTAGTCGTGAATATAGTGGACAAAAGCATTGGCATGAACATCTACCGTTTGAGTTTTTAAGTGATAGCCTGCAGTCCACTTAATGGCTTTTTCTGTGTGCAAGTCCGCATCGCCTATTTGGTAGACGGCATCGCCGTGGTGTACGCCTTTGCTGTAGAGTTCGTTCATTTCGGGTGCCCTCCATGCCAGTCCGAGGTTGGTGCGTAATGTAGAATGGGGTGAGAGTATGTATGCGCCTCCCAATGTTCCCGAAATGGCGAAGTAATGTTGGGTGCCTCCGTAGAACTGTCCCAGATTGTTGTAGCCCGCAGCTGATAAGTATTGATAATCTGTGCGCATTCCGGCTTCCATTCGGAGCTTGTTGTTGATGCGGCCGTGCAGCAGCGAATAGAGGGCGGTCGTGCGTGATACGTAATTCGGGATGATGGGAATGGCTTTGGTACCGGCATCAGATACGTTGCGGATAAAATTAAAATCTGCGCCTGTTTCCATCATGCCTTGAATGGCCGAGAGACGGTGTTGCCAGTCTGCATGCAAGTTCAGGGTAGAGAGTTTAAATGCGAATGTGGGCAGATTGGACAAGTCGGCTTTGCGTATTTCATATTCGCGCCGATAGTCTTGCTGGTAAACCAGACGCACATCAAAGTGGTTGTCAGCATCAAAATCGTAGCCCACTTGGGTGTTGCTAATCGTGTGTATGATGCGTTGGCGCGGTGCGGATATGGCGTAGCTGAACGGTCCGATTTCTTCGGGCGATGGTCTGCCTTGTTTAAAACGTTGCAGCAGATTTTCGGTTGTACCGAGATGACTGCCCGAAAATACGCCAATCTCCGTGTCGTAAAGACCCAGATGTTGTTTCCATTGCCATTTATCGTTCCATTGCCATGCCCATGCCGCTTTTAGGTCGAGCAGTCTTGATCCAGTATTGGACACGTTATAGGCTGCGGTACGGTAGTCGCCACTCTTATAAAACTTTCCTCCCACCCGATAACGGAAATGTTCTACGCCGGGCAGTGTGCTTTCAACAAAGGCATCAAGTCCGAACATACGTCCGTTTTGGGTATAGGCTGTATTCACCGAACCTTTTGTGCCGCTAAGCCGTGGATTCACCTTGGTATCTACCACAATGATTCCTCCGATGGCATTGGCACCGTAGCGCACGCTCTCCGCACCTTTTTCCACGTGTACCTTGGCGTATGACGAGATAGACATTTCGGGTGCATGGTCGTCGCCCCAGTGCTGTCCCATGAGTTTGGCACTATTGTCAATGATGGCGATACGGCTGCCGTTCATCCCTTCAATGATGGGCTTTTCTATCATGGCTCCGGTGGAAAGTACACGCATACCGGGCAAATCGTCCAACATACCGGCAAGGGTCTGTCCCTGCCCGGTCGCAATGCGAAAGGCATCGGCCTGTGCGATGTTGCCGGTTTTGCTGCCTTTCACCATGTCGCCTACGACCTGTACCGAGCCAAGCGTATAGCTTAATGGTTGTAGTGCCGCCTCATACAGTGTCCGTTCTTTTGTCAGTGTGAGGTGTAAGTCATGATAACCGATATAGGAGATGGTTGCAGTTTGGGGCCACTTGTCGACAGACAATCGAACGATTCCTTGCGGATTGGATTGATATATTTGTCCGGTTTCGTGGATGCGAATCCGTGCAAAGGCAAGTGGTGTGTGGTCTTGAGCATCTAATACCTTGATGGTTGTATGAACGGCTTGACCCGGAAGTGCCCACAGCATCATGAGTACTAACGCCGTTAATGTCTTTAGCGGCGAAGCATAAATGAAACTTATCATATTGTGTTGTGATCAGTGGTGGGCAGACCGTGTTGCAGTGTCGGTCTGCCCTGTGGGGTTATAGCCAGAAATTAGCCGACTCAAAACTTAGTTCACTGTCGGTTTCATACCATCGTCTTAATTGCTCCACGGTGAAAGAAGGATATTCACGCAGTACGGGAATGAACATACAACGGTTGTTGATGACGCGATCTGCCGCTGCGGGTAGATAGTTGTATTCTTTATCCCACACGATGTTCAATAAGCCTTCGTTGCCTGTGGGCTTTCCCCATCCGGGTGTTTCAAAGACATTTCGGAAGGGAATTTTCAAGTTAAACAGCACATTCTGCAGTTGTTCTTCCGATGGATTGTCGGACGTGCGTACTGTTGCTCCTCCTTTGTTGCCACATACACGCATTACCAGATTGTAGGCTACAAAAGGTATCCGGGCGGCCAACACACCGCGGAAGCCTACCGGTGTGGTGAGAAGTTCCTTGGTGTCGTCTTCCGGTCGGTCAAAATACCAGAAATAACAGGAACGGTTGGCCGCACTGTCGGCAGTCCAGTGGGCAGCAGGCTGATAGCCCAAAGTGAGTGTTCCATTGAAGCCTTGCGCCAGCATTTGCGCTTTCATGGCTTGTTCGTCGCTATCATCCACATCCATGTCGTTGGCTGTAAAGGTGGTATCGGTTGTCACTACATTGGCAGGAATGGTTTGCGCTATGGGCTTTAGATCTGATACCTGATAGAATACTTGTATGTTATTGCGCTGTTCGGGAGATTTGTATGCGATGTCCATACGTGACCCATTCTTGTCGTACAGTTTTACCACAAGGCCGTACCAATTGCCTGTTTTCTGAGGTGATGACTGCATTCTGAAAACAGTATCAAAATGGTTGTCGGCTACATAGTCACCTTTCGGTGTACGGCGATAGACCATTTTTTGATAAGTACGCATGGGGAATGCTACCGATGGCGGATTGGCATGGAAGCCACCGTTACGGTTAGACCAATATACGCTGCCAATTTCGGGTTCTGTACCCTGTGGCAGGTGCGAATGTCCTCCGTACAGTTCTATGACAACGCTGTCGGGTTGTATTTGGTTCTGTTGTAGTGCGATGTTTGCGGTGCCGTTCCAAGTGGATAAATCGGATAAAGAATCGGGCAGTGGGTCGTTGTCGTTGCACGCAACTACCATGACTGCCACTCCTGCGAGTGCAGCCATACGATATAATGATTTCATAAACAATGATATGTGGTTACGGGGTTACTGATATGGGGAATGGGAAATTAACATCAACATCTCTCATCAGGGATGCCGGTGGCGTATGGAAAGGATAGGGTTCGCCCCGTTTTTGCGTCTTGATGGCGGGGGGAACCACGTGTACCAATATCGGATTGAGGTTTGCACCGTCCGGTAGGTCAGCCTTGAATCTTATGTAACCTACAAAGCCCAAAGGGGGCATTACAAGCTGTCCGTCTGCTGTAACATCGCCATAGCGATAGTCTGCGTATCTGTCGGCTTGATTTTCATTGTTTACGAGGGTTCGAAAATAAAATTGGTGTGCGTTGACTTGATGGGGAAACGCGGTAATACTGCGATTAATATTAGTGCCGGCATGGTTGTAAAGATTTACTTCCACTTTGTACCAGCGGTTGGGAACAAAGTTGAGTCCGGCGTTTGGTGTGATGGTGCGGTGTCCTGTTGCTTGGTCCGTTTCAGCGTTCAAGACAAGTGTCGGCCGGGAGGCATCAGGTGTAAATCCTTGGGCATAAATATGGTCTTTGATGTTGTCTTGTGCCAATGTGCCGGGTGTAAAAATCAATTCTACGCGTGTGGCTTCATCGTGTTGCAAGTCTTCTGCATTATTTTCGGGTATGGGTGCACTGTCGCAGCTTGCCAAAACGAGGGCAAATGCACAGTATAATCCTAATTTTTTCATTGTTTTGAGTTGGATTAAGGGTATGCAATAAGTTGTGTTGCCGATCATTGTGGTTGGTAACACAGTAAATGATAATTTTTAAAGAAACGGCTTATTGCATTGAGGGTGGCCCGCGAAGATGATAGCTTAATTGCCGCTCGAATGTGGAAAAAGAGCGGACGGTGTAGATAAATGTGGTGAGCAATACCAAGTACAGTACGGGTGAGAAGACCGTTTTGGCCGGTTGGAAAGGCATGGACAGCTCCATGCATACCACGCAATTATGTTTGTGCTTGGCAGTTAATTCGGTTTTATGGTCATGAAAATTGTGAAACACAGGTTCTGCTACCCACAACACTGTGGTTAGCAGCAGAAAAATGGCTGCCCATTGGCGGTATTTCCGTGTTTCAAGGAATTTCATGTTGGGAATGGATTCGCTTGCAAAGATAGAGAAAAATCGCCTGTTTGCCAACAAAACGAGGGTTAATTAACTTAAATACAAATTAATGTTAGCAAACGACAGCTTGTAGAACCGTGGATGACAGTGCAGACTATTTGTTGGTACACAGCTTATTCCGGATGTTCGATGTGCTGCGGAGGATTGCTGGTCGGATGGGAACCCCATGATGGTGTGCAGCTGTTTTCCTATTGGTGTGAATGGTTTGTGACAGTATTCCCTTAATTACGCACTTAGTTGCGGAATTAAGGCATATTATTTTTAATATTATCTTTGGCTTCCTATTTCATTTACAGAACTGTTTTTATTAATACAAGTAGAACTCTTTCTCGATTTAGGGAATGTATGTTTTATATCCTATAAGAGTTTTTTATAGTAAAAAATCGTCCGGCGGCATGTCGTGCTTGTCGGGAATGTGACGTTCTGCGGCAAGTATGTGCTCAAAAGGCGTGCGGATATGGTCGGGTTAAAATAATGCAAAAAGTGTGGCGGTATATGGGAAATGTATAATTATTTTATTAACTTTGCAATCTATTATAAACATAACATAGCTGTAAAAGCGTGAAAATAAAGGAAGTGATGACCGCCCTTGAACGTTTCGCGCCTCTGCCTTTGCAGGAAGGATGGGACAATTCCGGCTTGCAGATAGGATTGACGGAGGTGGCAGTCTCAGGGGCTTTATTGTGCCTTGACGTGAACGAGGACATCATCGATGAGGCAGTGAGCAAGGGATGCAATCTGGTTGTGTCACACCACCCGCTGCTGTTTCACGGATTGAAGACCATATCAGATGCCGACAGCGTGCAGCGTACGGTGATGAAGGCTATAGAGAATCGCGTGGCTGTGGTGTCGATGCATACCAACATGGACAACGCACGCGGTGGCGTTAACTTCAAGATTGCGGAGAAGATGGGACTTGGGAACGTCGGTTTCTTCGCACGTAAGGATGTCGGAGGCATTGAGGCAGGAAGCGGAGTGATAGGCGAGTTGCCCGAGCCGTTGGGTGCTATGGACTTCGTGAGAAATGTGAAAAAACAGTTTGGTGTGGACTGTGCCATGTGCAACGAGCTGCTGAAACGTCCTGTGAGGCGTGTCGCCATATGCGGCGGAGCGGGCGATTTCCTGCTTGACGAAGCGATAAAGGAGGGCGCGGACGCTTTTGTCACGGGCGAGATGCATTATCATGTGTATTTCGGACATGGGCAGGAAATACAGATATGTGTTATAGGACATTACCAGAGCGAACAGTTTACTAAGGAAATATTCAAATCAATAATCGAGGAAGAGTGTCCCGGAGTACCGGTCGTAATGGCTGGAACGAACACGAATCCGATAATCTATTTATAATTATGGCAAAGAAAGATCCTACAGATTTATCAGTGGAAGAGAAACTGAGAACCCTTTATCAGCTTCAGACAACATTGTCGGCAATAGACGAAAAACGTGCGTTGCGCGGTGAACTGCCTCTCGAGGTGCAGGATCTCGAGGATGAAATCGAAGGCTTGAGGATTCGTGTGGAGAAAATAGAAAACGAAATCAACGAGTTCCAGTCGGCAGTTTCGCAGAAAAAGGCGGAGATAAAGGAGGCTGAGGCAAGCGTGGAACGCTATAAGCAGCAGTTGAACGATGTGAAGAACAACCGTGAGTATGACACTCTGACAAAGGAAATAGAGTTCCAGAGTCTTGAGATAGAGCTGTGCAACAAAAAGATCAAGGAGGCTCTGATGAAGGTCGAGGAGAAGAAAAAAGACCTTGAGCAGAACAAACTCCTAATAGACGACCGCCAGACAGCTCTTGAGGACAAGAAGGGCGAACTTGACGAGATAATGCAGGAAACACGTGAGGAGGAGGAGAAACTGAAGGAAAAGGCAAAGGACATGGAGACAAAAATAGAACCGCGCCTTCTCTCAAGTTTCAAGCGCATACGCAAGAACGCGCGCAACGGTCTGGGCATCGTGTACGTGCAGCGCGATGCCTGCGGAGGATGCTTTAACAAAATACCGCCACAGCGACAGCTCGACATCAAAATGCACAAGAAAATCATCGTGTGCGAGTATTGCGGAAGAATCATGATTGACCCTGAACTGGCTGGCGTAAGGAATGCCGCCGGTGATACGGACGACAAACCGAAGCGCAAGCGTGCTGTGCGTAAGACAAAGAAGGCTGACGAGTAGTATTAAGACGACTTTATATGGTAAGGTGCGGACAAGGGCGCGTAAAGGAGCGGCGTCGTTGTCCGCATTTTTTTCATAAAATAGCGTTAGTCGGATGAATTCAGTATAAGGAAAGTTTGTGTATACTTCTATTTTTCCGCTACTTAAAATTCGCCAGATTCGTATTAAACCCGAATCGTCATTAGACTTCTATTCTTGTTTAGTGCTGCTGTCAGCCAGATTTTATCCTGCATTTGTTGAAGATGTGACGGGCTACACCGTGAAAAAGCTGAATACAATATGAAGGCAGCAGTACGGAAGAAGGATGAAAGGCTGACAATAAGCCTTAAATATATAATCGGTGTCCGCCCGGTATAGACGCAAAACCTTGCGTCTTCCGAGGAATGATAGCGGCAATGGCAGGCATATATTCACATCTGTTCATTGCGCATCCTTGCTTGTGAGACGCAAGATTTTGTGTCTCTATTTTAAATTGTACGTGTATAATACCGCCTTGTTTTCATGTATGAGACAGTGTCGGTGAAGGCAGTAAGAGCTTTTTATACTGCCGGATGCCGCCTGTTTTTTCAAGATCAAACAGGAACGAAATATGTATGGAACCGTGTGAAACATGTATGCTGTCTGATGTGGTTTGGTATAAAAATAATCCAAGTGAGTCTGAAATCACGCATGAGACCGCTTGTCTGGCGTGGCTTTTCATGATAAAAGGCGAAGCATTTATGCTTCGCCTTTTATCACGCTTTGAACATATCATTATGTTATTGCTTGTTGTATGCATAAAGCAAAAGAGCTGCGTGCTTTGCGGATTATAAACCTCGTGCCTTATATATAAGTTCTTTTGCGTTGTTTATTTCCTGAAACTTTTTCTCGGCAGCCTTCTTTACGTCCTCGCCAAGTGTGGCGACACGGTCCGGATGGTGCTTAAGAGCCATCTTTCTGTATGCTGCCTTTATCTCCTCGTCTGTGGCGTCGGGACTTACGCCAAGTACCTTGTATGCCGCGTCAAGGCTGCTGTTGCCGTATTGCAGGTTGAGCATGGAGTCTATGTCGGCGGAAGATATGCCGAGATTTACGGCAACCTCTCTGAGCGCGTCGTTTTCTTCTTTTACGATTACACCGTCTGCTTGCGCTATCATCACAAGTAAGTTGAGAAGCTGCAGACGCTGCGCATAGCTTATGTTTGTTTCAATTTGCCGGCACGCATCGTGAATTGTGGCTCTGAACCTTTCCGCTCCCATCTGTTTCTGCTGCTCGAACAGGCGCAGTATGATTCTCTCTCCCTCAGCTTTTGCGGTCTCTCCGAAATTACGGCTCAGAAATTGTCTCACAAGTTCCATTTCTGAGTGCATCACTTTTCCGTCAGCCTTGATTATGTAAGAGGACAGTACGAGTAGTGAGAAAAGAAAGGAGTTGCGTTCTCCTTCATATTCTCTTTGTCTGTTATAGCTGTCGTCAAACGCTTGTCCGTATTCTCCTTCTTTGTCGTTGACATTGTCCATTCCTTTCTCAAATAGCCATCCAAGGGCAAATCCTGCGAGTGCCCCTAAGGGACCTCCGCCCAATATGAATCCCAGATAGCCTCCTATCCATCTTGATGCTCCCATGTCATGATTGTTTTAATTTGTATTCTTTCTGTATTCGTCCGGGCTTGCCGTCATTTATATAATGAAACGTACAGGCACGGTTTTGTGTATTATGAATATGCAAATATAGTGCCTTTATGTTTTTCTGACAATAAAATAAATAAAAAGTAGATATTCTTTTGTATTTATAATAGTTGGAAAACGATTTGGCTGTATATATCATATGATGTCTGGATAGTCGGGGATGTCTGTGAGAAAGGTGTAGCTGCGGCGGTCATAGTCCATCTTGCAGCAATAGTGTTGCATACCGTTGCTCATGATGAGATAGTCTACATGTAGAAGAAGATTGTATGCGGATATCTGATCAAAAACGTTGCGTGTTATGGCAATGTCAGGAGCCTTGTATTCCATTATCATGATTGGTTTAAGACTTCTGTTATATAATACGGTGTCGGCACGTAGTGATTTAGAGCCATATTTCAGGCTGACTTCGTTTGCCATGAGTGAGGCTGGATATGATTTGCACTCTATCATATAATGTATGAAATGCTGTCTCACCCATTCTTCAGGCGTGAGTGCGACATGCTTCCTTCGAAGAATATCGTATATCATCGGCTTTTGTATGGTACCGGACAATTTTATTTTAAAACTTGGTAGGTTTAGTCGGATCATTTTATTAATTTTGTATCATATAATGATTATTGCATTAACAGCTTCAGACAATGGCTCCATTGCTTCACAAGAAGTGGAAATGGAGACTGTACACAATTGTTTTTGTATGCAAAGATAATGCAAACGAGGGAAACGAAAGTTTACTTGCAATTTCCCGAGCGCAGTTTATCTTATGCAAAGATAATGCAAGATGAGTGCAACGGCAAGACAGGGAAACACCGTTTTACCTGGATTGACACTGCCGAATCGCAGCTTATCTTATGCAAAGATAATGTGAATAGTTGCTCTGACAAAATAAATTACGGCTGTTTTATGCATGAATAATTAGAATCAGACACATCTTGTCGTTTTCATGTGGACAGTATTCATCGCGTTTTATACGGTTGAGAATGTCTCCGCGCGACAGATGCCTGTGTTTATTGAAAAAAATACAATTGTTTCGAAATGGCAGAGAAAAAGACTGTAACTACGTATGAGTCAGTGATGCGTGATTTGAAAGCACGCAGATTTTATCCCATATATTTGTTGATGGGAGAGGAGTCTTATTTCATCGATAAGATATCTGATTATATCTCAAACAATGTGTTGCAGCCTGAAGAATTGTTTTTCAATCAGAACATTCTGTTTGGTTCTGATGTCACCGCCGCGCAGATTGTGGATATGGCGAAAGGCTATCCTGTTATGCCGGCAAAACATCGGCTGATTGTCGTTAAGGAGGCACAGAATATCCGTTCTTTTGACGCTTTGGAGAGATATCTCGATAAACCGATGTCTTCTACAATACTTGTCTTATGTTATAAGAACGGAACCATTGACAGACGCAAGAAGATTGTAGCAAAAGCGGAAGCCGTAGGCGTCGTTTTTGAAAGTAAGAAGAAACGTGACAGCGAACTGTCTGGTTTTATTACAACGTACATGAAAACTCACAATGCCGCGATAGATGAAAAGTCGGCTGCGCTTGTTGCCGAACATATAGGTTCTGATATAAGCCGTCTTGTTTCCGAACTGGACAAGCTCCTTATATCACTCCCAGATACGGACCGGCGTGTTACACCTGATGTCGTGGAACATCAGATAGGAGTGAGCAAGGATTTCAATTCTTTTGAATTGCGCCGTGCGATAATTGAACGTGATATAATGAAGGCTAACAGAATAGTAAATTATTTTGACAAAAATCCCAAGGCAGGCTCTGTTTATTCTTTCTTGCCTTTACTGTTTGTTTTTTTCCAGAATCTGATGATTGCGCATTATACTCACAACCGTACAAACGACTCGGCTGTTGCAGAGGCTTTGGAATTGAAGTCCGTGTGGGGTGTAAAGGACTATATGGTAGGTATGAAAAACTACACACCTATGAAAACAATGCAGATAATTTCTAAAATAAGAGAAATAGACGCTAAAAGCAAAGGTCTGGATAATCCAAATACAGGGTCTGGTGAGTTGATGAAAGAGCTTATATTCTATATTTTGCACTGAAAAATACCCCTTTTTATATATTGATTATTCTAAAACATAACTTTTATTCAAGGCTTTTTTTCTTTATAATTTGCTAAAAATATGATAGTTATGTGATTTATTCCCTCTTATATTTTGAGTATTTCGGGATGACATTATCCTTTGTCCGAATTATTGAAAAAATGGGAAATTTTCCCATTTTCAAACCGTTCAAATCAACAATTAGTAAATTTTAGCATTTCAAAATGTGTAATATAATATTGTAAACCAATTCCGATAAACGTGTCGCAATCTCTATATTTACGTATGTGATATGTAAATGTAAAACACGAATCGTTGTATATTGTATATACAAAACGATATTGTCTGATTATATGAATGTGAATGTATATATATACATCAGTGACTTTCATCATATATCTATATGAAAATGAGCTGATTAAAAGCTTTTATTAATATTTTCATTCGGTTATTGCATACTCATATCAAAATTATACATGAGAAGGCATGTATATTACATCTCTATCGGTTAAAATAACTATACTGATTATAAATAGTATATTATAGTATATGTAAAGTGTTTTTTATGGCGTTGATTGATGGTCTTCTTTACATTTGTATATGTAAATGTAAATCTCAATAATATGCATAGTATCATACTGTAAATCTGTTATTACAAATGTGTTTTATTTAAATGTAAATATGTTATTGAATTGTTGTGTATGTCATTATTTTATTTTAATTTTGTAAAATCATAGAAAATAGCCCATTTACGGGCTAAAAAAACAGCTTTAGCATATGAAAGACAGAATCAGAAAGGTCATGGAAAGTCAGCATATGACTCAACAGGTGTTTGCCGAATTCATACAAATTGCCCCGGCGACATTGAGTAGCATATTCACCGGACGTACCCGTCCTACCCTTGCGATAGTTGAGGCAATAAAGAATAAGATTCCCAAAATATCAACAGACTGGCTTTTGTTTGGGATTGGTGATATGTATGAGGACGGCAGTGATGAAGATGTTTCGGTAAAGGCACAGAGTGATTCTGGAACAGTGTCTGAGAGGATGCTTGATTTTGATGATCATCAACAAGTAATATCATCTAAACCATCGCCCGTATCAGGTGTACAGTTTTCATATGATGATGTCATTAATAAAGTAAAAAATTTTGACAAACCTCAGCGTAAAATAACTGAAATAAGAATCTTCTATGATGACCAGACTTGGGAGACATTTGTTCCTAAAAAATAAATAGTATAGAATGTTTCACGCATTAATTCACGAATAGTTGAGCACTATGATTGGGAGGACAGTCTTTCAATACGGCGTAAGTGTAAATCTCGAAATAAGTGTGTAATTTTATAGGGTATAATGTTATGCGTTACTCTGTGAGACATATTTCAGTTCTGCATTAGTAATGGGGTGTTCAGATGTTTTTACGCTGAGGCGGTAGTTATAATTCCATTAATTCCTTCTGTCCTCGTCTGTCGATATAAGATGTGTCTATCCAAGGTCTGTCATCATATTTCACCAGAATGCTGTATCCTCGTCAGTCGATATAAAATGTTTTTATCCCAAGTCGGTAATCAGGCATCATCATCATTTCGCGCTACTGCCATACATGTTGGTTTCCGCTTCATTTGAATACGTAGCTGGTATATCGTGGAAAATCGGAAGGCAAGATAACGTAGGAAGTAAAAACAGAATTGAATAGCCGATAGGAAAATATAAATATGTGTACAGTGTCTTAATGGTCTATTCGGGTTAAAATACGGAAGCTTGATTTTGCCGCTCATGTATAATGAAAAAGCTCCAGACAGTGTATGTTTCTGTCTGGAGCTTTACTTATAATATGTTTGTCTGCGTTTCTTTTATCAATAATTATCGTCGTCGCTTACGTCTTCTGCTTCCAAAGCCAGTTCCTCAGGATCTGTATCTAATGTTGTACGATAGCTTTCTTCGGTCAGTTTGTCTTCATCGAAATCGTCATCGTCGTCATCGTCAAACTTATCCTCATTTTCCTCTTCATATTCCTCGTCCTCGTCGTTGAGTCTTTTGTATTTGCTGTCATCCTCGTCTTTATGTGGTGTGTAAGGCGTATTTTCCGGTTTTTCCTTGGCAAATATGGCTTCCACCCACATACCTTTTTCTATTTCAAGGACATCGTATCCGTCTTTAATTTTCTTTTCATACATACCGCCCGGTTTGTGGAGTCTGTCTTTCGGCAATGTTGTTGTGCTTATGTCGAATCCGCTTTCTATTATGTCCCTTATGCTCTGTGAAAGAGACTCCCATCCTCCTCCGAAATTGCTGTCGAGCACTTCGAGCAGCTTTTCGGCTGTGATATGATGGATATTTTCGTATGTGAGGTCAGTCACTCTTGCTATCGGACGTTTTTTTATAGCCCATTTTGATTTATTGTTTTCGTCCAGGCGAATTGTTCCGATTTTGTATCCCCGTGCCTCATATTTGCTGATAACCTCCGGTTTTGATATTTTCATCTCCTCCATGTCGAATGCGCTTTTGATTACATCAATGTAATGCCGCATGTTGTCTTTGAGGTCAGCATCCCTTTCTGCAGATTCCCACATGTGCAGGATGTCGTTTTCCTGCAGTTCCCACACATTGCTTTTCGTTAATGTTTTAAGAGTTAATGCTTTCTGTTGTTTCATATTATAATGTTACTTATTATCTCTTTCGTCCAGTACATTAAACGCCCGTCTGTAGTTTGTCACTTTGTCCTTATCTATGACAGCGGTGACGGATTGTTGTTTTCCTGTCTCACATTCTGCCATTATCCTGCCTTGCGGGTCTATTATCCTGCTGTGTCCGGAATAATACAGAGTCTTGTCGTGTCCTGTCCTGTTGCACGCTATGAAGAAGCATTGGTTCTCAATCGCGCGTGCCCTCGTCAGTACATCCCATGCGTCATGGCGCATGTCAGGCCAGTTCGCAACATTTATTATTGCGTCGTAGTCGTTGTTATAGCGCAGCCATAACGGAAATCTCAAGTCATAGCATATTGTGAGCAGGAATCTCCATCCTTTCCATTCTGCAATTATCCGTTTGTCGCCTGCGGCAAACATGATGTCTTCGCCCGCAGGTTTGAACAGATGATGTTTGTCGTAGCAAGTGTACGCCCCGTCAGGTTTTACAAAGAACATTCTGTTTCTATATGGATGTATGGCCCGGTTTGCTTTGTCTTCGTTTTCTACAGCCATGCTTCCACACACTACGGCATCTGTCTGCCGTGCGGTTTCCTGCATCCATTCCAGTGCCCGGTCTGATGATGAGGCCGAGACCTCTTCTTTTGTGACGGTGAAGCCGGTATTCCACATTTCCGGCAAGACATACATGTCGCTTTCTCCTGCAGAGAGTATGATGTCCCGTGCAGCAGATGCGTTGTTGTCACACGCAGCCCATTGTATGTCAGTCTGAATGATTGTTACCTTCATAATACGTCGCAATGAGGCGGTGCAAAAGTATATACTTTACTTTTAATTTACAAGTTTTTCATATAGAATTTTTGTCTGTATCGCATATATTTTCTAATTTTGTACATGATATGAGTGAGCCGTTGGCTGAAAGAATGAGACCCCGCACCATTGACGAATACGTCGGTCAGAAACATCTTGTAGGTGAGGGTGCCGTCTTGCGCAGAATGATAGATGCAGGGCGCATCCCCTCTTTTATTCTATGGGGACCTCCCGGAGTCGGAAAGACCACTCTTGCTCAGATTATCGCCAACAGACTGGAGACGCCGTTCTATACCCTCAGTGCAGTCACGAGTGGGGTTAAAGATGTCCGCGATGTGATAGAGCGCGCACGGAAGGGACAGTTCTTCTCTTCTGTATCGCCCATACTGTTTATTGACGAGATTCACCGTTTCAGCAAGTCGCAGCAGGACTCTCTGCTCGGTGCTGTGGAACGTGGCGTGGTCACTCTCATAGGCGCCACCACTGAAAATCCCTCATTCGAAGTGATAAGACCGCTGCTCTCCCGTTGCCAGCTGTATGTCCTGCAACCGCTTGAGAAAGATGATATTCTCGAACTTCTCAACCGCGCCATCACTAAAGACGCGGAGCTTAGCCGCAGGCATATCGAGCTGCGTGAGACCGGCGCGCTTTTAAGGTACAGCGGCGGTGACGCACGCAAACTGCTCAACATTCTCGAACTTGTGGTTGACGCCGAGGAAGGCGACGTTCTCATAACCGACGACGTAGTGGTGAGCCGTCTGCAGCAGAATCCTCTTGCCTATGACAAGGACGGCGAGATGCACTATGACATTGTTTCAGCTTTCATAAAAAGCATACGTGGCAGCGATCCTGATGCGGCGCTTTATTGGATGGCACGCATGATAGAGGGCGGTGAGGACCCCAAGTTCATTGCCCGCCGCCTGGTCATAAGCGCGGCTGAGGACATCGGTCTTGCCAATCCCAACGCCCTGCTTCTTGCCAACGCAGCCTTCGACGCCGTCACAAAGATAGGGTGGCCTGAAGGCCGTATACCTCTGGCTGAGGCTGCGGTGTATCTTGCCACAAGCCCGAAGAGCAATTCTGCGTATATGGGCATCGGCTCCGCGCTCGACATAGTGCGGCGTACAGGCAATCTTCCTGTGCCGCTCCATCTGCGTAACGCTCCCACCGGACTTATGAAGAATCTCGGATACAGTGACGGATACAATTACCCGCATGATTTTCCAGGTAATTTCGTAAGCCAGCAGTACATGCCCGACGAACTGGCTGACACGAGAATATGGCATGCCCAGCACACCCCTTCCGAAGAAAAGCAATATCAGTGGATGTTGCGTTGCTGGGGCGAAAGATATAAGGATAAATAATTCAAAACAAGGATAATAGAACAAAACATCTTTAAAATATGAATATTGTTATATTGGATGGCCATTGTGCAAATCCCGGTGACCTGTCGTGGGAACCGCTTAGAGAATTCGGAGAACTTACTGTCTATCCGCGCACTTCCGCAAAAGACGTGGTCATCCGCATTGCTGACGCAGATGCCGTGATGACTAACAAGACGGTGCTCAATGCCGCTGTTCTTTCGCAGCTTCCGCGCCTGAAGTATATCGGAGTGCTTGCCACAGGATTCAACACTGTTGACATAGAAGCCGCGCGCAATCTCGGAATCACCGTCACCAATGTTCCGGCATACAGCACCGAGAGCGTGGCGCAGATGGTGTTCGCGCATATATTGAATATCACCAACCGTGTAGGCCATTACGCCGCACAGAACCGTGCCGGACGCTGGAGCGAAGGCGAGGACTTCTGCTATGCCGACACACCGCTCACCGAACTGGCGGGAAAGACGCTGGGCATTGTCGGTCTTGGCAATATAGGGAGCAAGGTGGCACGCATAGCTATGGATTTCGGCATGGACGTATTCGCCTTCACGAGCAAGCACTTGTCCGACCTGCCTGCAGGCATACAGAAGACCACAATGGACGGACTCCTTGCCGCAAGCGACATTCTCACACTTCATTGTCCGCTGAACGAGTCGACACGCAATCTCATCAACCGCGACAGCATCGCACGCATGCGTCCCGGAGCGATTATCATCAACACCAGCCGTGGTCCGGTAGTCAACGAGCACGACGTGGCTGAGGCTCTCGAGAGTGGTCGGCTTGCCGCCTATGGGGCTGACGTCATGAGCAGCGAGCCGCCTTCAGCCGACAACCCGTTGCTCAGACAGCCCAACGCCTACATCACTCCCCACATCGCCTGGGCAACGCGTGAGGCGCGCACACGTCTTGTCAGAACTGCCATAGACAATCTGCGTGCCTTTGCCGACGGCAATCCTGTAAACGTAGTCAACCTCTGACGATGGACGATCAGTTGATATACAGCACTCTTTTCAATGTCATAGAGTTTCTCGGCACGTTCGCGTTTGCCATATCCGGCATACGCCATGCAGCCGCCAAGCATTTCGACTGGTTCGGAGGATTCGTGTGTGGTGTGGCTGTCGCCATAGGCGGAGGCACCATACGCGACGTCATGCTCGGTGTCACTCCGTTCTGGATGACATCATCGGTCTATCTTGTGTGTACTGTCATGGCGCAGATGTTTGTGATAGTGTTCGCGCGCTATCTCAAGCGTCTCGACAACGCATGGTTCTTATTCGACACTCTCGGTCTGGCTCTTTTCACCATTGCCGGACTCCAGAAGACCATCGATTGCGGTCACCCGTTCTGGGTAGCCATAATAATGGGATGCATCACGGGGTCTGCCGGAGGCGTGATACGCGATGTGCTGCTCAACAATGTGCCGGTAATCTTTCAGAAAGAGATTTACGCCATGGCAAGTGTAGTGGGAGGACTCGCCTATTGGGGCTTTGTTACAGCCGGGCTTAATGTAAGCATGGCAGTCGTATTGTCATTCCTGATAATATGTGCGATAAGGCTCCTTGCCGTGAAATATCACATATCCTTGCCCATATTGAAGGGGGAAGAGTAGGCGAAATATGCTTTTTCTGATGTTTTTTGAAGAAAAAACAAAAAAATAGCGGAAAAAGTTTGGCGGAAACAAAAAATATGCATACCTTTGCAACCGCAAACAAGAAACAAGGCTCCGTAGCTCAACTGAATAGAGCATCTGACTACGGATCAGAAGGTTACAGGT
>ERZ780208.1381-NODE-1381-length-19806-cov-4.130728_pt1 | contig 19806 bp, 17 predicted proteins | sample MGYA00511167_ERZ780208 | MGnify/ENA primary metagenome ERZ780208 (study PRJEB29588, sample SAMEA2159202) | human gut metagenome | biome: human gut; feature: human-associated habitat; material: faeces | place: Denmark | collected 2008/2010 ...
AATTCGAGGACACCGCAAAACTTATATCGGTGCTATGCCCGGACGAATCATCAAGAGCCTGATTAAAGCAGGAGCCTCTAACCCTGTGTTCATATTAGACGAGATTGACAAGGTCAGTGCTGACCGTCAAGGCGATCCGTCGTCAGCTTTATTGGAAGTGCTTGACCCGGAACAGAACGTGGAGTTTCACGACAACTATCTGGACATCGACTACGACCTGTCCAATGTCCTGTTCATCACCACGGCGAACAACATCTCCACGATCCAGTCAGCCCTGCTTGACAGGATGGAGCTGATCAACGTCACAGGCTACCTGGCCGAGGAAAAGATGGAGATCGCGAAACGTTACCTTGTGCCTAAGCAGCTGGAAGAGCACGGAATAGGCAAGAAGGAACTCCGCATCGACAAGGCCGCGCTGGAGAAGATCATCGATGAATATACCCACGAGTCCGGTGTTCGTGGCCTTGAGAAGCAGATAGCCAAGATCGCCCGTGTGACGGCCAAGAAGATCGCTCTCGGCGAGAGTTATCCGACTGTCATCAAGAAGGAGCACCTTAAGGAATATCTCGGACTGCCGACCAATTTCCATGACCTTCAGAAAGGCAATGAGGCTCCTGGAGTCGTCACAGGCTTGGCCTGGACGCAGATGGGAGGCGAGATCCTGTTCGTGGAGAGTTCGGTGAGCGGCGGCAAGGGCGTGATGACGATGACCGGTAACCTGGGCGATGTGATGAAGGAGTCCGCCACGATTGCCTACCAGTACATCAAGGCCCATCCTCAGCTTGCCAAAATGACATCCGAGGAATTCGGGGCGAAGGACATCCACGTCCACGTACCTGAGGGCGCTGTGCCTAAGGACGGTCCGTCAGCCGGTATAACTATGGTCAGCTCAATGGTTTCCGCCCTGCGTGGCGAGGCCGTGAAGGCTGGAATCGCGATGACCGGCGAGATGACGCTCAGAGGCCGTGTGCTTCCGGTCGGCGGCATCAAGGAGAAGATCCTTGCCGCGAAACGTGCCGGAGTGACCGAGATCGTGATCTCCGAGGACAACCGCAAGGATGTCGAGGACATCAAGCCGATTTATGTCGAAGGCCTGTCGTTCCACTATGTCAAGAACATTGACGACGTGATTTCGTACATATTCAAAGATTAATTTCTATCTTAGCGGTCGTTATGGACGTAAGGATAGAACAAAGTTGGAAAAAAGCGCTGCAAGGTGAGTTCGAGAAACCTTACTTTGCCGCGCTTGCGCGTTATCTGCACGGTGAGAAGGCACATGGAAAGGTGATCTTTCCTCCGGGACCGGAGATATTCAAGGCATTCGAGCTGACTCCTGTCGATCAGGTCAAGGTCGTGATTCTGGGGCAGGATCCCTACCACGGCTACGGCCAGGCGATGGGGCTGAGCTTCTCGGTGCCGGACAACGTACCCGCTCCGCCGTCCCTCAAGAACATATTCAAGGAGATTGAGGATGACCTCGGGATCAGGATGAGCGGCCGTCCGAACCTTGAGAACTGGGCGCGTCAAGGGGTACTTCTTCTGAACTCGATCCTGACTGTACGTTCAGGTGAGGCGGCTTCGCACAGCGGGATAGGCTGGCAGCAGTTTACCGATGCCGTTATCCGTTATATCTCTGATAATTGCAACGGAGTCGTATTCCTCCTGTGGGGCAATTACGCCAGAAGCAAGAAGGAACTCATCGACACCTCACGGCACTATGTGCTGGAGGCGGCGCATCCGTCTCCTTTGGCACGCGGAGCCTTTTTCGGGTGCCGCCATTTCTCCAGGACGAACGAGATCCTTGCCAGTGAGGGCAAGACTCCGATAAACTGGCAACTGTAATCCGGCTTTTTGGCCATCATATTCAAAGAATTTATAATGAATCGCATAGCATTGTTCCCGGGGTCCTTCGACCCGTTCACGTCAGGCCATCTGAATATCCTGACAAGGGCCTTGACCATCTTCGATGAGGTCATAGTGGCCGTGGGAATCAATCAGGACAAGCGTGGCTTCTTTTCGATGGAGCAGCGCGAGGACATCATCCGTCAGGCGACCCGTGGAATGGAAGGGGTCCGGATCATTCACTATGAGGGACTTACCATCGACATCTGCCGTGAGCTCGGAGTCCGCCACATTGTCAGGGGAGTCAGGAATATGACAGACTTCGACAACGAGCAGGCGATCGCTGACGCGAACCGTCATCTGGCTCCGGAGGTGGACACCATCATCATCCCTACCGCTCAGGAATATTCACATATATCGTCTTCGGCTGTGAGGGATGTGGTGCGCCATCACGGCGATCTGTCGCAGTTTATCCCTGAAGGGGTTTTGTTGCCGGAGGTCAGATGAGTCGCCGCGCGGTCATATTCATTCTTTGGCTTTTGCTGCCGTTTCGCTGCTTTGCGCAGGTTGATTCAACCCGTCTGGCGGAGCTTGACAAGCGGTTGGATAAATATTTTCAAATCCTTGAGCCAGAGAATGTTGATGTCAAGTCCCGTGAATGCGACCTTCTGATTGATTCGGCCAAGGATTCGCTTCTGCGCCAGCACATCGCCCTGAAGATCTACGACCACTATCTGATGTCCCCGGTGATGGGCGACGAGGCCGAGTATGACGTAGCCACGGTACCGTAGGGGAAAGTGAGCATCAGCAGAGGCTCCGGGGTCTTGAGCACGTCCCGGCGGTATTGCTCGGTGGCGTTGATGTGCCCCAGCCCCATGCCGTCGCCTATGAAATAAAAGACATATTTTGCCTGCGCAGCGGCAGTGAGCGCCATCAGCAGCGCCACTACTGCGAAGAGGTATTTTCTCATTTCAAGTATGCGTTAGAAATTGTTTATCGTATTGGTTTATGAAGTATGTGGATGAAATTTTGGATTCGGCTGATGGCACTATGGGGGGTCCATAGCAACTGAAGCCAGATTCGGAAGTTCGCCGCAGAATTTATGAAGCGAGACATTAAATAATTTCTAACCCATACTTACTGATTTTATCTGGTTGGTTAAAGCTATGAAGTCTTCCACGCCGAGCTGTTCGGGGCGTTTTCCCATCACTGGCTGCGTCTTGTCGAAGTCCGGGGGCAACAGCGAGGCAAGGGAGTTGCGCAGCGTCTTGCGACGCATTCCGAAGGCGGTCTTCACCACCGTCTTGAACATCCGCTCGTCGCAGCCGGCATCGGTACGGGAGTTGCGCGTAAGGCGTATTACGCCGCTCTTCACCTTGGGTGGCGGCGAGAACACATTCTCGTCCACGGTGAAGAGGTATTCGCAGTCATACCACATTTGCAAAAGCACCGAGAGGATGCCGTAGACCTTTGAGCCCGGGCCGGCGCAGATGCGCTGCGCCACTTCGCGCTGAAGCATGCCGGAGCACACCGGGATACGCTCCCGGTTGTCAAGCAGCTTGAAGAATATCTGCGACGATATGTTGTAGGGGTAATTGCCGATGAGCAGGAACTCCCCGGGGTACACGTCGGCGAGGTCGAGCTTCAGGAAGTCGGCCTCTATCACCGGGAGTTGGGGGTACACTTTGGCGAGATAGACAACACTCTCGGCGTCGAGTTCCACTGCCTTCACCTCGTTGTGGTCTTCGAGCAGGAAGGTTGTGAGGACACCGGTTCCGGGACCGACTTCGAGCACGGGGAGCTGCGCCCACGCTTCGGGGAGTTGGGCCGGGGCAATGGTGTCGGCTATGCGCCGAGCTATGTTCATGTCGGTCAGGAAGTGCTGGCCGAGCGCCTTCTTGGCACGTACGGGATTTGACATATCTTTTTCTTTTTTACTTAAGAAAACGCCCGGGGTTTGGCGGCGGTTCAGAGATACCGGTCGCCGAAGGCTTCGCCCAGCTCGTTGACCACGCGGCGTATCTGCTGCTCTCGCTCCAGGGGATAGATGAGCGTGGCGTTGCCCGACTGCGTCACGATATAGTTTTCCAGCCCGGCGGCCACTATCACCTTGTCGGGGTCGGAGTGGAAGACGCAACCCGAGCAATCGTAGGCCATCACGCGGCTCTGCTGCGTCACGTTGCCGTCGCGGTTGCGCGGTGACACCTCATAAAGCGCCTTCCACGAACCGAGGTCGCTCCACCCGAAGTCGACTGTCATGACGTAGACGTTCGAGGCTTTTTCCATTATGGCATAGTCTATGGAGATACAGGGAGCGTTGGGGAACTCTTCGTCGATGAAAGCGGTCTCTTCCGGGGTTCCGTAGACATCATTGCCGGCATTGAAGACGGCTGCAATCTCCGGGGCGTAGCGTTCGAAGGCTTTCAGGATGGAGTCGGCACGCCACAGGAACATGCCGGAGTTCCAGTAAAACTCTCCGCTGCTCACGAACATTTCGGCCATGTGCAGGTCGGGCTTCTCGGTGAAGGATTTCACTTTCAGGATACCGGGACGGTCCACACATGCCGTTGTGGCCTGTATATAGCCATAGCCGGTGTGGGGCGACGAGGGGGTGACCCCGAGCGTCAGCAGGTTGCCCGTCTCTTCCACATATTCTATTCCGCGCAGGATGTCGTTGCGGAAACTGTCTTCTTTTAAAATCAGATGGTCCGAGGCCAGTACCACCATCGAGGCGTCCGGGTCGCGGGCTATGACATGGTGTGCTGCCCAGCAGATGCAGGGCGCCGTGTTGCGCCGTGCCGGCTCGTAGAGGATGTTCTCCTCCGGGATGTCGGGGAGCTGTTCGCGGATGAGCGACGCGTAGGCGCAGTTGGTCACCAGGATTATGTTTTTCATCTCCACTACGGGGAGTATGCGGTCTACTGTCATGCGGAGCAGAGAGCGCCCCGTCCCGAAGAAGTCAAGGAACTGCTTGGGTTTCCCGCCGCGGCTTACCGGCCAGAATCGCGAGCCGATGCCGCCACACATTATTACACAGTATCTCATAAGTATTGTCGTTGTTTATTGGGTTTTCAAGCGGCCCGGAGGCTACGGCTCCGCGCACCGCCGTCTCGGTTTTTTATTTTAAGGTTACACTTCGCCGTCGGCCCTGAACTGGTGTTTCACGCCTTCAACAACGTTAAGCATATAGTCGCCCAGCTTCTCGGCCTCGCCGATGAGGTCCATGAAGAAGATACCCTCCTGGTAGTCATACATCTTGTTGTTGATGTTGTCGATGTTGTCGTCGCGCAGGCGGTTGCGGAAGTTGTTGATTTCACGCTCTTTGTTGTAGGCCTTGATGATGAGCGCATCCTCGGGCGTCTCCATCTCCTTGAGCAGGTTGAGCATATTGTCCATGGCCTCGCCCACGAGGTCGTACATCTGGTCTATCTCCTTCACCACATTGTCGGCCAGCTGCACGTGGTTGCGGTCGCGGCGCGCCAGCGTCTTGGCTATGTTGAAGCAGCCGTCGGCTATCGACTCTATCTCGGAGATTACGCGCAGCATCCCGGCTATGCGCATCTTGCCCTGCGGCGAGAGGCGTCCCTCGGCCACATGGTTCAGGAACTTGCCTATCTCTATCTCCATGCGGTCCGATATTTCCTCGTATTTCTCAACGCGGTTGTAAAGTTCGGTGTATTTCTCGCTCTTGGAGTCGAGGTGTATCATGTCGCGCGCCATCCCCAGCATACGGCTCACCCGCTCGCCGTAGACGGCTATCTCCTTCTGTGCCTGCGTTATGTCAAGTTCCGAGGCAGTGAGCATACCGCGCCCGATGAACTTGAGCGAGAACTCGTCGTCCTGCTTCGGGTGGCGCGACGGCACCAGCCAGCATACTATCTTCACATAGAGCTTGGTGAACCATATCATAATCATGAGGTTGCAGGCGTTGAAGACGGTGGGGAACATGGCCAGGCCGAAAGCCACCGACGCCTGCGCCACGGAGGTGAGTCCCCCTTTCGGGTCGAGCAGCGTGCTGGAGGCCATCTCGGCTTCCTCCGCACGCGATATGTCCAGCGGATTGGTGCCCTGGCAGGCCGCCGTTATGTCACCCACAAGGTTGACGAACGGCACGAAGATGAAGAGCACTATCACCGAGCCCAGCACGTTGAAGAGCACATGCCCCATGGCCGTGCGCTTGGCCGCCAGGTTGCCGCTCAGCGAAGCCAGGATAGGAGTGATGGTTGTACCGATGTTGCCCCCCAGGATTATGGCGCAGCCCAGCTCGAAGTTGATCCATCCCTGGCCGCACATTATCAGTGTGATGGCAAACGTGGCCGCCGAAGACTGCACCACCATGGTGAGCACTATGCCCACGGCGAAGAATATCAGCACCGAGCCGTAGCCCATCGACGTGTAGTCCTTGAGGAAGGCCAGCATCTCCGGATTCTCCTGAAGGTTAGGCACATACTGGCTGATGAGGTCGAGGCCCATGAACAGCAGGCAGAAGCCTATGAGGAACTCGCCGCAACTCTTCACGGTCCCCTTCTTCATATACATCATGGGCACACCGATGGCCATCATCACAAGGGAATAGTCTGAAACGGAGACCTCGAACGAGAAAGCGGAGATAATCCAGGTGGTGACCGTGGTGCCGACGTTGGCTCCGAAAATGACGGCCATGGCCTGCGACAGCGACATCAGCCCGGCATTCACGAAGCTGACCACCATCACCGTGGAGGCGGACGAGGACTGTATTAACGCGGTTATGACGATACCGGTTAGCACACCGGTGATACGGTTGCGGGTCATTGCGCCCAGGATGTTGCGCAGACGGTCGCCCGCCGCCTTCTGCAGGCCCTCGCTCATTACCTTCATTCCGTAAAGGAAGAGGCAGACGGCGCCCAACAGGCTGATAAAGTCGATAATCGTATAATTCATCTAAACTTAGGGATGGATGTTTTCTGCTGCAAAAGTAGTGAATTTTTTCCGCTTTTACACACTCTTTAACCAATAAAAACGTACCCGGGCATGACCCTTCGCGCCCAAAAAATGTTATCTTAATGATTATTTAACACAAAAAGTTGTGAGTATCACGGAATTATCACTAACTTTGCAATCCCGAAACACAACACAAAAATCCTGAAATAAATTTTCAGGAAAAGTAAAGACATTAGATTCACAAATAAAAAAGTATTGACATGAAAAAATTTTTACTCGCTCTCGCGGCGGCAGCCACCCTCACCGGCGCCGCCAACGCCGAAGTGATCACGCTGGCCACCGCCAATGCCACTGACATTGTCGGAACAGAAAAGGACGGGAACATCGACCCGCTCACTTCGCTCAAACTCGGCGACTACACCTTCACGTTCGACGCAAACGGAAACACCTCCACCAACCCCCGCTATTGGGCGGCCGACAAGTCCATCCGCTTGTATGCCAAAAACACGATGACAATCGCCGGCACCCTTACCGGTGTCAACGGCATCGAAATCGTGGGTAAAACCGTAAAGGGCATCGATGCCAACAACCTGCCTACCGTCAGCAGCGGAAGCATGGCAATCAGCGGCACGACCCTGACATGGACACCCTCCGACGCCGCAGTGGTTCTCTCTGACATCACCATCACGATGCCCTCTAATGCCGGCGCAGACGGCAAAAATCCCAACCTCCAGTTCACATCAGTGAGAATCTACACCGGCAGTGACAAGCCCGGCGAAGGCGGCGGCGACAATCCCCAGCCCCAGCCCGGCGAAACCGGCTCCAAAGAGAATCCCCTCACCGTGGCACAGTTCCTCGCACAGGGCACTCCCTCCTCTGCCATAGCCAACACTTACGTGAAAGGCTACATCGTGGGTAACGCTCCCGGTCAGAAAATAAGCGAAGCCATCTTCACGGCAGAAGGTGCTTCAGCTTCCAACATCCTCATCGCCGGCGCGGCCGACTGCAAGGATTACACCCTCTGCATCCCGGTCCAGCTCGCTTCCGGCACCGCTCCCCGCGCCGCCCTCAACCTCATGGACAACCCCGGTAACCTCGGTAAAGAGGTAATCCTCTGCGGCTCGCACGAAGCTTACTTCGGCACCAACGGCCTCAAGAGCGTCACCTGGTACCAGTTGGCAGGCGGCGTGGACCCCGACAAAGAGATTGACTGCTCCACCGTAGCCGAGCTGCTCGCGGTTCCCAACGGCTCGAAGTTCAACTTCGCCGGCGAAGCCGTGGTTTCATACGCCAACGGCCCCGACTGCTACATCTTCGACAACACCGGCGCAACACTCCTGTATTCGAGCAAAAACGACCCCTGGCCCTCTGTCCTCGCCCCGGGTACCATCGTTACTTCCTGCTCCGGCGTCCGCTCCGACTATAAAGGCACCGTGGAGTTCATCCCCGTTATGAACACGCTCGCTACCGAAGAAGGTGAAGGCGCTCCCTACGCACAGCCCGTCAACAACGCCGACGCCCTCGCAGCTCTCGCAGTCGACACGTACGTAGTGGCCAAGAACGTATCGATAGCCATCGACGAGGCCAACGACCGTCAGGCCACCATCACATACGCCGACGGCACTACATCAGCAATGTGGAACCGCTTCAGCGGCTCGTCATACAACCCTACGACCGCATATCCCACGGACCTCGCAAAGAGATACAACGTCTACGGTCTCCGCAGCGTCAACAACGGCACCCCGCAAATCACATTCGTGAAAGCTGACGACGCCACCGGCATCGCCGACATCAACGCAGCTGCTGAAAACGTTATGGTCAACGGGCGCGACATCATCGCCCCCGCCGGCTCTCGCATCTACACCATGAGCGGCGCACAGGTAGGCGGCAACGGTCTCGCCTCCGGCGTTTACATCGTCCGCACCGCCAACAAAGCCGTCAAAGTAATCGTCAAGTAATCACCGCATAAATCCCATAACCGCGCCCCGAAAGGCCCGGTACACCCAAAGGGAGGCAGCCCCGCGCTCGCCTCCCTTTTTTCATACCATTGCCCCGACTCACAATTATTTCGGCCCGGTATGTTGCTTCCCATATCTGCAACAACGAAAGGTGTATTATGGGTGGTATTTTTCGGACTCGCCAAAACATTCCAATACACAGCGTTGCTTATTTTTGGAGCTGCCGGTTTGGCACGCATTAAACGTATGTTCAAATGTCAAAATTAATCAGAAATAGCGCCCACAAATTTGGACGGCTATCTATTTTATGGCCTATCTGCTATCGCGGACGGTTGTACACATGAAGAGCCTGGTTTTTTTAATATTTTCCCAGTTAATGGGATTATAGATTTTTCTGTAGCGGTTTTTCGCGAATTTTTTTGGGGAGGACGGATTTTTTTGCTATTTTTGCATTTTGTAATGTTTGTGCCGCCTTTCTCTCCACGCGCGGCACACCGTAAAGTGTACTGTTATGGATTTGTTTGACAAGATTAGCGAAGATATCAAAAAGGCGATGCTGGCCCGTGACCGCGTTCGCCTCGAAGCCCTCCGCGGCGTGAAGAAAGAGTTCCTGGAAGCCAGGACCGCAAAAGGCGCCAACGGCGAACTGCCCGACGACAAGGCTATCAAAATCATGACCAAGATGGTGAAGCAGCGCCGCGAAAGCGCCAAGATTTACCAGGACAACAACCGCCCCGAACTGGCCGAAGGGGAACTGGCCGAAGCAGCCGTCATAGAGGAATACCTGCCGCAGCAGCTCTCGGCCGAAGAACTCGAGAAGGAAGTGGCAGCCATCATAGCCTCCGTGGGCGCCACGTCGATGAAGGAGATGGGCAAGGTGATGGGAGTCACCACCAAGCAACTTTCGGGCCGCGCCGACGGCGGCGCCATCTCGGCCTGCGTCAAGAAACTTTTAAATAACTGAAACCTCTCCGGTTTCTAAACCATAAGAAGGATGTTAAGATTACAGACCATCAAGGCCGACCCCGAGTTTGTCATCAGCCGTCTGGCGGTGAAGGGCTTCGACGGCCGCGCCGTGATTACAGAGATACTGGATGTGGACGCCGAACGCCGTCGCCTGCAGAAGACGTGCGACGATAACGCGCAGCAGCTCAAGAAGCTGGCCGCCTCCATCGGCATGCACATGAAGAAAGGGGAGAAGGAAGCCGCCGAAGAGGCCAAGGCCAAGGTGGCCGAACTCAAAGGCGCCGACAAGGGTCTGCACGACCGCCTGTCAGAGTGCGAGGCGAAGCTCGAGGAGATGCTCCTCACCGTGCCCAACCTCCCTTGTGCCGACGTTCCCGAGGGCCTCACGGCCGAAGACAATGTGGTGGTGAAAGAGGGCGGCCCGATGCCGCAGCTCGGCGACGACGCGCTGCCCCACTGGGAATTGGCCAAAAAGTACAACATCATAGACTTCGAGCTGGGCGTGAAGGTAACGGGCGCCGGTTTCCCGTTCTACGTCGGCAAGGGGGCACGCCTGCAGCGCGCGCTCATCCAGTTCTTCCTCGACAAGGCCTGGGAGGCCGGTTACGTGGAGGTGGAGCCGCCGTTCGTCGTAAACCCGGCGTCGGCACGCGGCACCGGACAGCTCCCCGACAAGGAGGGGCAGATGTACCACGTGAACCTCGACGACCTTTATCTCATCCCGACGGCCGAGGTTCCGGTCACCAACATTTACCGCGACGTCATCCTGAAAGAGGACGAACTTCCGCGCAAGAACTGCGCCTACTCCCCCTGTTGGCGCCGCGAGGCCGGCAGCTACGGCAAGGATGTGCGCGGCCTTAACCGCCTGCACCAGTTCGACAAGGTGGAAATCGTCCGTATCGAAAAGCCGGAAAACTCCTACGCTGCCCTCGAGGAGATGAAGGATCACGTGGAGGGACTTCTCCGCGAACTCGGGCTGCCCTGGCACATCCTGCGCCTGTGCGGAGGCGACATGTCGTTCACCTCGGCTATCACCTACGACTTCGAGGTGTGGAGCGCGGCTCAGAAGCGTTGGCTGGAGGTATCGTCGGTCAGCAATTTCGAGGCATACCAGGCCAACCGCTTGAAATGCCGCTACCGCAACGCCGACAAGAAGATAGAACTCTGCCACACCCTCACCGGCTCGGCGCTGGCGCTGCCGCGCATCGTGGCCGCATTGCTGGAGAACAACCAGACGCCCGAGGGCATAGTAATCCCCGAGTGCCTGCGCAAGTACACCGGTTTCGACATCATAGACTGACGAAAAGACACATATATATTTAATCCTAAAACTAAGGAGCGCAGGTTTCCAACCTGCGTGAATGTACCGAATATGGAAACCCGCGCTCCTTGGCTTCCGATAACAACAATAAAGAAAAAAAACAGTGGGATACATCAGCAAGGAAGAGAAGAAAATACCGCTCGACGACCCGTCGGGCAAATGGAGCGACCTTACCCTTCTCCCGGAATGGGAAGAGGAGTTTTATGACGTCTATACCGTGAGGAAACACGGCAAGTGGGTAATGCTCAAGGCATTGAAAAAGGAGTATGCCGACGACCCGGAGAAGCAGGAGATGCTGGAGCGCGAGTTCGACACGCGCTACAACCTGGCGCACCCTAACATAGTGATGGTCAACGACTTCGAGGAGATACCGGGTCTCGGTATGGTCATCGTCACCGACGACGTGTACGGCTACTCGCTGCGCCGCCTCATCGACGAGAAACGCCTCACCCCGAAAATCCTGCACCGCCTGCTTACCCAGCTGCTCGACGCCATGGACTACATCCAGGAAAACCATGTGGTGCACCACCCCATAACCCCGGAAACCATCATCTTCACCGAATACACCGAGAACCTCAAGCTCATAGATGTGGGTTACGACCAGACGGAAACACTCTCGCCGCAAGACCTCAGCACCGACATTCGCAGCTACGGCCAGGTGCTCGAAGAGGTTCTGGAGCACCTTCCCACCAAGATGCCGCGCCTCCAGCACATAGCGCAGCGCTGTCAGGGCGACAAGCGGTACGGCTCCATCCCGGCGCTGAGGCTCGACATCGAGCAGCGCAACTCCGGAAAGGTGTATCTCATCATCAGCATTTTCATCCTCATAATGGCGTGCCTGCTCATCTGGCTCGCCGTCTGACCATTCCCCTCTCATCCCCGCCACCACCATGATTGAAGTAAAGAAAATCAGCCCCACGAAAAAGAACCTGCGTAAGTTCACACAGTTCCAGATAGACCTCTACCGCGGCAACGATTGCTACGTGCCGCCGCTCGTCAGCGACGACGTAAAGACGCTCGACCCTAAGAAAAACCCCGCTTTCGACTTCTGCGAGGCGCAATGCTTCATGGCATACGAGGGCGGACGTCCCGTGGGGCGTGTGGCCGCCATCATCAACAACGCCGTGAACGAGCGCTCCGGCGAGAAATCGGTGAGGTTTGGTTTCCTTGACTTCGAGGACAATCCCGAGGTGAGCGCGGCGCTGATGAAAGCAGTGGAACAGTGGGGCAAGGAGCGCGGGATGACGCGTGTAATCGGCCCGCTCGGGTTTACCGACCTTGACCACGAAGGTATGCTCATCGAGGGTTTCGACGAGCTCTCCACCATGGCCACCATCTACAATTATCCCTATTATCCGGAGCACATCGAGCGCCTCGGCTACGCCAAGGATTCGGACTGGAAGGAGTTCGTGATGGACGTTCCCGACGGCATCCCCGAGAAGATGAACCGCGTGGCCGACATCGTGAAGAAACGCACCGGCCTGAAAGTCAAGAAATACACTTCGCGCAAGAAAATCAAAGAGGAATACGGCCGCGCCCTCTTCGAGCTGGTGAACGAAGCTTACGACCAGCTTTATGAATACTCGCCGCTCACCGACCGCCAGATTGAGTACTACATAAACCAGTATCTCGACCTTTTGGACCTCGACTTGGTGACCATCATCGTCGATGAGGAGGAGAAGCTCGTGGGCGTGGGCATATCGATGCCGTCGATGAGTCGCGCATTGCAGAAAGCCAAAGGCAAGCTCTTCCCCTTCGGGTGGATACCGTTGCTAAAAGGACTCAAAGGGAAGAACGACCGTGTGGACCTGCTGCTCGTGGCCGTGAAGCCCGAATACCAGAGCAAGGGTGTCAACGCTCTGCTCTTCCAGGATCTTATACCATATTATATAAAGCGTGGCTTCAAATGGGCGGAATCGAACCCCGAGATGGAGACCAATGCCAAGGTGCAGAGCCAGTGGGACTACTTCACGCACCGCCAGCACCGCCGCCGCCGCTCATACGTAAAGAACATCTGACCCCATAGCCCGTTCCCATCATCATCAAATTATGTTGCATAAGAGGAAAATACTGTTTTTCATAGCATTGCTTGCAGCGTGCCTGATTCCGACCCTGGCCCAATACCTGAAGCCAGGGCAGGAAGGCCGCGCCCTCGTACTCTACAAAAAGGATGCGCAACGCTTTTACACTAAGAATATAAGTGTGGCAGGCGTTCCCAAAGAGGAAGATATAGTAAAGGTGATATGCCTCGATAAGAAAAACAAGCACCTCTACGTAGCTACCGATGAGGGAGTTTATGAACTTAGCCTCGACAAAGAGCAGTTCAACCAGCTGAAGAAGGACAAATCCATTCCGCAGCTGAAAAAGGACGAGGTGTGGGAAGCCGTAAATGTCTATTCTAATCAGCTTGATAATAGTATCAACTCATATAACAAGCTAAGAAGTAAGGAAATAGCCGATTCGATAGTGCAGGAACAGATACGCCTCGACTCGCTGCGCAAAGCCCGCGAAAAGGCGATAGCCGACTCCATCGCACGAATCAAGGAATTGGAAGCACGTGAGGAATACCGCCGAACCCATTCGGCACATGTTATTGAGAATCCCGGTAACTGGGAATCTGGATATTTTAAAGATGACATAATATCAGGGGATTCTCTTTATATAGCATCAGTTACAGATGGAAAAGTAGCTTTAAAAAATTATCCTGATTACTTTAATGCCTCCAAAGGAGTAGACTTCTATTATGTATTGGATTTAAGTGAATGTATTAAAAATCGCGATTTCTCTTACCATTATGAAGTATTCGCTGATTCGCTTAATGACAGATTAAAAGATGTTTCTTTTGAAACTGCAATCGAAAATTTAAAAAAAGTAGTTGAAAACGAACAAAAAATATTTAATAAAATGTATCCGAATGGATACGTAAAAAATTATGGATGGAATAATGAATATGGAACTGTTTCATTTTGGATTCGTTACACTAATACTACTTATAAAACAATAAAATATTTGTCTATCGATGTAAATTTTTATAACGCGGTAGATGATTTGAGATGTGATGGAACATTCAACGGCACAGGTCCAATAGAACCGTTTGAAACAAATGGTTGGGACTGGGATCATTCATATATTTTTACAAGAGGTGATGAATCGTATTGTAAGATTAAAAGAATCACGATAACTTATACCAACGGCAAGAAAGTAGTGCTTACCGGAAACAAAATAAAATACAGTGCAACCTGTAATGACGACGATTAGCGGAGTAACTGAACTATGATCAAGGATAACCTTAAGATATATTGCGAGAACCTGCACCGGTATGTGGACATCACCGGCGGCATGAGCCTTTGGGAAGTGTACGAGCGGCTACGCGACGAACTCGGCTTCGAGCCTATCGTAGCGCGCGTCAACAATAAGACCGAAAATCTCTCTTTCCCCCTCTTCTCTCCCAAGCAGGTGGAGTTCATGAAGGTGACGAGCGCAACGGGGCAGCGCGTCTATGTACGCTCGCTCTGCATGATGCTTTACCGTGCCGTGGACGCCGAGATGCCGCACGTCCGCCTCTTGATAGAGCACAGCGTCTGCGCCGGATACTATTGCCGTCTGCTGAGCCGCGACAACGGCACTGAAATAGAGATTACAGACGAAATCCTGGGCCGTATCCTGGCCAAAATGCGCGAGCTGCACGAGCGCAAGCTCCCCTTCCTGCGCCGCGAACGGTTGACCCGCGACGTCATAGACCGCTTCCGCCGCCAGGGGCTCGACGACAAGGTGCACCTGCTCACCACGCAGCATAACCTCTACACCACCTTCTACCGCCTCGACGACCTCTGCGACAGCTTCTACGGCGCCCTGGCTCCCCACACCGGCCTCATCGGCACCTTCGACCTGGTGAAGTACAAATCCGGATTCCTGCTCATGGCCATCGACCCGGCTAACCCCGACGTACCGCGACAGCCCGTCACGCAAGAGAAGATGTTCCAGGTCTTCAAGCGCTACGAGCAGTTCAACCGCGTCATCCGCATCTCGAATGTCGCCGACCTCAACGACGCCGTCAGCCAGAAGAGCACCGCACAGCTCATCAACGTGGCCGAGGCCATGCACAACAACTACATCAGCAGCATCAGTAACGACATAACGCGCCTGCACCACGAGCGCGGCACCCGCATCGTCATGATTGCCGGTCCGTCGTCATCGGGCAAGACCACGTTCTGCAAACGCCTCGGCATACAGCTGATGACCAACCTGCTGACGCCCAAGATGATTTCGCTCGACGACTATTTCGTGGACCGTGCGCACACGCCGCGCGACGCCTCGGGCGATTACGACTACGAGAGCCTTTACGCCCTCGACCTGGAGCGCCTTAACTCCGACCTCGCGGCGCTGCTACGCGGCGAGACCATAAACCTCCCCACCTACAGTTTCGAGCTGGGAACGCGCATCGAGAAAGACCGTCCACTGCGCCTCGGACCCGACGACATCCTCATCATGGAGGGAATCCACGGCCTGAACCCCGAGCTCACGCAGCAACTCGACACCACGAAGCTCTTCAAGATATACGTCTCGGCGCTGACCACGCTCCATATAGACGACCACAACTGGATTTCCACTACCGACAACCGTCTGCTGCGCCGCATAGTGCGCGACCACCGTTACCGCCACACCTCGGCGTTGGAGACCATACGCCGCTGGCCGAGCGTGCGCCGCGGCGAGGAAAAGTGGATTTTCCCCTTTCAAGAAAACGCCGACGCCACCTTCAACTCTTCGCTCATCTTCGAACTCGGGGTGATGAAGGAGTATGCCGAGCCGCTCCTCAAAGAGGTACCGCACGACGTGCCCCAGTATGCCGAGGCATACCGCCTGCTGAAGTTCCTCGGCTACTTCGACCCCATCCCCGCCGAGCAGATTCCCTCCACGTCGCTGCTGCGGGAGTTCCTCGGCGGCTCCTCGTTCCACTATTGATTAATATACACTGACAATGAAGGATTTGACTACGGCTCAGATTGAAAGCCTCGAACAGCTCATCGAGGAGCAGAATACCGACCGCGTGCGCGACCTCATCAAGGACCTGCATCCCGCCGACATCGCCGAGCTTTTCCAGGACCTCGACCTGCACGACGCCGAATGGGTGTTCAACCTCATCGACGACAAAGACGTGCAGGCCGACGTGCTCATGGAACTCGACGAGGAGGACCGGAAGAAGCTCCTTGAAGGTATGGACTCCGACCGCATCGGACACTTCATAGACCTGCTCGACACCGACGACGCCGTAGACCTTATCCAGGAACTCGACGAGGAGGACCGCGACGAGGTTATCCAAAAAATCGAAGACGTTGAGCAGGCAGGCGACATCGTAGACCTCCTCCAGTATGACGAGGACACCGCCGGCGGACTCATGGGCACCGAGATGATCATGGTCAACGAGAACCTCTCCATGCCCGAAAGCCTCAAGGAAATACGCCACCAGGCCGAAGACCTCGACGACATCTATTACGTCTACGTCGTGGACGACGACAAGCGCCTCAAGGGAATCCTCCCGCTCAAGAAATTAATCACCCACCCCTCCGTCTCCAAGATAAAGCACGTCATGGAGACCGACCCGGTGTCGGTGCGCACCGAAACGCCCATCGAAGAGGTGGCCATCGACTTCGAGAAATACGACCTCGTGGCGATGCCTGTCGTGGACGGAATAGGGCGCCTGGTGGGGCAGATAACGGTCGACGACGTGATGGACGAGGTGCGCGAACAGTCGGAACGCGACTACCAGCTGGCCTCCGGTATCTCGTCGGACATCGATGCCGACGACTCCATACTGACCCAGACCAAGGCGCGTCTGCCGTGGCTGCTGATAGGCATCATCGGCGGCATCGTCAACTCCATCATCCTGGGTGGTTTCGAGGCGCAGATTGCCGCCGTGGCCGCATTGGCCATCTTCATTCCGCTAATCGGTGGCACCGGCGGTAACGTAGGCGTACAGGCATCGGCCATCGTGGTGCAGGGCCTCGCCAACGGACGCCTCGAAATAAACGAGGCCTGGAAGCAGATAGGGCGGGAAGTGCTTGTGGCACTCATCAACGCCGTGGTCATCTCCGGCCTTGTGTTCCTCTACGTCTTACTTACGCAGCATAACAACTATGCCATCTGTTTCGCGGTGGGATGTTCGCTGTTCTGCGTGGTGATATTCGCGACGGTCTTCGGCACCTTCGTCCCCCTCACCCTCGAAAAACTGAAAATAAACCCTGCGCTGGCCACAGGCCCCTTCATTCAGATTACCAACGACGTGGTGGGTCTGCTCATCTACGTCTCCATGTCGAAATGGATGCTATCCGTCTTCACATCCTAAGCAACTTACGCAAGCAATGGCAAAACCGGTCGAAACCCCGCTTATGAAGCAGTACTACGAGATGAAAAAGAAGCATCCCGACGCGATACTTCTTTTCCGCGTAGGCGACTTTTACGAGACATTTTCCGACGACGCCAAGGAGGCGTCCGCCATCCTGGGCATCACGTTGACGCGCCGCGCCAACGGCTCGGCGCAATATGTGGAGCTGGCCGGGTTCCCGCACCACGCCCTGGACACATACCTGCCGCGCCTGGTGCGCGAAGGGAAGCGCGTGGCCATCTGCGAACAGCTCGAAGACCCTAAGACCACCAAGAAGCTCGTGAAGCGCGGCATCATAGAGCTCGTCACCCCCGGCGTCAATATCTCCAGCTCGCAGCTCGAACAGCGCGACAACAACTTCCTGGCCGCCATCCACCGCGGCAAGAACGCCGTCGGCGTGGCTTTCCTCGACATCACCACCGGCGAATACCTCTGCGCCCAGGGAACGGCCGAATATGTGGACAAACTGTTGAATAATATCCGTCCGTCGGAACTGCTACGCCTCCACGGCTCGCGCCTGCAATACGAGGCCGACTTCACCTACCGCTGCTCCTCGTTCGAACTCGACGACTGGGTCTACACCACGCAGGCGGCCGAGGAGCGGCTGCTGCGCCATTTCTCCACCGCGTCGCTGAAGGGATTCGGCGTTCAGGGACTTACGGAGGCTGTCATCGCCGCCGGAAGCATCCTCTATTATCTGGACCAGACGTGCCACACGCAGATAGGGCATATCACCGCGCTGGCCCGCATCGAGGAGGACAAATACGTGCGCCTGGACCGCTTCACCACGCGCAACCTGGAAATCGTGGAACCGATGAGCCCCGAGGGAATGTCGCTATACAAGGTGCTCGACCATACCGTAACGCCGATGGGAGCGCGCCTCTTGCATCGCCACCTCCTCTTCCCGTTGCTCGACATCGAGGCCATCAACAAGCGGCTCGACGCCGTGGAGTATTTCCTCAACAACCCGGAGCAGGGGAACGCCGCGCGCGACGTCATCTGTACCGTGGGCGACTTCGAGCGCTTTGTCTCGCGTGTGGCCACGTTGCGCACGCAGCCCCGCGACATGCTCTCGCTGCGTAACGGCCTCGCCGCCGGAGCGCGCCTGAAAAAGCTGTTGACAGGCGCTCCTGCAGAGGTAATCCGCGACATGGCCGCCCGCATCGACCCGCTCGACCACCTCGTGGACACCATCACACGCACTGTCTCCCCCGACGCGCCGTCGCAACTCGGCAAAGGCCCGGCCATCGCCGCCGGAGTGGACCCCGAACTCGACGAGCTCCGCAACCTCGTGACCCACGGCAAGGAAGCCCTCGCCGCCATACAGCAGCGCGAGATAGAACGCACCGGAATACCCTCGCTCAAAATCTCCTTCAACAACGTCTTCGGATACTATATAGAGGTGCGCAACACCCACAAGGACAAGGTGCCCGCCGAGTGGATACGCAAGCAGACGCTTACCGCCGCCGAGCGCTATATCACCGAGGAACTGAAGGAATACGAGGAGAAAATCACCGGCGCGGAGGAGAAAATCGACGCCATAGAGCGCCGCATCTTCGACGCCCTGGTGGAGCACACCTCGCGCTATATCCCTGCCATGAAGCTCAACGCCCTGCTCATGGCGCAGACCGACGTCGTACTTTCTCACTCTGTCGTCGCCTCTGAATATAACTACACGCGCCCCGTCATCGACGACTCCACCGTGTTGGAAATCACCGAAGGGCGACATCCGGTAATAGAACGGCGCCTACCGCCCGGCGAACCGTACATCGCCAACTCGCTGACGCTCGACTGCGACGACACGCAGGTGATGATGATTACCGGCCCCAACATGTCGGGTAAATCGGCGCTCCTGCGCCAGACGGCCCTTATCACCCTCATGGCGCAGACCGGCTGCTATGTCCCCGCGCAGAAAGCCCGCATCGGCCTGGTAGACAAGATTTTCACCCGTGTGGGTGCCAGCGACAACATATCGTCGGGCGAATCCACCTTTATGGTGGAGATGAACGAGGCCGCCTCCATCCTCAACAACATGAGCGGGCGCTCTCTGATACTCTTCGACGAACTGGGGCGCGGCACCTCCACCTACGACGGCATCTCGATAGCCTGGGCCATAGTGGAATACATCCACGACAACGGCCGCTGCCGTCCGCGCACGCTCTTCGCCACGCATTACCATGAACTCAACGAGATGGAACACTCGCTGCCGCGCGTGCGCAACTACCACGTGGCGGTGCAGGAAATCGACGGCAAGGTGGTGTTCCTGCGCAAGCTGACGCTCGACCTTTTCTTTCTCGGTTTGCAGTTTCTCAATTTCTTTTTCGTGCATGATTTTAACCTCCTGACTGATAAATGATGGGGTGGATAGATACAAAAAGACCGCCTACGTTTTCAGTAGACGGTCTGCGTGATGATAT
>ERZ780208.1383-NODE-1383-length-19796-cov-5.526468_pt1 | contig 19796 bp, 18 predicted proteins | sample MGYA00511167_ERZ780208 | MGnify/ENA primary metagenome ERZ780208 (study PRJEB29588, sample SAMEA2159202) | human gut metagenome | biome: human gut; feature: human-associated habitat; material: faeces | place: Denmark | collected 2008/2010 ...
CCATCAGGCTGCCGGCCGGCACATAGTCGGGCAGGGAGGTGAAGCGGTCTTCGGTCACCTGTCCGTGACGGTAAACCAACAGTTTGGACTGGTCGCGCACGGGCAGGGGGAATTTGGCGATGCGCTCGTCGGGCAGGGGATAATTGAACTCGCTGATGCGGATATGTTTAGGGTCTTGTTTCATAATCGTAAGTCTCTTATTCGGCTGCAAAGGTACGGATAATTAAGGAATGCGCGAATAGCTGCGGAGAAGAATGTAATCTTCTGCCGTCCGCCATCTCCTGCCATGCTGCTCTCTTGGCGATAAGATGCACCTTCCTTGCCCGAAGAATCCTTCTTCCCTTCAGTTTCTTTATATCTCGCGTGCCGGGATGTATATCTCAGTACTCGGGATGCACATCTCGGCACGCGGGATGAACATCCCGGCACGCGAGATGTAACTTCGTGCACAGATAGAACAGTTCGAACGGATAGAAACATCGGACCACGCTGCAACAAAGCTGCGACGTGCGGCTTTTAAGGACATTTCTTTGCAGAAATACTTTTCTTTGGGGTATCTCGTGCCATTTTGGTGACATTTCCGTATCTTTGGATAAGTAAGATAGGATGCGGTTCGGCATAGCCAAATTTGAAAACTTTGGTTTTCATTTGTCTCTGCGCTCACCTTTCACTATCTTTGCCGCAGGGAAAACCGAATGATTAAACAGAAAAAGACATGATAAAGATAGGAGACAAAGTTCGCTTTCTGAGCGAAGTAGGTGGCGGAAAGGTCACCGGATTTCAAGGTAAAGACATTGTACTGGTGGAAGATGCCGACGGCTTCGACATCCCGATGCACATCCGCGAGGTGGTGGTGATAGAGACCGACGACTACAACGTACCCACGCCAGCTTCGAAGGCTGCCAAGGCCGAGCAGAAGAAAGCCGAGGAACAGCCCGCCCGTCCTGCCGCGTCGCAGCAGGCTTACGAACAGCCTCAGCACCGGGTGGAAAAGCCCGAAATATCGGTCTATCGCCAGCCGGAAATGAAAGGCGGCGATGTGCTGAACGTCTATCTGGCCTTTGTGCCCGAGGACATCAAGGCAGTCAGCACCACTCCGTTCGAAAGCTATCTGGTGAACGACAGCAACTATTACCTGTACTACACCTACTTGGGCGCCGAAGGCAAGGCATGGACAGTGCGCCAGCACGGACTGATAGAGCCTAACACCAAGTTGCTGCTCGAGGAGTTCGAGAAGGCGTCGCTCAACGACCTGGAGCGCGTGGCCGTGCAGCTCGTGGCCTTCAAGGACCGCCGCTCCTTCCAGTTGAAGCCCGCTGTCAGCGTCGAGTTGCGCATCGATGTGGTGAAATTCTACAAACTGCATACCTTCCAACCCACCGACTTCTTCGAAACGCCGGCCCTGATGTACGACGTGGTACGCAACGACCAGCCTGCCCGTCAGGTATATGTATCGGCCGAAGACCTTCAGGAAGCCCTGATGCAGAAACGTTCGGCCGATGCCCCCAAGAAGCCCCAGCCCGCCGCCAAGCATGGCGGAAAGAACGGCATTGTAGAGATTGATCTGCACATCGGCGAACTGCTGGACGACACGCGCGGCATGTCGAACGGCGAGATGCTGAACTATCAGCTCGACAAGTTCCGTGAAGTGATGGAGCAGTACAAGAACAAGCGCGAACAGCGCATCGTCTTCATCCACGGCAAGGGCGACGGTGTGTTGCGCAAAGCCATTCTGGACGAACTGAAGCGCAAATATTCCTCCTGCAAGGCGCAGGATGCATCGTTTCAGGAGTACGGATTCGGAGCCACAATGGTGACCATCAGATGACGCAACGTCTGCTTTATATCGTTTCGCTGATTGGCCTGCTGGCATTGGCAGCCTGTGGTCCGAGGCAGGAGAAGGAGTCGCCTACCGAGATGCGCAAGTTCGAACGCTTTTCGGCCCTGAATGCTGACTCCGTCTCTACCCATCCCTACGAGGTGCGTGCCAAGGCGGTGCAGGGTATGCATGCGTCGCACGACAGTCTGACGTGGTATAACTACCTGTCGGTGGCACTGAAAACCTACTTGGTCACTTCCGAACTGGATTCGGCACGCTTGGTGGTCAGGCAGATCGAGGATTTCATCCGTCGTCAGCCCTCCTCGCCCGAGTTGTGGAATCTGGCGGGCGACTGTGCCAATAGCAAAGGCAACATCTACGTCCGTACCGGCTATATGGATTCGGCAGCCACTTATTACCGCCGTGCCTACGAACTGCTCATGCAGGGCAACCGCAAGGAAAGCGTGCCCGACATCCTTATCAACCTGGCCGACGCCTGCAACCAGCAGGGCAAGTTAGACGTGGGGGCGGCGTGGTATCGTCGCGCCCTGTTGCTGTGCGATTCGCTTCAGTTGTCCGATTCGCAGAAGTATCCCATCTATTACGGCCTGGCACAGATATACGTATGGCTGCGCGACTTCGAGCAGTGCGACTACTACTACAACCTGGCAGCCCGGTATTACGACGAGATGCGACCCAACGAGAAGCACTTCTACCTGAACAACCGCGGAACGTCCTACTACTATCGGGGCGATTACGAGACAGCCTTGACTTACTTCCGCCGCCTGCTGCGTCTGACGACGGAATATCCCGAAATGGTATTCGAGCGCAACCTGACGTGGGTCAATCTGGCCGACTGCTTCATCTTGTTGCAGCAGCCCGACTCGGCAGCACATTATATCGACCTTTGCGAACCTTTCTTCAAGGAGTACGGGATGCCTGCCGCCCTTTATGCCATCGACACGCAGAAAATTGGCATTTGCCTGTTGCGGAAGGACTTGGACGGAGCCAGGCGGTTGCTGGCTTCGAGTGTCACTTCGCCCGACGTCTATCCCGACCTGATTCATGTGCGCAACCGCAACCTGCAACTCTATTTCGAGGAAACCCACAACTACCGTCAGGCTTATAACTACCTGAAGAAGAATCGCGAACTGGACGACTCCATCCGCAACGAGAACATCCGGATGCGTACGGCCGACCTGGCCCTGCGCTATCAGCAGGATTCTACGCTGATGTCGCAGAAGGTGCTGATTCAGGCCAAGGAAAACGAAGTGCTTGCCTTGAGGCAGACCCGCATCATCTGGATAGCACTTTGTGGGGCAGCCTTTCTGGTAGTCGTCTTTGTCTATATGTATAGCAAGAAGAAACGTGCCTTGCTGCTTGTCGAAAGCCGTCGCACCGTCTCTACCCTGCGTTTGGAAAACATCCGCAACCGTCTGTCGCCCCACTTCATCTTCAATGTGCTCAATCAGGAGATGGCCGGCCGCAAGGAGGAAGAGAAGCACGAACTGGCTTCGCTGGTCAAGCTGATGCGCCGCAATCTGGAGCTGGCCGAGCAACTGTGTGTCACCCTGTCCGAAGAGCTGGACTTTGTAGGTACCTACATCGACCTGGAACGCCGTTCGCTGGGCGATGCCTTTTATCCCACTATCAGTTTGGCGCCCGATGTGCATCCGGATCGGGTACTGATACCCTCTATGCTGATACAGATACCGGTAGAAAACGCTGTGAAGCACGCCCTGCGCGGCAAAGAAGGCGAACGCCGGTTGTGGATTACCGTTGTCAAAACCGGGAAAGGCATTTGTATCAAAGTGACGGACAATGGCGGCGGTTTCCGTCCCGACAGTCACAACCGCGGAACAGGTACCGGCATGAAAGTCATCATGCAGACCATCCAGATTCTGAATATGAAGAACAAGGAAACCATCGACGTCTCGGTGCACAATGTGACGCTCGATAGCGGCGAGACGGGGTGTGAAGTGGCATTCGAACTCCCCGAAAAGTACGATTACACCATTTAAGAATAACTTGATAGTATCTTTTTTAGTCGGATAATCTCTTTTATCCACCGGATAATCCATATTTTCTTAAAGGCGCTTTTGTGTGGCATAAATATAATCTTTATATTCGCCTTGCAAAACGACGAAAACTATGGAAAGATATAGAGTGGTAATAGTGGACGATGACGATGTATCCTTGGAGAGTCTGAACTTCAGTTTGAACAAGGATGCTCGCTTTTCAGTCGAAGGTTTGGCCAAGAACGGGAAGCAGGGGAAGAAAGTGATAGCGAAAGTGCGTCCCGACCTGTTGTTTCTGGACGTAGAAATGCCCGACATGACAGGGATGGAATTGTTGCAGGACATGCGCGACTCTATTTCCTGGAATATGAAGGTTGTTTTCTATACGGCTTATGACAAGTATATGATACAGGCCATCCGCGAATCTGCATTCGATTATCTGTTGAAACCATTCGAGGAACAGGATCTTCATCAGATTTTGGAACGGTTTCTTCGTCAGAAGGAAACCGACAGTCGGGCTGCATTGTACACCGGTACTCCTTTGCACACGGGGCAGACATTCATCGTGTTTACGCCTACGAACGATATGCGGGCGTTGCGTCCTGCCGAAATCGGCTTCTTCCGTTATTGCTCCGACCGCAAGCAGTGGGAGGTGGTGTTGAATCAACAGCCACCGTTAGTGTTGCGTCGCGGTATGACGGCCGAGCAGATTATCCAATATTCTCCCTGTTTCGTGCAGATTCATCAGTCGTATATCATTAACATTGATTACCTGATGATTATCAAGGACAACAAGTGTCTGCTCTATCCACCCTTCGACCAAGTGGACGAGTTGCTTGTTTCGAAGAAGTACAAGAAAGAACTACAAGACCGATTCTGCTTGTGAAAGCGGTTTACAGGTAATATTATATATGACTGGTTAGAATGATTGCGCCGTAACGGCGTAAATCAGAAAAGGCACCGGAAACACGTTTCCGATGCCTTTTTTATATTAGAGTAAAATTAATAATATTCTTCCGAAATTATCGGAGTGAAGTGTGTTACTTCACTTCGATACCTTTGTTTTCAAGCGTGGTGTTCAGAACCTTGGCGTAGTCTTCATACTGTTTCTCGTTCAAGGCCTTCTTCATCAGCTTCAAGTTGGCTGCAACAGCTTTGCTTCTCAAGCCATCCTGATCCTCAGATACTTTGTTAGCCATGACCATCTGTTTGTGGAAGTATTTGCAAATACTTGACACTTGTTCATGTTGGCTCTGAGTCAGCTTCAGGTATTTACTCAATGTGTTTACATTGATGGAACCTTCCCACTTCTTTTCAGTTGTCGGTTGATTGCCTGCTGCAAAAGTTGTAGCTGCCAATATTGATGCTACAGTTCAGGATACGCTGGTAGAAGAGACATTGAAAGAAATGGGTGAATCAACATGGCAAAGCTAGTATCAAAAACATACGGTGACGCATTGTTTGAGGTAGCTTTGGAGAAAAACCAGCTTGATGAGTTCCTGGATGAAGTCAAAGCGGCACAGACCGCCATTGAAGAAAACAAAGAACTCTTCAAATTAATGAGTCATCCAAAAATCGTAAAAGAAGAAAAAATCAAGATCATCACAGACATTTTTACAGGAAAAGTTTCCGAAGAACTTGTTGGACTTCTCCGCATGATCGTGGATAAAGGACACTTTGAACAGGTGGACAGTGTATTTACTTACTTTATTGATGAAGTAAAAGAATACAAGAATATCGGAACTGCTTATGTGACTTCCGCAATGGAGTTATCCGATGCACAGAAGGCAGCAGTGGAAAAACGGTTATTAGAGACAACAAAGTATGTGAAATTTGAAATGCATTATGATGTCGATTCCGAATTGATCGGCGGAATGGTGATCCGTATCGGCGACAGAGTCGTTGACAGCAGTGTTCGGACCAAATTATATGATCTGACACGCGAGTTATCCAAAATACAGTTGAAAGCAGGTGAATGCGCTTCATGAATTTAAAACCAGAAGAAATAAGTTCCGTTATTAAAGAACAGATCAAACGTTATGCAGCGCAGTTAGAAGTAGCTGACGTTGGTACCGTAATTCAGGTGGCAGATGGTATCGCACGTATTCACGGTCTTGATAATGCAATGCAGGGCGAACTTTTAGAGTTCCCTGGCGAAGTATATGGAATGGTATTAAACCTTGAGGAAGATAACGTTGGTGCCGTATTGCTCGGTAACCAGAAGAATATCAACGAGGGTGATACTGTAAAGACAACCGGACGAGTTGTTGAAGTTCCAGTCGGGGACGCTATGTTAGGACGTGTAGTCAATGCATTAGGACAGCCAATTGATGGCAAAGGACCTATTGAAACAGACAGATACCGCCAGATCGAACGTGTTGCATCCGGTGTTATTTCCAGAAAATCAGTAGATACACCGTTGCAGACAGGTATTAAAGCGATCGATTCCATGGTTCCAATCGGACGTGGACAGCGTGAGCTGATCATCGGTGACAGACAGACCGGTAAGACAGCGATCGCAATCGATACAATTATCAACCAGAAGGGACAGAACGTAAAATGTATTTACGTTGCAATTGGTCAGAAAGCTTCTACCGTTGCATCTCTTGTTAAGACATTAGAAGAATTTGGTGCGATGTCTTACACTACAGTTGTAGCATCAACTGCAAGTGAATTAGCACCATTACAGTATATTGCACCATACGCAGGATGTGCGATTGGTGAGGAATGGATGGAAGCAGGACAGGATGTTCTCATTGTTTACGATGATTTGAGTAAGCATGCAGCTGCATACCGTACACTCTCCCTGCTTCTTAAGAGACCACCAGGACGTGAGGCTTATCCAGGTGATGTATTCTACTTACACTCCAGACTGTTAGAGCGTGCAGCTCGTCTTTCTGATAAATTAGGCGGAGGTTCTTTAACAGCACTTCCAATTATCGAGACACAGGCCGGTGATGTATCAGCATACATTCCTACAAATGTAATTTCCATCACAGATGGTCAGATTTATCTGGAAACAGAGATGTTCAACTCCGGTTTCAGACCAGCGATCAACGCAGGTCTTTCCGTATCCCGAGTTGGAGGTTCTGCCCAGATCAAAGCGATGAAGAAGATCGCAGCACCTATCCGTGTGGAACTTGCACAGTATCGTGAGTTGGCAGCATTCGCACAGTTCGGTTCCGAGCTGGATGCAGATACTACCGAGAAGCTTGCACAGGGTGAAAGAATCCGTGAGATTTTAAAACAGCCTCAGTATCAGCCAATGCCAGTTGAAAAACAGGTTATGATCATTTATGCAGCTACCAAGAAGTACCTGATCGACATTCCGGTTGAGAAGATTCTTGATTTTGAAAAAGCATTATTTGAATATGTTGATACCAAGTATCCGGAAGTGCCAGAGGCAATCCGTACTGAAAAAGTCATCAGTGATGAGACAGAAGCAAAACTTGTAAAAGCAATCGAAGAATGCAAAGCGGACTTTTTAAAGTAGGCGGAGGGAGGTTTTTCTTATGGCCTCAATGAAGGACATTAAAAGAAGAAAAAGCAGCATACAGAGTACGCAGCAGATCACCAAAGCCATGAAACTTGTTTCGACTGTAAAGTTACAGAAAGCAAAGGGAAGAGCGGAACAGACGAATCCATATTTTAATTATATGTATCAGACTGTCAGCTCCATGCTTGCAAAGTCCGGAAACATTAATCATCCATATTTAAAATCCGGGGAATCCACGAAAAAGGCAGTGGTTGTGATCACGTCTAACCGTGGACTTGCCGGAGGCTACAACTCCAATATTGTAAAGCTGATTACAGGAAGTGATTTGAACAAAGAGGATCTTTTGATCTATGCAATTGGTAATAAAGGACGTGAAGCATTAGAGCGCCGTGGTTACCATATTGAACTGGAGGATTCCGCAATGATCGAATCTCCTTCCTATGAGGATGCAGCAGCTCTTTGTAAAAAGATCCTGCAGTCATTCTCAGACGGTGAGATTGGCGAGATTTATCTTGCTTACACACATTTTAAAAATACTGTCAGCCATGAGCCGAAGCTTATCAAACTGCTTCCGGTTGAGATTGAGGCAGGGGACGTAGCGGAGGATACAGATTCGAATATTCTTATGAATTATGAGCCAACCACAGAAGAAGCACTGGATATGATCATTCCAAAATATGTCACCAGTCTTTTCTATGGAGCATTAGTAGAAGCTGTAGCCAGTGAAAATGGAGCGAGAATGCAGGCGATGGATTCTGCAACAAGTAATGCAGAAGAAATGATCAGCGATTTGACTCTGAAGTATAACAGAGCGCGTCAGGGCGCTATCACTCAGGAATTAACTGAGATCATAGCAGGCGCGTCAGCAATCTCCTAGATAAGCAGCAATCTGCGCACTTTAGGAGGAAAGAATAATAAACAAGGAGAAATTATAGCATGGCAAATAATATAGGTAAAATTACCCAGATTATTGGTGCCGTTCTGGATATTAAATTCACAGAAGGCAACCTGCCTGAGATCAACGATGCTATCAAAGTTCCTACCAGAGATGGAAAAGAACTGGTAGTAGAAGTCTCACAGCATCTGGGTGATGATATTGTCAGATGTATCGCCATGGGATCTACAGACGGACTCGTACGTGGAATGGATGCGATCGCTACAGGTGCTCCGATCAGCGTTCCTGTAGGTGAGAATACCCTTGGACGTATGTTCAATGTTTTGGGAAATCCTATTGACGAGATCGATCCACCAACGGGTGTTGAGACATGGCCTATTCATAGAAAAGCACCTGCATTTGAAGAGCAGGCAACTTCTCAGGAAATGTTAGAGACAGGTATCAAAGTCGTTGACCTTCTCTGCCCATACCAGAAAGGTGGTAAAATCGGATTGTTCGGTGGTGCCGGTGTAGGTAAGACCGTATTGATCCAGGAGCTGATCCACAATATCGCTACTGAGCACGGTGGATATTCTGTATTCACAGGTGTAGGAGAGCGTACACGTGAAGGAAACGACCTTTACTATGAAATGAAAGAATCAGGCGTTATTGATAAGACAACCATGGTGTTCGGACAGATGAACGAGCCACCAGGAGCACGTATGAGAGTTGCACTTACCGGTCTTACCATGGCAGAGTACTTCCGTGATAAGGGTGGAAAAGACGTACTTTTATTCATTGATAACATTTTCCGTTTCACACAGGCAGGTTCCGAGGTTTCAGCGCTGTTAGGACGTATGCCTTCAGCCGTAGGTTACCAGCCAACTTTACAGACAGAGATGGGTGCGCTCCAGGAGCGGATCACATCTACAAAGAACGGTTCCATCACATCCGTACAGGCAGTTTATGTGCCAGCCGACGATTTAACTGACCCGGCTCCGGCAACAACATTTGCCCATCTGGATGCAACAACCGTATTGGAACGTTCGATTGCAGAGTTAGGTATTTACCCAGCCGTAGATCCACTGGCATCTACTTCCCGTATTCTTGATCCACGTATCATTGGTCAGGAGCACTTTGAAGTTGCCCGTGGTGTACAGGAAATTTTACAGAAATACAAAGAACTTCAGGATATTATCGCAATCCTTGGTATGGACGAGTTATCAGAGGATGATAAACTTGTCGTTAACCGTGCGAGAAAGGTACAGAGATTCTTATCCCAGCCATTCTTCGTAGCAGGACAGTTTACCGGTCTGGAAGGAAAATATGTTCCAATCGCAGAAACAGTTCGTGGATTTAAGGAAATCCTGGAAGGAAAACATGATGATGTTCCAGAAAGTTACTTCTTAAATGCAGGAAGCATCGATGAAGTACGCGCTCGTATGAACGCTTAAGGTGGAGGATTATTATGGCAGAGGAAAATAAGATTTTTACCGTAGAGATCATCACTCCGGACCGAATCTTTTATAAAGGTGAGGGAGACATGATCGAATTTACAACTGCTGTTGGTGAGATTGGTGTATACAAGAAACACATTCCGCTGACCACCGTTTTAGCACCGGGTGTTGTGAGGATTCACAAGACAGGTGAAGATGATGTGATTGCAGCAGTGCATTCCGGTTTTGCAGAGATTCTGCCAGATAAAGTAACCCTTCTTGCAGAGATTGCAGAATGGCCGGATGAGATCGATAAAGGTCGTGCTGAAGCAGCAATGAAGCGTGCCGAAGAACGTCTCGCGAATAAGACCGAGGCGATCGATGTGAAGCGTGCAGAGTTTGCACTTCGCAAGGCGCTGGTTCGTCTTGATATTGCAAAATAAAAGAAATGCTGGAAATTCCCCGGAGAGTGTTATATACTTTCAGGGGAATTTTTAATGCAAGACAATAGAATGTTTGCAGAGCGTACATTCTATTGTATATGACAATGCATTGGTGAAAGCTGATATATGAATTTTACTATAAAAACAAAGGAAAGGGCAGGGCTATCATCATGAAAATAACAATTGCAAGACAGTGTGGAAGTGGCGGACATGAAATTGCAGAGGCTTTGGCAGAGAAGCTTCATCTGGAGATATTTGACAAGAAAAGATTTGTGGAAGAGGCAAAAAAGAGAAACGTCTACGACGAAAATGCCAACTTTTTAAATGAAAGGCCAATCGACAGTTTCCTTTACAGTATTGCGATGAGCTATGGAGCAACAAATCCGAGAGACCGCTATATTGATTTTGTAAAAGAGCTGACAGAACAGGAAAATTGCATTATTATCGGAAGATGTGCGAATCATATTTACAGAGATGACAAGGACTGCGTTTCCGTTTATCTGCATGCAGACAGAGAAATCAGATGTGAGAGAATACAGAAACGGGATCAGATATCAGAGAGAGAAGCCCTGAAAATGATTCAGGAAGTTGATGAAAAACGTGCTGCTTTTCAGGAACAGTGCACGTCTACCAAATGGGGCGATGGAAACGAGTACGATCTCTGTATCAATACCGGCATAATTGGGATTGAGTATGCGGTGGAGATGATTCTGGAGTATATTCGGTTTGAAAATATACTATAATGAATATTAGAAATTAATTGTAAAAGTACGTTTTATCAATAAAAGGGAATCAATAGAAGCAGTTACATGTAGAAATGAAGCACATGAAACTGCTTTTCTATTTTATTAGATAAACATTGCAAATAGTAGATATCATAAAGTTAGAAAAATGAAAAAAATGAGTAGAATAAGGTTGGAAAAAATGAAAAAACAGGTATAATAAGGTTAGAAAAATTGAATATTATGTATAAAAGTGGGTTGGAAAAATTATAAGTTATGAAATGGCAGGAGGAAATCATGATTGAAAGGAAAGCTAAGGTGGCTGTAAACGAATGGATTACACATGGAAATGACGCCTTTTTGCTGACGGGAGCAAGACAGATCGGAAAAACGTATCTAATAAGGCAATGTCTGAAAGAAAGCGGATATCCATATATAGAATTAAATTTTATAGAGCAGCCTGAACTTGTCAATTTGTTTATCGGGGCAAAAGATGCGAAAGAGTTATTGATGCGTTTGAGTGTAGTGGCGAAGGAGCCATTGGAGCAGGGAAAGACAATTTTTTTTTTAGATGAAATCCAAGAATTTAAAGATATCGTTACAAGAATAAAATTTCTGGTAGAGGATGGTACATTTCGATATATTATGAGCGGTTCATTGCTGGGAGTAGAATTAAATGATTTAAGATCAGCTCCGGTTGGATACCTTGAAATCTATGATATGTATCCGTTAGATTTTAAAGAGTTTGTCAGGGCAGCAGGGGTGAAAAATGATGTAATTCTCATGTTGGAAGGTCATTTTAAAAAGAGAAACCCGGTGGATGATTTTATTCATTCCAAAATGCTGGATCTGTTTTATTTATATCTGATTGTTGGCGGAATGCCGGAAGCTGTTGCTGTTTATCTGGAAACAAATGATCTGGGAAAAGTCGCCAAAGTGCATGAAAAAATTATACGATTATATAAAACTGATTTCTCAAAATATGAAAAAAATTATAAACTGAAATTGCAGGAAATATACGATGCAATGCCAGGACAGTTAGATCAGAAAAATAAGCGTTTTCAATTAAATGCAGTTGAAAAAGGCATGAGTTATGACCGGTTAAAGAATGATTTTCTTTGGTTAAAAGACGCAGGAGTGGCAATTCCTGTATACAATATCAGTGAACCCAAATTGCCTCTGATCGTTAGTGAAAACCGAAATCTGTTTAAACTGTTTTTTTCAGATGTTGGGCTGCTTACAAGCTGTTATTCCAATCAGGTTAAACTTGCTATTTTAAATAAGGAAAAAGCAATCAATAATGGAGCTCTCTTTGAAAATGTTGTTGCGCAGGAATTATTAGCGAAGGGGCATAAGGAATATTATTTTAACAGTAAACAGCAGGGAGAGCTTGATTTTGTAATCGAACTGGATGGAAAAGTGGTACCTTTGGAGATTAAATCCGGTAAGGACTATAAAAGGCACTCTGCATTAAATAATGTTCTGAAAAATGAAAATTACAAGATCAAAGAAGCCTATATTCTTTCGGAAGGGAATATTGAAATTGAGGGAAAAAGAGTCTATTTGCCAATTTATATGATTATGTTTCTGGAGAATACAGAGCTTAAGAATACGATCTATAAAATTGATTTAGGTGGATTAGGAGAGTAGCAGTGTTTCATTGCTACTCTTTTTGAGGTAAAAATCACCGTTTCGGCTGATACCGCATATCTGACACATTATACACCGTGATAAAAGCGAGTGGATCTTCATGGCCGATGTAATTCATCAGTTTCTGATATTCAGATTTATCTACAATGGTAATAATCTCATTCCGCTTCTGCATATTGTAGGCACCGATGGATTCGTAAATGGTAGCTCCGCTGTGAAGATCATTTAAAATAAACAGGCGGAGTTCCTCTTCTTTTTCTGTGATAATGCATACACGGCGCTTGATGTTATGATTAAAAATAAAATGATCCAGAATGATTCCGTTAAAATAAGTTCCCAAAATACTGAGAACGACAGTCTTTTTATCATAGACAAGTGCGGCTGACAGCGCAACGCACATTCCGGAAAGTGACATTGCTTTTCCAAGTTCCATATGCAGGTATTTGTTCATGATTTTTGCGACAATGTCTAATCCGCCGGAGGAGGCATTTCGGTTGAATAAAATGCTGAGACCGATGCTCACGACTAAAATATAACAGAGCACATCTAACTCCTGGCTGCCGGTCATTGAGGTATTTTCAGGAAAAATAAATTCAAAAAGTCCAAGAAACAGCGGAAGCATAATGCTCGTATAAACTGTTTTGATTCCAAATTCTTTTCCGCAGGTGAAAAATCCGATGATTAAGAGCAGTACATTTAAAATCATTGTGATCGCAGACAGCGGCATCGGAATAAAGTTTGAAAGAACGATTCCAAGACCGGAAATACTGCTGACGGATGCATGGCTTGGCACCAGAAAAAAGAAAACAGCGGCGGCGATGACCGCAACAGCGACCGTTAAAATAAGCGTTTCTTTGATCAGTTCAGAGTAGTTTATCTTCTTAGACATTTTCAATATTCTCCTCAGATATTTTATAAAATTAAGGTATCCTTTATTGCGCGATGATGCATAGAACATCCAGCTTTGTATTCTAACATACTGCGTATGAAAGTACAATCACAATGATCCTGACACTTGCAGTAGCAATTATTATCCAAAATATCCCAATTTTATACAATGACATTTTACAGGCAGGCGATAGTATGAGCGTAAGAAGCGAATACTTCCTTCCTCATAAGAAATTAAGTCTTTTAGTTTCATTATTTCGCCTGATTTGATGATGTTGTTCATAGCATTCCTGGCTGATGGAAGTGTCTTTTCCGAGAGAAAAGAATGTAATGCCAGTTGTAGTTCCCATTTTTGCATCTCTTGAGATGGTCATGCCATTTTTTATCGGACGTAACTGCTCTATTGTAAATACGCGATCCATGGAAATCTCCTTTAAAAATTAATATGATTAGACAATTGCGAAACTCATGAAAGAAGAAAATTTTACAGAAAGTTTATAGTTAGAACGGGTGATTTCGTTGTAATCAAATGAGAAATGTGTTACGTTATGAACTATAAATTGTCATACGTTGAGGGTATCTTAGAACAATTCATATTTTTTAATTTCACAGCTCATAAATCAGGGCATTATTTCAGTAAAAGCACATTCTAAAGAAGGGGAGATTTTAAATAAAAAATAACAAATTTGTTATTGAAAAATAAATTTATGATTAATATAATTAGGAGGAGAAGAATTGTTCAAAATTATTTTTTATGAAGATAAAAATGGGAAATGTGAACTACAAAGGTATTTAATAGAGTTAAAAAGGAAAGCAGATAATGGAAATAAAAATGCACGTATAAATTTGAATAAAATAGTTGCATACATTGATATGCTTGAAGAAATGGGGACGAGAATAGGCGAACCAATTACAAAACATTTATACGGAGAAATATGGGAACTCAGACCACAGGGAAATCGGATATTATATGCATATTACGAGAATGACACATTTATTTTATTACATCATTTTAAAAAGAAAACAAGAAAAACACCTAAGAGAGAATTAGAAAAGGCAGTCAATAATCTGCAAGATTACAGAGAAAGGATGGAAAAATAGCATGGCAAAAACATGGGAAACTGTTCGTGGGGAATTAAAGATTGATGACAAAGATGAAGCGATTGTTCAGATTGAAAAGGATTTGATCCGTACCATGATAAAAATCCGTGAAGAACAGGGACTGACACAGGCACAATTGGCAGAAAAATGTAATGTGACTCAACCGGTGATCGCAAGAATGGAAAAGGCAGTGCATTCACCCCAGATTGACAGTCTGTTAAAAATTTTAACACCGTTGGGGTACACTTTGAAGATCGAACCATTATCAGGAAGAAAAAAAAATCTTTGTTAGTCGAATCCCATATGTTAAAATATCCTCATAGGAGATAGCCGCATATGCAGATAGAAGAGAAACAGATTGTGATAAATGGACAGAACATAACACTGCGCAGTCCGGGGAAGCAGGACGCAGAAACTTTTTCAGAGGTGCGTGACATCACCTACCGTGAAACGTATTTTCTGGCGAGATACCCGGAGGAGACAGATTTCACAGCGGACGCAGCAGAGGCGATGATTTCAGACATAGCAGAGCGCAGGGAAGAATTTTTGATCGGAGCGTTTCGGAAAGAGCAGATGATTGGCTGTGTCATGGTTTTAAAAGAGGGAAATCACATCAAATTCCGGCATAAGGCGGGAATCGGAATTTTTATCCTCCAAAAATACTGCGGAATAGGACTTGGAAGGCAGTTGATGGAATATGCGATCGAAAACGCCAGAAAAACAGAACTTGAGCAGTTGAAACTGGGTGTTTTTGATGACAATGTGGCAGCAATCCGTCTGTATGAAAAATTAGGTTTTCGCGAGTGGGGAAGAGAACCTCATGCATTTAAACTGAAAGACGGAAGCTACCGGGATGAAATACAGATGGTCTTATTTTTATCATAGAAAAGGACGAGCGATGAAACTATATTTTGTACGTCATGGTGAAACAGAGTGGAATGTAAAAAAGAAGATTCAGGGAAAAACCGATATTCCACTGAATGAAAATGGAATCCGGCAGGCGAAGGAACTGGCGTGCCAGCTGGTGGAAGAAGATATTTCGGTAAAACATGTCTATCATTCACCGCAGCTTCGGGCGGCAGAGACGGCACGTATCGCTGCGGAAGCGCTGCATGCGACCTGTATTCCGCTGGATGGACTGGTGGAGATGAACCTCGGAAGCTGGGAAGGTTCCAACTGGCGTGTGATCGAGCGGGAAAACAGTCCGGAATATCAGGAGTGGAGAAAAGACCGCCGCTATGTGCGCACACCGGGAGGCGGTGAATGTTACAATGATGTGGTAAAACGCACGCTGGATGCTATGGAATATATTATGAAACGGGAAAACGGAGATGTGCTGATCGTGACGCACAGTGCAATCATTATGGCACTGCGGTGTTACATTGCAGGGCTTCCATTTGATGAGATGGTCCGGAAATTTAAGACAAGAAATGCGGAAGTAGTCATGATCGAAAGCTTTAAGATCATAGATGCGATCGCACGGTTTAAAAAAGAAAATAAATAAATCACAACAAAAATGTAGAAACTGTTGTACAGAGAGACGCAAGTAAATCAGATCTCACTGTGCAGCAGTTTTTACTTTATAGGAAATTGCGAAGCAATATTCCTATAAAGTAAAACGCTCCGCAGGGATGCGACTGTAACAGAAAATTATGTTGCAATGTTTCTGTTACATAATCAGCGAGGAATAAGTTTATCAAATGCCGCTCTTGTAACTTCTGCACAATTTTAAATAATTATTTTTGTGAATGATTTTGACGGAAAATGATTGACTGTGACGGAATGTGAATCTATAATTCAGATATAAAGATGAACGGACATGAATGATGTTGACGGAAATTGGAGGGGAAATAAATGCTGACAGAGGAAAGATTTGCGAAGATATTATCCATACTGGAAAGTATGGGGAGTGTGACAGTACAGCAGTTGATGACAGAACTTAACGCTTCGGAATCTACGATACGAAGGGATCTGAATGCACTGGATGCAAACGGTCAGTTGACGAAGGTTCACGGTGGGGCAATCCTTAAAACGATGGCGTACAGTACTAAGGATGACAACGTCGTGAGCCGGAAAGAAAAGAATCGTGACGCAAAGAACAAAATTGCAAAATACGCCGCAGAACAGATCGCACCGGGTGATTTTGTTTATCTGGATGCCGGAACGACAACAGAGCTGATGATCGAATACATCACGAGCCATCAGGCGGTGTTTGTGACAAATGCGATCAGCCATGCGAAGCGTCTGGCAGAGAGAGGGTTTACCGTGTATCTCCTGGGCGGCGAGTTTAAAGCGGTCACAGAGGCGATCGTAGGAGAAGAGGCAGTCGCAGCACTGGAAAAATACAATTTTACCAAAGGCTTCTGGGGCGCAAATGGTGTCAGCCTTCAGAAAGGCTATTCCACACCGGAGTTAAAAGAGGCGATGGTGAAGAAAAAATCCATGGAAAACTGCAAGGAACGTTTCGTTCTGGCAGACGAGAGCAAGTTCAATCAGATCTCCAGCGTGACGTTTGCTCCATTTGAAGGAGCAACGGTCATCACGACAGGACTTAGCCTTCCGGCTTATAAAAAATGTAAGAATGTCATAGATGTAAAGCAGTAATCAGAAAGGAGTCGAAAAAATGATCTATACCGTAACTTTTAACCCATCGCTGGATTACATCGTTTCTGTAGATAATTTTACCTGCGGAATCGTAAACCGTACAACGGATGAGATTATTTTTCCGGGAGGAAAAGGAATCAACGTTTCCATGGTTTTAAAGAATCTTGGCTTTGAGAATACAGCACTTGGCTTTCTGGCTGGATTCACAGGAAACAGAATACAGGATCTGTTAGAGGAAAAAGGAGTCCGCGCCGACTTTATCAGCGTGGAAAAGGGAATTTCCAGAATTAATGTAAAGCTTCGTTCCAATGAAGAGACGGAGATCAACGGACAGGGACCGGCGATCGGGGAGGCGGATATTAAAAAGCTATATGAAAAGCTTGATACGCTGTCGGACGGCGATATCCTCGTGCTTGCAGGAAGTATTCCGGATGTTATGCCGGGTTCGATGTACATGGACATTATGAAACATTTACAGAATAAGGATTTGAAAATTGTGGTAGACGCAACGAAAGATCTTCTGGTGAATGTGTTACAGTATCATCCATTTTTGATCAAGCCAAACAATCATGAGCTTGGCGAGATCTTCGGAGTGAAGATCGGGAATAAGGCAGATGTCATCACCTATGCAAAGAAAATGCAGGAAAAGGGAGCGAGAAACGTTCTGGTATCCATGGCAGGTGACGGAGCTGTTTTAGTTGCAGAAGATGGAAGCATTTTCCAGTCCGAAGCGCCAGAAGGAAAGGTTGTCAATTCCGTGGGAGCAGGAGATTCCATGGTGGCAGGATTTATCGCAGGATACCTTGAGAACGGAAGTTACGGGAAAGCGTTCCAGATGGGTGTCTGCACCGGAAGTGCCTCTGCATTTTCAGAGGAACTGGCTACAAAAGCAGAAGTGATCGCTTTACTCGATAGTAATAAGAAATTGTTTGCAGGGGAACAATAGAAAGGGAGGGATTATTCAAATGAAAATCAGAGATTTACTCGCAGCAGAAAGTATTGAACTGAATGGGAAAGTAACAGGCAAAAAAGAAACTCTTGACGCCATGGTCGATCTGATGGCAAAGAGCGGCAAGATCAATGATGTAGAGGTTTACCGCAAAGGTGTCTATGCACGAGAAGAGGAGAGTACCACAGGAATCGGCGAGGGAATTGCGATTCCGCACTGCAAATCGGATTCGGTGTCACGACCGGGGCTTGCGGCTATGGTCGTACCGGAAGGGGTTGACTTTGATTCCTTAGACGGTGAGAAAGTAAACCTGATCTTTTTGATCGCTGCCCCGAACACAAAAGAGAACGTTCATCTCGACGTGCTCAGCAAATTGTCTGTGTTACTGATGGACGAGGATTTTACAGCAAACCTGCGCAATGCAAAGACGGTTGATGAATTTTTACACGTGATCGATGCAGCAGAGGCAGAAAAAGATGCTGAGGAAGAGAAAAAAGAAGAGGAACAGAAGGCAGAAGCACCGGCTTCCAATGGAAAACTGATCCTGGCAGTTACCGGCTGCCCAACCGGTATCGCACATACTTATATGGCGGCAGAAGCACTCGAGAAAAAAGCAAAAGAGCTTGGATACCGGATCAAAGTTGAGACGAGAGGCTCCGGCGGTGCCAAGAATGTGCTCACAAAAGCAGAGATTGCAGAGGCAGAGTGCATTATTGTTGCAGCAGACACACAGGTTCCAATGGATCGTTTCGCAGGAAAACCAGTGATCCAGTGTAAAGTGGCAGACGGAATCAGCAAAGCAGAGGAACTGCTCACAAAAGCGGCAAATGGCCATGCATCTATTTACGAGGCAGGCGGAAAAGCAGCAGATGACGAAGAAGAGGGAAAAGACAGTCTCGGACATCAGATCTACAAACATCTGATGAACGGTGTATCCCATATGCTTCCATTCGTTGTCGGCGGTGGTATCCTGATCGCAATTGCATTCCTGATCGATGGTTTTTCTGTAGATTTGAATTCACTTCCATTAGACCAGAGATCAAACTTCGGTACGATCACTCCGATGGCAGCGATGTTTAAGTCTATCGGTGGCGTGGCATTCGGCTTCATGCTCCCAATCCTTGCCGGATTTATTGCGATGAGTATTGCAGACAGACCGGGACTTGCCGTTGGTTTTGTCGGCGGCGCAATTGCAGCAAGCGGAACAAGTGGATTCCTCGGTGCATTAGCAGCTGGATTTCTTGCCGGATATATTGTATTATTATTAAAGAAGATCTGCAGTAAACTTCCTGACAGCTTAGAGGGAACAAAACCGGTATTGATCTATCCGTTATTGGGTATCTTTATGATAGGTGTTTTGATGACGTATGTAGTAGAACCGCCGATCGGCGCATTAAATACATTAATCAACAACGGATTGAACGGATTAAACGGCGCAAGTGCAGTATTACTCGGAGCATTACTTGGCGGTATGATGTCTGTTGATATGGGAGGACCGGTCAACAAGGCAGCTTATGTGTTCGGTACAGCTTCCATCGCAGCCGGAAACTATAATATTATGGCAGCCGTTATGGTCGGCGGTATGGTTCCGCCAATCGCAATCGCGCTTGCAACCTTAATTTTCAAAAACAAATTTACAGCAGATGAGAGAAAGGCAGGTCCTACCAACTTCATCATGGGACTTTCCTTTATCACAGAGGGTGCGATCCCATTTGCAGCATCTGATCCACTCCATGTATTGCCTGCGTGTGTGGTTGGTTCTGCAGCAGCAGGTGCATTATCCATGGCATTTAACT